>Ga0335085_10001188_pt1 | contig 59138 bp, 69 predicted proteins | sample Lox_Sample_45_FD_206712 | JGI IMG/M metagenome (GOLD analysis project Ga0335085, IMG submission 206712) | Soil microbial communities from Loxahatchee National Wildlife Refuge, Florida, United States - Lox_Sample_4.5 | ecosystem: Environmental > Terrestrial > Soil > Wetlands | place: USA...
GCGCAAGACCGACGCGCCGCCTGATACGGTCAGCGAAGCCAGGGCGGGACGCGGTCAAATCCAATAAGGACATCGTCACTCATCTTCGGCCGAACGACGGACCATTCGCCGCCCTTGACCAGAACTTCCGCGGCGGGCGGCCGCGCATTGTAGGCGGATGCCATCACCGCGCCATAGGCACCGCAGGAGAGAATAGCAACCAGATCACCGGCTTCTAGCTGCGGCAGCCGATAATCCTTCCCGAATATGTCGGATGTTTCGCAGACCGGGCCGACGACATCGTAAATTTCTTCATGAGCACTTTTGCGGGGCGCGACGCACACGATCTCGTGATGGGCGCCATAGAGCGCCGGCCGCAGCAGGTCGTTCATTCCGGCATCGAGAATGGCAAAGCGCCGTGTCTCACCGTCCTTGATGTAGATGGCGCGCGACACAAGGATGCCGGCGTTGGCTGCGATCATCCTGCCGGGTTCCATGATCAAGGAAACGTTGAGATCGCGTGCCAGGCGGCCGGCGAGTTCCCCATAGGCGCGCGGGTCGGGCGGCGGGGGCTCGCCCGGCGCATAAGGAACGCCGAGTCCGCCACCGAGATCGGCGCGCGCGATCCTGTGGCCGTCCGATCTGAGCACGGCGATCAGTTCAGCAACGCGCGCAAAGGCCTGCTCGAACGGTTCGAGCTCCGTCACTTGGCTGCCGATGTGAACATCCACGCCGGCGATTTCGATCCCGGGGAGTGCTGCCGCGCGCGCATAGGCCTCGCGCGCCCGCCGCCATGGAATGCCGAATTTTGTTTCCGACGTGCCGGTGGAGATTTTCGCATGCGTGCGGGCATCCACATCCGGATTGATGCGCAGCGCAGTGGGTGCGCGCATTCCCCTTGCGGCGGCGAGTTCGTTCAGGGCTTCGAGTTCCGCTTCACTCTCGACATTGAATTGATGGATGCCGCGCGCGAGCCCCAGTTCCAATTCCGCGCGTGTCTTGCCGACGCCGGAGAAGACAATTTTCGAAGGAGGAACGCCGGCGGCGATTGCCTTCTTCAATTCGCCGCCGGAGACGACATCGGCGCCGGCGCCAAGCCGCGCCAGCGTTTTCAAGACGCCGAGATTGCCGTTGGCCTTGACGGAATAGGCGATCAGCGAGCCGGTCGGACAGGCTTCGGCGAAGACCTTGTAGTGTCGCTCGAGTGTCGCGGTGGAATAGCAGTAGAAGGGCGTGCCGACCCGATCGGCCAGAGCGGAGACATCGACATCTTCGGCATGAAGGCGCCCGTCGCGAAAAGCGAAATGGTTCATCGCCCGATCGGCTGCGGTGGCTGCGATGGATCCTTTTGCGTCTTCGGAGTCGGCTTGCCGTTGGGCATGAGAAGGTCTGTCTTCACGCCGCAGGCCGAAACCGAAAGCGCCAGCATCAGGGCAATCGCCAGTCTCAGCATCATTTCAGTTTCTCCTGCCAGAAGGCGATCTGTTCGCGCACCCGCGATGGCGCCGTACCGCCCAACGAAGTACGGGAGTTCACCGAGGCGTCCAAGCTCAGCACGGAAAACACGTCCTGCGTGATCTTCGGGTCGATCTTCTTCATTTCAGCCAGCGGCACCTTCTCGAGCGGCACTTTCAATTGTTCGGCGCGCTTAACAATCGCACCGGCCGCATGATGCGCTTCGCGGAACGGCATGCCAAGCGTGCGCACGCACCAATCGGCAAGATCGGTTGCGGTCGGGAAACCGGCTTCCGCCGCGCGCTTCATGGCAGCGAGATCGGCTTGCACATCGTTCATCATTCCGGCCATCGCGGCGAGCGAAAGATCGAGGGCATCAGCCGCTTCGAACACCGCCTGCTTGTCCTCCTGAAGATCCTTGGCATAGGCCAGCGGCAAGCCTTTCATCACGGTCGCCAGCGCGACGAACGAGCCGGCGATGCGGCCCGCCTTGGCGCGCACCAGTTCCGCAGCATCGGGATTGCGTTTCTGCGGCATGATGGAGGAGCCGGTGGTGAAGGCGTCGCTCAGCTTGATGAAGCCGTAAGCCGGCGAACACCACAGCACGATCTCTTCGGCCAAACGCGACAGATTGGTGGCGCAAATCGTTGCAGCTGAGAGATATTCCAGAGCGAAATCGCGCGCCGATACGGCATCGAGCGAGTTGCGCATCGGGTGCGAGAAGCCGAGCGCGCGCGCCGTCGCATTGCGGTCGATCGGGAATGGCGTTCCGGCGAGTGCTGCCGCGCCAAGCGGAGATTCGCTCATGCGTTCATTGGCATCGATGAAGCGGAGGCTGTCGCGCTGGAACATCTCCACATAGGCAAGGCAATGGTGACCGAACGTCACAGCCTGCGCCGGCTGCATATGGGTGAAGCCGGGCATGATGGTGTCGGCATGCTTTTCGGCTTGGGCCAGGAGCGCGCGCTGCAATTCGACCAACTCGGATTCTGCCCGCGTGCATGCTTCACGCACCCACAGGCGGAAATCCGTCGCCACTTGGTCGTTGCGCGAACGGGCGGTGTGCAGCTTGCCCGCGGCTGGACCGATGATCTCCGCCAGTCGGGCTTCGATGTTGAGGTGGATGTCCTCCAGCTCACGCTTGAAGACAAAGCGGTTTTCCGCAATCTCCGCCTCAATCTGGTCGAGGCCCTTGCAGATCGCTTCGGCGTCGGCTTCGGGGACGATCCCCTGGGCGGCCAGCATGGCCGCGTGGGCCCGCGACGCCTTGAGGTCTTGCGTTGCCAGGCGCTTGTCGGTTTCGATGGAGGTATTGATATCCTCCATGATGGCCGAAGGCCCTGCGCCAAAGCGGCCGCCCCACATCCTGTTCGCGGTCATTGCCGATGCAGCCTCAAACCATGCGCCTTGTAGCCTATACCCTCGCGGTCATCGCGGCGGGCATTGTTGCCCTCTTTTATGTGACGCGCCTTTCGCATGTCCATGAGGCGGGCCCGCCGCCGGCGCTCGCCAAGCTGAAGCTGGAGCCAAAGCCGGTCGCCATTTCTTCTGTCGTCTTTTCGGACGCAGCCGGCGGATTGCACCGGCTGTCGGATTACCGCGGCCGTTACCTTCTGCTCAATCTGTGGGCCACGTGGTGCGCCCCTTGCGTGAAGGAGCTTCCGGCGCTGGCAGGGTTGCGGCGCGGGATGGATGACAAAAGCTTCGCCGTTGTCGCCGTGGACGTCGGCCGCGATTCCGCCGAAGAAGCCGGCAAATTCCTTCAATCGCACAAGGCCGGCGCACTCACCGTCTATCGCGATACCAACTCGGCCTTCCTGCGCAGTTTCGGCGCATACGGTCTGCCAATGACCGTGTTGATCGATCCGCAAGGGCGTGAGGTCGCGCGCGCCATGGGCGCCGTGCAGTGGGATGACAACGACGCGATTGCGTACTTTCGCTCGCTCGCGGCGAAGCACTAACGGTTCGAGTTATTCCGGCGCGATGGTGACCTTGATCCCGTCAAGTTCGGGCTTGCAGACGATCTGGCATGACAGGCGTGAATTTGGCTCAACAGCTATGGCCATGTCGAGCATGTCGGTCTCGGGGTCGGATTTCGGATCCAGTTTGTCGAACCATTCCGGATCGACATACACCTGGCACGTCGCGCAAGCACACGCGCCGCCGCATTCCGCGGTGATGGGCAGGCCTGCATCGCGCAGGATTTCCATGATGGTCCAGCCGTCGCGGCCTTCGAGCGTATGGACTTCCCCCTTGCGATCGGTTGCGACGATCTTCACGCGACCCCCAATTTCTTCTGCAGACTCGACGAGGACGTCGTGTACTGGAAGCGCAGCTTTTCATTCGGCCGGCATATGTGGAATGCGGCCTGCGCCATCAGCGCCGCTTCGTGGAATCCGCACAGGATCAGCTTGAGCTTGCCGGGATAAGTGCAGATGTCGCCGACGGCGAAGATGCCATGCGTGCGGCTTTCGAACTTCTCCGTATCGACGGGCACCATGTTCTCGTGGAGGTTCAATCCAAACTCCGCAATCGGGCCGAGCTTAATCGTCAATCCGAAGAACGGCATAAACGTGTCGCAGGCGTGATGCCATTCGCGCTTGTCGGGACTCGCAAGCGTCACGCCTTCCAGCATGCCGTTCGCACCGTGCAGCGCCTTCACACTCGCAATTTCGAAATTGACCTTGCCGTGCGCAGCCAGCTCGCGCATCTGGTTCACGCTGTGCTGTTGCGCGCGGAATCCATCGCGGTGATGCACGAGCGTCAGTTTCGAGGCGATCGGCGCGAGATTGATGGTCCAGTCGAGCGCGGAATCGCCGCCGCCGGCGATCAGGATGTTCTTGCCGCGCAGGCTTTCCATTTTGCGGACCGCATAGTGCACCGACTTGCCCTCATACGCCTCGATGCCGGCAATCGGCGGACGTTTAGGTACGAAGCTGCCCGCACCCGCCGCGATCAGCACGACAGGCGCGACGATTTCGGTGCCGGCATCGGTCTTCAGCCGCCAGCGTCCATCGTCCAGCCTGTCGAGCCCGCTCGCCATTTCGCTGAAATGGAACTCGGCGCCGAACGGCTTGATCTGCTGCATCAGCTTGTCGGTCAGGTCCTGGCCGCTGACGATCGGAAGCCCGGGAATGTCGTAGATCGGCTTCTCCGGATAGAGTTCGGTGCACTGGCCGCCCGGCCGGTCGAGGATATCGACCAGGTGGCATTTCAGGTCCAGCAGGCCAAGTTCGAAAACGGCGAAAAGGGCCGTCGGGCCCGCGCCCAAAATCGCAACATCGGTTTCGTGCCGTCCGGCCATTCTACGTCCGTAAAGTGTGGGATGCGGTGAAGGACCGCCCTTATAGGGGAGAAAGTGGGCGGTGCAACATTCGGTTCAAGGTGTGCAGGGCCGCCCTGTGTCTTGGCCGGAATCAACGCCCCAGATAGCCCTTGATGAACAGGTGGACAGTGTCTGCCTTGGCCCTGAGGGCTGCGACCGCAGTCAGGGTTTCCGCCGTCTGGACGGTGGGGTCCAGAGGCTCGGCTTCGGCCGCGATGTCGGCAAGTCCGAAGGCTCCGATGCCCCGCGCAGCGCCCTTCAGCGAATGGGTGACATGCTTCCAGCCTTTTGCGTCCTGCGCCTCCACGATGCCCTGCAGCTCGCGCAGGAGCATGGCGGACTGGTCGACAAAGAGTTGCAGCACTTCCGCGTTGAGCGCGGCATCGCCGCCCGTGTAGCGGGAGAGATGGGCGATATCGACGGGATGGGCCGGTGCTGCGGACATTGCGCCAGTATGGCCCGAGGGCCTCAAGGCCGCGTTAATGGGTCAGAACGGCACCCAGCCAGTGGGAAACGGTGACACTCCGAACAGCCGGGCATGGCTGAAAAGGATCGCAAGAAAGACCAGTGCGGCGACCAAAAAGCGCCAGCCGAAGCTTTCGCCGAGCCGGAGTTGGGTGCGTCCGCCCAGCACGGCGGCGAAGGGGATGTTCGAAGTCTGGTGTGCAAAGTCGGCCCATGCTTCGCCAAGCTTGCGCTTGCGTTTGGCATCGATCGAAAACGTACCGAACAGCGCCAGCACGAAGAACGTGCCGAAGAGGATGACCGAAGCGAGATCGCCATTCGCGGCTAAATGGAATCCCGACCATAGGATCACACCCCACAGAAATGGATGCCGTGTGATGCGCAGCACGCCTTTCACGGTACCCGGCTTCGTAACCATGCCTTCCTGCTGAACCGATGTCGGATTGGGCAACAGCAGTCCCTGCACGCCAAGGAAGAAGGCCAGTGCCACAATGGCGATGCCGGCATCGCGAACGTGGCCGGAATCGTAGAGGACGCGATTGTCGGGACTGACGCTCCCGGCGTTATAGGCCATCACCAGCCAGATGATGATGCCGATGGAGGCGAGCGAGAAAAGGCCGAGATATGGCCGCTCGCCAATGGTACCGGTGATGGCATCCCTCAGTTTCGTACCTGCTACCAGCAAATGGAGCGCAAGAAACGCCGCCGCCGCGGCGATCAGCATGGTCATGGCGTTGTCCCCTTGCCGCTCATCCTACACGACCGCGCGCACAATGTGACCGCCGCCAAGCAGCCGGCTCGCTTCATTCGGAACGGCAAAATAGCGGACGTTCAGAGCTTCGGCGTTGAAATCATCGACACGGGAATAGCCGAGTGTGCGGATCTCGCTGACAATCTCGTCCGGGCGAAAATAGCTGCGGAACGGCTCTCCTGCGGCGGCGACGCGGGCCGCAAGCATTGCATGCGCGGCCCACCGACGGGGGCTACGCATGTTCGCCGGTTCACCATAGTCGAAGATCACAATGGTGCCGCGCGCAAATGTGGCGATGACGCGTAAGGTCGAAAAGATCGACTCGTGCGTCAGATACGGCACGACACCGAGCCAGGCGAACAGCGCAGGTGCCTTCGGGTCGAAGCCAGCGTGCGCCAATGCATCGGGCAAGGACTCGCGCTCGAAATCGATCGGGGCGAAGGACAGCGCGGATGGCAGATCGATCTTCGCGCGCGCGAGCTGCTCGCGCTTCCACGCCTGTGTGTCAAGGTGGTCGACCTCGAAGATGCGCAATCGCGGAAAGTTCCCGGCCGAACGATACGCGAATGTATCCAGCCCCGCACCGAGAAGCACATATTGCCGCGTGCCGGCGGCATAGGCCCCGACAAGGGTGTCCTCGGCGAAGCGGCTGCGGACAGCCACGAAGAGGCGAAGGCTCGCCGTCAGCCGGGACCGCAGACTATTCGCGGCGCCGCGGACCTTGGCCTCGGCCTCCGGCCCGATGATCGAAAGCGCCAACGGATCGGCGAAGACCTGGGGCCTGTCGATCAATTGATGCGCTGCCCGGTAAATTGCGGCACCCAGCGCCGTCCGGCTTGCTCCGCCTTCCATCGCGATTCCGCCGTCCACGGATGATCTTGTTGGTTTAGCTCGCGATTTCTGGAAAACAAGGTTAAACTTACCCTTGAAATTCATGGTGGGGCGTGCCCGTGGCAGCGTTCGGTCAGGAGCGGAATCAGGCGGTCGTCCTGCAATCGCCGGAGGCGTTTGGCGAACCGGGAGTGCATCGGCCCGCGCGTCGCTCTGCCGGAATCGGCGTCATGATTTTCGCAGGCGCGCTCGCGCTGTTGTGGGCTCTATGCATGGTGGCATTTCTCGTCGGCTATTACGGCGGCCCGGCCGGCATTTCCGCGCAGCCGCTTTGGCTGAAGGCTCTCATCGGATTTGGAATTGCAGGACCGCCGCTCGTGGTGATCGTGTGCGCGTGGGTGTTCAGCCGCGGTCTTGCCATGGCCGCGTCGGCGGAGTTGCTGGCCGACGCTACAGATCGCCTCTTCGCGGCGGACGAAACGGCCGCACGCAACGCAGCTCGGCTTGGCCGTGCCGTGCGCCGCGAGCTCGATGGATTGAATGCCGGGCTCGACGGAGCGTTCGCGAGATTGCGCGCGCTGGAGTCGGTTCTCGAAAATCAGATCGCCGCGCTCGATGAAGCCACTGCGCGTGCCGATGTGCGCGCTGAAACAGTGGCAGCGCGTCTCACGCAGGAGCGCGAGCGCATCGACATGGTTGCGTCGTCGCTTTCGGATTCGTCCACGCGCGCCAGCGAACTGGTTGCCGGACGGGCGGCGCAACTCAAGGCGATGATCGAATCCGCTGAAGGCACGCTGAAAACGGCAAGCCAGCTGCTTGAAACGCAGGCCGCGGCGTTCCGTGCCGCAACGCAGGCGGCTGCCGAGGCGCCGCAGACGGCCGCCGTTGAACTCGACAAACGGGCAAAGCAGATCGAGACGGTTTCCGATGCCACCATGGCGCGCGCGGAATTCCTCCTCGGCCGTCACGAGAAGCACCGTTCGGCGATGAGCGAATTGTTGCAGCGGCTCAAGGAAGAAGCGGCCGCGTTTGAAACGGGTCTTTCTGCACAGCGCAACGCCATGGAGCAGGCGATCGGCGGCCTTTCCGGTCAGGCCAAGGTGTTCGAGACGATGGCAGGCGAGACCGAGCGCCAGCTGGAGTCCATCATTTCGGCCGGTTCGGCCCGCGCCGCACAGCTCGCCGCAAGCTTCGGTCGTGAAGCCGAGCGCGTGAAGGAGATCGCCGACGGTGCGGCAGGCTCCCTGAACAAGCTTGTCGCGTCGTTGCACGATGCAGGTGCCGGTGCGCAGACGCTGATCGGCGAAACCACTGCCGAAGCGAAGACCAATGCGAAGCAGCTGGTCGGTGACGCCATGGCGGAGTGCGACCGGCTGCTCAGGATCGCGCGCGAGCTCGCGGCGCAGGCCAGCGAAGTGAAGGAGGTTCTGGCGCAGGCGTCCGGCGACGTGCAAAAGCATGTGATTGCACTTCCAGGCATCGCACAGCAGGAAGCGGCGCGCGTACGCGAACTGATGCGAACGGAAGCCGAGGAGATCCTCGATCTTTCCGCGCGCACTCTTTCCACCATTCATGCGCGAACATCCGGCCGCGGCCAGCCGCGCATCGAAGCTGCGCAACCGGAACCGGAGCCGGAGAGCGAGGGTTTGCTTGGGCTTGCGCGCAAGCTCACCAATCGTCAGCCGAAGAAAAAAGAAGCAGCGACGGCCGAACCGAAATCCTGGGAGATGAGCACGCTGCTTTCGAATGTCGATTCCAGCGAAGGCAAGAGGGATTTGAAGCCGCAGGGCGCCGCAGCACTCGGTGCGCTGGAGGCAGCACTCGCCGATCTGGCCATCGATCTCGATGCCATCAATATCGACAACGAGCCGAGCGAGGATGATTGGCGACGCTATCTGGCCGGCGATCGTTCGGTGTTCGCCCGCCGTATCGCCGGCGCGATCGATTCCGTCGCCATCAATCGCATCGCTACGCTCAACCGCGAAAATGTCCGTTTTCGCGAGGCGGCGAACAGCTACATCAACGAGTTCGAGGGATTGCTGTCGCGGGCGCGCGAAGGTGATAGCGGCGGTTTGCTCGCCTCCACCATGCTGAGCGCCGATACGGGCAAGATTTATCTCGCGATTGCTTATGCGCTTGGGCGGCTAAACGGCTGAGCGTTTGAGCCGCGCGGCATAGAAGCCGTCCATCCCGCCTTTGTCCGCCATGTGACAGGGCAAGGTGCGCAGTGCGCCGTTCCTCAGCAGGTCGGTCAGGCCAAACACCTCGTTCGCCGAGATCGGATCGACCCGGAATTCCGGGTGTCGCAGCAGGAAGTTCCCGACCTGCTCCTCGCCTTCTTCGGGTTCGAGCGAGCACACCGCGAACATCAGCGTTCCGTCGCCGGTTAGCATGTTCGCAGCCGCGTCGAGTAGTTCGACGGCGCCGTCGGCGCACACACTGATATCGGCTGCGCTTTTGTTCCACGGCAGATCGGGATGACGGCGGATGGTGCCGGTGGCGCTGCATGGCGCATCCAGCAGCACAAACGGCACGCGTTCGGGCGGGGCGAATTCGCGCGCATCGGCCAGCACGAGTTCAGCATCCAGCTTCAGCCGCTTGAGATTCTGTTCGAGCCGCTGCATGCGGGCTGGATCACGCTCGATTGCAATGACATTCGCGCCAGCAACGGCCAACTGTGCAGTTTTTCCACCCGGTGCGGCACAGAGATCGACCACTGTTTGTCCGCGCACGTCACCCAGCAGGCGCGCCGGCAGGGTCGCGGCAAAATCCTGCACCCACCAACAGCCCTCGGCGTAGCCGGGCAAATCCTCGATCCGTCCGGCTTCGGCGATGCGGAGGACGTCACCCGGAAGCTCATGGCCGTCCGGAAATGTGCCCGCACCGGATTTGCGCACGATATCCAGTGGCGGCGGAACGAGATGAGCGGCGGCAATGGCGTGTGCATCGTCGTCGCCATAGTCCGCCGACCAGCGGGACCACAGCCAATCCGGCGTGTTGAGGCGGGGCGCATCCTGCTGCGCAACGACAGCCTCGGCTTCGCGGCTGACACGCCGCAGAACTGCATTGATCAGGGGCTTGAAGTGGACGGCCTTGTTGTCGGCGCCGGCGATTTCGTTCGCGGCGTCGACAACCGCATGCGCTGCCACCCTCAGGAACAGCAACTCGCACGCTCCCGCGAGCAGGATTTCCAGAGTGGGACCGGCGCGGTGCTGCGGTGGAAGCTTCGGAACGAAGGTGTGGATCACCGCCTGAAGTTGGCCGAGCCGGCGCAGGGTTTCTGTCGCGATGGCGCGCGCGAAACCTGCGTCGCGCGGATCGAGACCAGCCGTTTGCAGATTGGCGTCCAGCGCAGCATCGAGGGGCCGCCGCTTGCGCAGCACGTCGCCAAGGACAGCCTGGGCTGCCGCCCGCGAAGCAACACCGGAGGGTTTTCGTTTGGCCAAATCAGCCCCAGGGCCCGGGCTTCGGTGCTTGACCCATTTCTCCAGCCATCGCCTGCAACCGCGCGATGCGCTCGTCCGTCGACGGATGGCTTGCAAACAGTGAGGAGAGTCCGCCGCCATGCAACGGATTGATGATGAACATGTGGGCCGTGGCGGGATGCGTTTCGGCTTCCGGATTTTCGGTCTGCTCGGCCGCGTCCTCGATACGACGCAGAGCCGACGCCAGCCATAGCGGGCGGCCGGACAGCATTGCATCGGAGCGGTCGGCCTCGAATTCGCGGCTGCGGCTGACCGCCATCTGCACCAGCATCGCGGCGATTGGCGCAAACAACATCACGAGCAGAACACCGACAAAGCCGAGCGGATTGTTGCGACGATCGCCGCCGCCGAGGAAAAACGCGAAATTGGCGAGCATCGAAACCGCACCCGCAAGCGTCGCCACGATGGTCATCGTCAGCGTGTCGCGATTCTTCACGTGACTCAGTTCATGCGCCAGCACGCCGGCAAGTTCTACCTTGCTCACGCGGTTGAGCAGCGCAGTCGTGACGCACACGGCTGCATGTTCGGGCGAGCGGCCGGTGGCGAACGCATTCGGCTGATCGTTTTCCGCGATGAACACTTTCGGCATCGGCAGGCCGTCGGCGTCCGACAGCTGGCGAACAATATGCACGAGGTCCGGCGCGCTCGAGTCATCAACCTGGCGCGCTCGGTACATCGAGAGCACCATCTTGTCCGAGTCCCAGTACGCAAAGAGATTGGTTCCGGCGGCAAAGAGGAACGCGATGACCATGCCCGGCCCGCCGCCCAGCAGGTAACCGACCACGAGGAAGATCCCCGTGAGAAGCGCCATCAGGAACCCGGTGCGGAACACGTTCATATCGTTACCGTGGGAGTCCGCTTGCCTTTGGCGCAGCCGGCGGCTACCTCAGAAAAGCCGCTCTTGATGTATGAGTGCCGCCGTGCCGGTCAAGCCGCAAAAGGGGAACGCCAGGGAGCGCGCGATCGCCGAAAGGATTCGAGAGGCTGGCGAACGGGCGCTTGCCGAAGCGACGGCGCGGCGGGCAAAGGAAGAGCCGGAACACTTGCCGAAAGAGGTGAACGGCGCGGCTGGTCCCGAGCCGACGCGGTTCGGAGACTGGGAGCGGAAAGGCCTGATCTCCGACTTCTAGCTTGATTAGGCCTGGCGCGAGGTCCATCTAAAGGGCCGGAGAAACCCATGTTTATCCAGACCGAATCCACGCCCAATCCGGCGACGCTCAAATTCCTTCCCGGCCGTGAGGTCATGGGCGAAGGCGCCGTGGCCGACTTTCCCGATCGTGAGGCCGCTGGCCGCTCGCCGCTGGCCGCTGCGCTGTTCGAGATTCCCGATGTGGCGCGCGTGTTCTTCGGCTCCGATTTCATTTCAGTCACCAAATCGTCCGGCGACTGGAAACACCTGAAGCCGCCTATCCTCGGCGCAATCATGGAACACTTCACGCGCGATCTGCCGCTGATCGAAGGCGATGCTGCGGAGGCCGATGACGAGGAGCATTTCTTGGACGAGGACGCCGAGGTTGTGGCGCAGATCAAGGAGCTTCTCGACACGCGCGTGCGTCCTGCAGTTGCCAACGATGGCGGCGATATCGTGTTCAAGGGTTTCGACGGCAAGAGCGGGATCGTGTCGCTTTACATGCGCGGCTCTTGCGCGGGGTGTCCGTCATCGGTCCTGACGCTCAAGAACGGCATCGAGAACATGCTGCGCCACTACATTCCGGAAGTGAGCGCGGTCGAAGCCGTCTAGAGTGCCGCAATGAAAATCCTCGCCGTCGATACGGCGCTCGGCGCCTGCTCTGCGGCCCTGCTGGATGATGATCGTGTTCTGTCGCATCGCTTTGTCGTGATGGAACGCGGACACGCCGAGGCGCTGGCACCGATGGTCGATGAGATCATGCGTGAAGCCGGCCTCAGCTTCGATCAGCTCGATCGCCTTGGCGTGACGACGGGACCCGGAACATTCACGGGCCAGCGCGTCGGTCTGGCGTTCATGCGCGGACTGCGTCTGGCGCTGCAGATTCCGCTGGCCGGGGTGACCACACTCGCAGCAATGGCGGTGGCCGCGATGGATGAAACAGGGCTACCAGCCGGCGCTGCATTGCATGACGCCAAACGCGGCGAAGTGTATTTCGGATTCGCGTCCGCCAATGCGATGGCGACAGAGCCCCGGCTTCTTATGCTCGAGGATGCTATGCAGGCCGTCGCCGTGGCGGTCCGAGATGCCGCAAGTGCAGTCGCGCTTGCGGGAACGGCGGCTGAAGCCGCACATGCAGCCCTCACAAGCATCGGCATCGAGGGCAGGGTCTCCTCCATCCAGCAACCGGATGCGTTGTGGGTCGCTCGCCTGGCGCGGGCGGCGCCGGCGCCGGCCCATGTCCCGCAGCCGCTCTATCTTCGTCCGGTGGACGCGCGGCTTCCGGGAAGTCCCTGATGCCGATCGTCCGCGCTGCTGACCGATCCGATTGCGCCGCACTGTCGGCCATCCATGGCGCCTGCTTCACCAGAGGCTGGTCGCCAGGCGAGTTCGACGCGCTTCTCGCCTCGCCGAGCGCCTTGGCTCTTATTGCGAATGACAATCAAAATCGTGCAATCGGATTTGTGCTGGTTCGCACGGCGGCCGACGAGGGCGAAGTCGTTTCCATCGCCGTTCTTCCGGAAGCGCGGCGCCAGCACATCGGCCGCCTCTTGTTGCTGGCGGCGTCGGATTTGGCTCGGACAAAGGGGGCCGCAGCACTCTTCCTGGAGGTCTCGGAGTCCAACGAAGCAGCGCGGGCGCTCTACAGCAGTCTGGGCTTCACCGAAGTCGGACGGCGGCCGGGGTATTACCGCGAACCAAATGTGCAGGAAGATGCGCTCGTCCTCAAAGCGCCGTTGCCTTTGACGCGGTGTTCGTAGGAAACTGGCTGGGATTTGTTGTGAGCGCCATGGGCAACGCCGGGACATGAGCACGCGCATCGAGAAACTCTGCGCGGAAAAAGGGTTGCGCATGACCGACCAGCGCCGCGTGATCGCGCGCGTGCTGTCTGAGTCCCTCGACCATCCGGATGCTGAGGAACTCTACCGCCGCTCCGCTACCATTGATCCGCACATTTCGATAGCAACTGTGTACCGCACCGTGCGTCTGTTCGAAGATGCCGGGATTCTCGAGCGTCACGACTTCCGCGACGGCCGCTCGCGCTACGAAGAGGTTTCCGAATCGCATCACGATCACCTTATCGACGTGCAGACGGGCAAAGTGATCGAGTTCCGCAACGACGAGATCGAAAAGCTTCAGCGCCGCGTGGCGGAAGAACTCGGCTTCGAGCTGGTGGATCACCGGCTGGAGTTGTATGCGGTGCCGAAGAAAAGCAAGAAGACAAACGGCTGACCTTTCACGATGCAGTCGGTACGAGCCGCAACGATCCTGTTCATTTTCTTTGTCGCCACGGTTGCGGGCATTCCGTGGCAATGGAGCGCACTCAAGTTTCGATTGAAGCGCCGCAAGACTTTTCCGAACCGCTATCACCGCTGGCTTTGCCGGCTTTTCGGTTTCCGCATCACCGTGATCGGCAAGCCTGTTCAGGATCGTGGTGTCCTGATGGTGGCGAACCACACATCGTATTTCGACATCCTGGTGTTGTCGGGTACGGCGCGCGTCTCGTTCGTGGCGAAGCAGGAGGTGAATTCCTGGCCATTCTTTGGAACGATGGCGCGCCTCCAGGAGACGGTCTTTGTCGAGCGCGAGCGCCGTTCAAAGACCGGTGCGGCGCGCGATGAAATCCGCGAGCGGTTGAGAGAGGGTGACGCGTTGGTGCTATTCCCGGAAGGGACGTCCAATGACGGAAATTCCGTTCTGCCATTCCGCAGCGCGTTGATGGGAGCGGCGGAGACGGAAATCAGCGGCGGCGGTCAGGGCGCGATTGCGCACGTTCCCGTGCAGCCGGTCTCGGTCTCCTATGTTCGTCTGCACGGCGTGCCGATGGGGCGCGAAAACCGTCCGCTTTTCGCCTGGTATGGGGATATGGAACTGGTTCCCCACCTGTGGGAAGCCGTGAAATCCGGCCCGGTCGATGTCATTGTCGAATTTCATCCGCCGATCACGGTCGACGAAGTCGGCGGTCGGAAGGCGCTTGCTGCCATCGCGGAAAAGACTGTTCGGGCCGGTCAGGCAAGAGCATTGGCGGGCGACTATGCCCGGGGGGTTGCGGCAGTCGATTCAAGGTCCGCAGCCGCCGAAATGGCGCACCTTGCTGCCTGAACTTGCAAGGGCATCATGCCATCGCGCATAAACCGCTCGCGATGAAGAAGCTTTTCGTCAAGACCTATGGTTGCCAGATGAATGTGTACGACTCCGCGCGCATCGCGGACGTCATGGCGCCGTTCGGCTATGCGCCGGCGGAATCGGCAGACGATGCGGACCTGGTGGTGCTGAACACGTGCCACATTCGCGAGAAGGCTGCCGAGAAGGTCTATTCGGAGCTCGGGCGCCTGCGCCGGCTCAAAGAACGTCGCGCCGAAGGTAAGCGCCCGATGCTGATCGCGGTTGCCGGATGCGTGGCACAGGCGGAGGGCGAGGAAATCGTGCGCCGGCAACACGCGGTCGATGTCGTGGTGGGGCCGCAGGCATATCACCGTCTGCCGGAGATGGTGGCGAAGGTCACACGAAAGCAGGGTCACGTCCTCGAAACGGATTTTGCTCCCGACGAGAAATTCGATGTGTTGCCCGAGCCGCGCGCGCAAGGCCCGACCGCGTTTCTTAGCGTGCAGGAAGGCTGCGACAAGTTCTGCACGTTCTGCGTGGTGCCCTACACCCGCGGCGCGGAGTTCTCGCGGCCGGTACGGCAGATCGAAACAGAAGCGCGGCAACTGGCTGAGCGGGGCGTCAGGGAAATCACGCTGCTTGGCCAGAACGTCAATGCCTATCGCGGCGAAGGCCCGGACGGAGACATCTGGAGTCTTGCGCGCCTGCTGCGGCACCTTGCGAGGATCGCTGGGATTGCGCGTCTGCGCTACACAACGAGCCATCCACGCGACATGAGCGACGACCTGATTGCCGCGCACAGCGAATTGCCTTCGCTGATGCCCTATCTGCATCTGCCGGTGCAGGCCGGCTCGGACCGCGTGTTGGCGGCAATGAATCGCCAGCACACACGCGATGATTATCTGCGGCTCGTCGAACGCATCCGCGCCGCACGGAACGACATAGCGCTATCGTCTGACTTCATTGTCGGATTTCCCGGTGAGAGCGACGACGATTTCGAGGCAACGCTCGCCCTCGTACGCCACGTCGACTATGCGCAAGCGTTTTCCTTCAAATACAGCGCCCGGCCCGGAACGCCGGCATCGGTCTCGGGCAGGCAGATTCCTGAGGACGTGAAGAATGCGCGTCTTCAGGCATTGCAGGCGCTGCTCATTGAACAACAGAATTCGTTTGCTTGCCGTTGCGAAGGATTGACGATGCCGGTTCTCTTCGAAAGACCCGGGCGGAAAGCCGGGCAGGCGATCGGGCGCTCTCCGTACCTGCAAACGGTGCATGTGGACGAGGCGGGACCGCTGATCGGCGGACTCCATGACGTCTTCATTGAGGAGGCGATGCCGAACAGCCTGAAGGGCGTGTTGCCGCGCGCGGGCTCGAAAAAGGTGGCGGCGCATTGAGCCGGACGCGCAGCAAGCCAAGAAGGCCGGTGACCAAGGAGCAGGTGACGCTCGAATTCCCCAACAACGCGCTGCTGTCGGCGCTGGGCGGCGCGCACCAGAAGAACTTCGTGCGCATCGAACACCAGCTCGACGTCCGCCTGGCGATGCGCGGCAATCTCGTTGGCATTGAGGGTACGCTGGATTCCTGCGCGCGTGCGGCGACGGTCCTGCGGGGGCTTTATGCGCGTATCGAGGCTGGTGAAGATGTTGCCGTCGGCGAGGTCGATGCGGAAATCCGCTTCGCTTCCAGGGAGGGCGCGCACGAACCCACCGAGGGGTTCGGAACGCCGGCGATCAGGACGGCATCAGGCCGCAATGTGCGCGCCCGCTCCCCGGCACAGGCTGCGTATTTTGATCTGATGCGGACCCATCCGCTGGTGTTCGGAATCGGACCTGCCGGAACGGGCAAGACCTACCTCGCAGCGGCATTCGGCGCGCATTTGCTTTATGAACGGCGCGTGGAGCGACTTGTTCTCTCGCGGCCGGCGCTTGAGGCCGGCGAACGCCTCGGTTTTCTTCCCGGTGATTTGCGAGAAAAGATCGATCCGTATTTGCGCCCGCTGTACGATGCCCTGTTCGACGTCATCGGTGCCGAACAGACGTTGAAACTGATCGACTCCGGAGTGATCGAAGTTGCGCCGCTGGCCTTCATGCGCGGCCGGACGCTCGCCCATTCGTTCGTCATCTTGGATGAAGCGCAGAATTGCACGACCGCGCAGATGAAGATGTTCTTGACGCGTCTCGGCGAGGACGCGCGAATGGTTGTCACCGGAGATCCGTCTCAAAGCGATCTGCCCGGAGGACGCGCAGAAGGCTTGAGCGATGCGTTGTCGATTCTGGGCGGCGTGGAAGGCGTGGCCGTCGCGTGCTTCAGTGAGAAGGATGTCGTGCGTCACCCGCTCGTTTCGCGCATCGTTCGCGCCTATGACGAGGCGGGAAAGTCCGCCGGTCTTCCTTCGCGTTACCGGCCGAAAGAGAATGGTTCGTGAGTCGGGCGCGGCGCCCGTCGGCAGAAATCGACATTGTTGTGGATGATCCTGCGTGGCGGAAGCACCGTGGGATTTTGCGCCGGGTTCGCGAGGCTTCTGAGTCCTCATTGCGCAACGCCCGGCAACGTGCACCGCGGGCTCTCACTGTCCTTCTGAGCAATGACAGGCGCGTCCGCGGACTCAATCGTATTCACCGAGGAAAGGATAAGCCGACCAACGTGTTGTCGTTTCCGCAAGCGGCGCAACCGGGTTATTTGGGCGATGTCGTCATCGCCTATGGTGTGGTGAAGAAAGAGGCGGCAGAATCGGGGAAGCGATTTGCGGACCATGCCACGCACCTTGCGGTGCATGGCGTGTTGCATCTTCTGGGGTATGATCACGAGAAGCCGAAAGACGCGGCGAAGATGGAAGCCCTCGAAATCTCAATCTTGCGCGAAATGGGAATCGGCAATCCGTATGAAATCCGTTCCGGCGATTGATCATGGCGAATTCTGATATCCACTCTCAGGCCGGGAATGAAACGGCGTTCTCCACGTTTCTGAAGCGCATTGGACAGGCGCTGCGCGGAAGTCCCGGCGATTCCATCCGCGAAAGCCTCGAGGAGGTTATCGAGGAAAGCGACCGCCAGAATCCCGAGCTCGCGCGCCAGGAGCGCGTGATGCTTGCCAACCTCCTGAAGTTTGGCGAGCTGCGCGTCGAGGACGTGATGGTGCCCCGGGCGGACATCGTCGCAGTCGAGGAATCGATTTCAATCTGCGAGCTCGTGGCGAAGTTCCGCGAAGCGCAGCATTCGCGCCTGCCAATTTATCGGGAAACACTCGACGATCCCATTGGGCTTGCGCATGTGAAGGACGTGCTCGGGCTGGGCGAACTCGGACCGGACGGAATCATGCGATGGCCGGACGTGGCGATCGCCAAGATTCGACGCGACATCCTGGTGGCGCCGCCCTCGATGCCAGCGAGCGATCTTCTCCTGAAAATGCAGTCCACCCGAATCCACCTCGCTCTCGTGATCGATGAGTATGGCGGCACCGATGGGCTCGTCTCGATCGAAAACCTTATCGAGGAGATCGTCGGCGACATTGGCGACGAACACGATACCGAGGAGGCGCCCAACCTCTTGAAGCTCTCCGACGGACGGTATGAAGCCGACGCACGACTCGATCTTGACGATTTCACCGAGCAGACGGGTCTGTCCATCGAACAGCCCGATCCTGAGGAGGAGGTCGATACCTTGGGCGGCCTTGTCGTGTCGGTGCTGGGACGTGTGCCGCAGAGAGGGGAGATCGTGAGTCATTCCGGTTTCGAGTTCGAAGTTCTGGAATCCGATCCCCGGCGGATCAAACGAGTGCGGGTGCGCCCGCCGGCGCCGGCTCCGTCCGAAGCATGAGTTTGTCGGTTCCCGCCATCGCGTACAGGCTCGTAAGTGCCGGTGATTGGGTTCGCCGTCTCGCTGGATGGCGTCGCTTTCTTTTCGCCTTGGCAGCTGGGCTGCTTTCGGCGCTGGCCTTTCCACCGTTCGGCCTTTTCCCGCTGCTATTGCTGTCGTTTGCCGCGCTCGTTCTGCTGCTGGACGGCGCACAGCTATCCCCTCACCCGATCCGCAGCGGTGCGGCCGTGGGTTGGGCATACGGGTTCGGACAATTTGCTGCAGGATTGTATTGGGTCGCCTACGCGTTCCTCGTCGACCCGCTCCAGCACGCCTGGCAGATTCCATTTGTCGCAATGCTTTTTCCAGGCGGGCTCGCGCTATTTCTGGCGGCAGCATGCGCAGTGTCCGCCTGGTTGTGGCGACCCGGATCGGTACGCATCTGCATCTTCACAATCTGCTACGTCGCGGCGGAATGGTTGCGCGGCCACATTCTTACCGGGTTCCCCTGGAATTTGCCGGGCTACGGTTGGAGCGCATCGCTTGCGATCCTGCAAAGCGTTTCCCTGTTCGGCGTTTACGGCCTGACGCTGCTCACCGTCCTGCTGGGCGCATCGCTAGCGCTATTCTGCGACCGCGATCAGCGCGCAACGAGCCTTCCGTTCGCCATGTTCGCGCTTTTCGCCGTGCTCTGGACATTCGGCGCGGTTCGCCTTGCGTCGCCCAGGGCAACAGTTCCCGGAATCCATCTTCGAATCGTCCAACCGAACGTGCCACAGGATCAGAAATATGTTGCCGCACTTCGCTTGGCGCATTGGCGCGAGCTTATTGCATTGAGTCATCGGAAAGCGGCAACCGAGCCCAATATCATCATCTGGCCCGAAGCTGCGCCTCCGTTTCTGCTGGCGCAGTCACCCGCTGCTCTGGATGACATCGCGATCCTGACAGGAAGCGGGAGAACGCTTGTCACGGGCGCGGTTCGCGCCGAAAGGAATGCTGCCGGAAAGCTTATCGTCCACAACAGCGTCTATGTCTTCGGCCACGGCGGAGCGCTGCTTGGAACCTACGACAAATTCCATCTTGTTCCATTTGGCGAGTACGTGCCCTTTCCCGATACACTGCATGCCCTCGGCATCGATCGGCTTGTCAATCAGCCGGGGAGCTTTGCCGGAGGCGACGGTCCGCACACTTTTGCCATTCCGGGAATCCCTCCATTCGGAACGCTGATCTGCTACGAGATCCTGTTTCCAGGCGAAGTGGTTGACGAGTCACGTCGCCCTGGCTGGTTCATCAATGTCACCGATGATTCCTGGTTCGGGCCGGCATCCTCGTCTGGGCCGCATCAGCATTTCCTCGTTGCCCGTGTGCGGGCAATCGAAGAAGGGCTGCCGGTCGTACGCGCCGCAAACACCGGCATTTCCGCCGTGATTGATTCGCAAGGACGAGTCGTCGCACAACTCTCGGTAGATCGCGCGGGTGTCGTCGACTCTCTATTGCCGGTTGCACAAACCACTGTATTTGCGCACTTCGGCCACTCCGGCTTCCTTCTCATGCTCCTTGTGCTGACGATTGTAACCGGCTTGCTAACCATATCCGGTGGCCGTGCCGAGAAGCCCTTTTCCGGATTGGAAAATTCCGGTTAAAGTCAGTTTGATGAAATTCAAATTCGGGTGTCGGGGTTGTGCCAAAGAAACAAGCGAACGCGGTTGACGCGCATGTCGGAAATCAAGTCCGGCTGAGGCGAATGCTTATCGGAATGAGCCAGGAGAAGTTGGGGCAGCTTCTCGGGCTTACCTTCCAGCAGGTTCAGAAGTACGAGCGAGGAATTAACCGAATTGGCGCCGGTCGTCTTTTCGAGATTGCACACGTCCTGGGTGTCAACATTCGTTACTTCTATGACGGGCTTGGCGACACCCCATCCGGGCGCGCACATGGGGTTGTGGAAGAGGCCGAACCTCCGCAACTGGTGCATTTTGCAACCAGCGGGGAAGGCCTGCAACTCAACATGGCTTTCATGCGCATCACGGATCACAAGGTGCGCAAGCGCATCCTCGATCTCGTGAAAAGCCTCGCCGACGATGACGAAGCGGGCAAGAAGATCAAAATAGGCAACAAGGTTTGATTGACGCGGCGGAGCGGTTTCCCCCTCACGCGTGGTGCGCATCTGTTGCGGATCCAAGGTGTTTTGTGACACGCCGCTCGAATTCTGCCGCGTTCCTGGGATCGTCATAGGCGTGATCGAGGCCACTCTTTTCGAGAAAGGCCTTGAAATGGTCGAGTAAGGGTCCTGCCGCTGTGTTCGTAGGACTCACATCCACGGATGCGAGAATGGCTTCCAATTCACTATCGGCTGTCACGGTCCCAGCAAGCAGGTGAGGTATCCGATGGTGACGCGCGATCTCGCGGGTTCGCGAATCATGCACGATGACAACGGCCGGCACACCGGCGAGCAGCGCGGCGATATTACCGTGAATTCGTGTACCGATCGAGAAACTACGAGTTCGCATGAACGCCAGCCAAGGGGCAATTTCGCGGAAATGCCTCACGCGGTGCGGCTGACCAAGGGAAGACTTCTCGGAAACGATTGCGCTCCAGGCTTGTGCGTTGGCGGTCTCCTGGGCGATGAAGGTGCTGTTCGGATAAGACGCGAGAATGCTGCGGGCGAAGCCTGCACTGGCTGCGTCGGCCCCGGGACCATGATTGACGGCAATCAGTCCCATGGAGTCTTCGGGGCGTTTCACCAACACGCTGAATTCTGCTCCGCAGAAGAACATTGACGGGCAGCCAATGATATCAATGGCATTGAAACCGAGCCTGTTGAGATAATCGCGACTGTGTTCGCCGCGAACACCTATTGCCGGCGAGCGGTCGAGAACCGCGCTGGCAAAGTCCTTCACGGTCGCGTCCATGGGGGCGCCCCTCAACTCCGCAAGGTCGAGCCCCGCCTGCGCGCCAACCCCGACAACGATGCAAGGGATCTTCAGGCGTCTGATTAGTGCGGTGTACCGACCGAGCACCGCCTCAAATTCAGGCCGGAATGCATTTGCCATCGGCAAGACATACGCGTCGTAGCGTTCGTTGATTTCCTCCGGAGAGGCAAATTCGGGATCGTACCCGTCAATGTCGATCTGGTTTTGATGTTTGTAGAGCCCTTTGAATACGGAGTGGGAAAACAGAATATTACCGGAATTTCCGAACCCCGCGCGTGAAGGCGTGTTCGCAGGCGCCGCCTGAAGGGGGGAATAGCCAGCGCGCAGGAGAATCCGCATCGAGAGTAGCTTTCGAGATCGAGATGATCGATAGCCGCTACCGGCCTGTCAATCTTCCCGTGGTTGAGGCAACCCTCACCCGTTCCTAAACTGGGCTCCGCACAATCGAGGACAGCAGCTGCGATGAATACTCCCGAGCAACCGGCGAACCACACCCGATACGATAGATATCCGGATATCTTCCGCGTCGCACGGCAAGCTGCCGGGGCGCAGCCTCAGCACGTCCTCTCGTTCGGTTGCTCAACGGGCGAGGAGCCTCAGACGCTCGCGGAAAAATACTTTCCCCAATCGCGGATCCTGGGCGTCGATACGTCTCGAGCCGTACTCGACAAGGCGAGGGCGCTGACCGCCCATCTGGCGAACGTGACGATCGCGGCCAGCAAGGCCGCCGCGATCGCCGCATCCGCTCCCTACGATGTGGTCTTCGCGATGAGCGTGCTCTGCCGCAATCCCGCGCCGAAGGATTGGAAGGACTTTCCCTTCGAACGTTTTGAGAGCCGGGTGTCGGAGCTCGCGCAGTGGCTTCGGTCGGGCGGCGTCTTCGTGCTCGTCAATGCGAACTACAATTTGACGCAGTCGCGCTTGATCAGGCTGTTCGATCTTGTCGCGAGCCCCGACATGGAGGTGCCGCGCCAGGTCTGGAAACTCGCGCCAGACGGACGGGTGCTGGAGAAGCCCGGCGGCGGACTTCTTCAGGACAAGGCAGCGACGGATTGCATCTTCCGCAAACGGGAGACGCCCTGGCCTGAGGGGTCCGATATCCCGTTGAGGATTGTGTCGCCGCAGGGCGCAGATCTCGTCACGCTCTGGCTGAACTTTCCGGACCGGACATAAAAAATCTCCGGACGATTGCTCGTCCGGAGATTTGTTACGTCTGAGTCGGGTCAGAACGGTCCGACGATCGTCAGCGTCGGTCCGGAGCCGGTCGGGTTGTTGAAGAACGCGTTGCCGCCGGTCGAGTCGACCGTGCCGCCAGTGACCGCTTTCACGCCCGTGGTCGAGCTATCGAACAGGATCGAGCCGCCGATGTGCTGCACCGCCATGCTGCCATTGGCGTTGAGGCCGATGGGGTTGTGGGCGATGGTCGTGCGCTGGATCGTGATCGTGTTGGCGACGTTGCTGGCGCCGGTAACGGCCGCAATGCCGGCATTCTGATTGCTGTTCATCTCGCTGTCGGCGACCGTGGTGTTCACGGAGCCGCCGCTCATGCCCGTGGTGTCGACACGCAGGCCGAACCCGTTGTTAGAGGACTGCGTGTTGTTGATCGTTACATTCACAGTCGGATTTCCGGAAGGCAGCACGAAGATGCCGCCGCCGGTGCCGCCCAGAGGTCCATTGGTCACGATCGAGCTGTTCCGGATCAAGAGGTTCGCGGTGCCGGATGACGGGTTGAATTGCACGCCGTAGCCGTTGGGGGCGCCGCCGGTGAAGTTGCGGATCGTGCAATTGTCGATGATCAGCGTACGGCCGGCGACGAAGCGCACGCCGTTCAGGCTGTTGGAGCCGACCGGCCCGCCGTCGATCTGCAAGCCGCGCAGAATGACAACGCAGTTCGGATCGGTTGAGCAGTTGACGGTGACGCCGTTGGTGCCGGCGACCAGGATGCCGCCTTCACCCACGCCCTCATCAGCGAGCGTGATTGCTTTGGTTACGGTGACGGCGCCAAATCCGCCCGGGTCGAGCGTATCGATCTCGCCGCCCGCGGCAGTCTTGACGATCGCGCCCGGGAACGTCTTGCACGGTGCCGTGCGCGAGCATGGATTGACGTCGTCGCCGACGCCCGAAATCCACGTGCGAGTGGCTTGAGCTTGAGCTGCATGCGGCGCGAGGAAAAGTGCCGTGCAGGCAAGCGCAAATGCAATGCCGAGAACTCTCATTATCCCCTCCTGAAGCTGGCGGCCGGATGGGCAGGACGCCCCACCGCCGTGGCCAAAAGATTTATCTGTGGTTGAGTAAAATGCAAGACCAAGTTCGTGACAGTTGCTATATCCGCGCGCAATCCTGCCGTCTATTCCCGCGCTGTCTTTTCCTCCAGACCCGAACGGCAGGCTCTTGCTTCGAGTGCCGAATAGGCCTCATCCGGCCTCAGTCCACAGGCCGCCCACAAGACGAGCAGATGGTAGAGTAGATCGGCAGATTCCGATGCGAGTGCAGCCTTGTCCTGCGCAACGGCCGCCAGTGCCGTTTCCACACCCTCCTCGCCGACCTTCTTGGCGATTTTCAGTGGCCCCTGGGCCAGCAGTTTGGCGGTGTATGACTTTGACGGATCTGCGGTCTTGCGTCGCTCGATCAATGTGAACAGACGGTCCAGCGGATGGGATGTGTTCATCGCTTTGATCCTTTGTTCGGAGTAGGGCGCCGACTCGAGGACACTCTCAAGGCCGGACGGAAAATTAATCTGTGTTCATGGAGGGAAGCTCCGGGCTTGTCACGAGCTTCGGGATGGGCATGGTTGCGCATCGCGTTATCCAGGGGATTTTCCAGTATGCGTAAAGCACTCATGATTGGTTTGGTCACGGCCGGATGGGCAAGCCTTCTTCCTGCAATGGCGGCGGACGTGCACGATCCGGCCGGCGAAAAGGCCATGCACGATTACGTGCTGACGATGTCGAAGGTGAAGGCCTATGACGCCGCCAGCAGCGCCGCGACGGCTGCGCTGAAGGCGGATTCCTCGTTGAAGGCCGAAGCAGACAAATCGAGCAACGAACCGGACAAGACGTTCGCCGATATCAAGGCGAAGTTCATACGCCATCCGCGGCTGATGGCGTTCTATGCGAAGCAAGGCCTGACGGCAGACGATGCGGTGCTCCTGCCCCTGACGCTGATGAGCGCCTGCACGGTTGCACAATACCCGCAGATCGCCGCGAAAATGGCGACCACCGTCTCGCCGGGGCAAGTCGCGTTCTGCAAGCAGAACATGGGGACGCTGAAGACCATGAAGTTCTTCAGCGGCGGCGGCGAATAACGGTACCGAGCTAATCCCGGGAAGGCCGGCCAAACCGGGTGGCCGGCTTCTTCTTCCCCCGGGCCTTGGCACCGATTTCCTTGAGCTTGACCGCCTGGCGGATCGATAGGGATGCGCCGGCCGCACCCTTCTCCGGATCGCGAAACGCGCGGCCAAAGGATTCCACCCGGCCTTCGACCGAGCCGAGAAACTCGCCTTCCCAATCGGACAAGGTGATCCCGCTATGCTCCGCGGCGCGTTTGGCGCGGCTCAACGCGTTGAGCGCCGCGCGCTTTGCCTTCTCACGCTGGTCCGGCAACGACTTTCGCTTCATTCGAATCGATCGTCAGGCAACAAATGATGGCGATATCATCGCGCCGCCGGCGATGCTTGTCGCAATTGTGGCAGGCCTGCCGCAATACCACCCAATTCTAGGCATTAACGACAAGTTTACTATGATCGAATGCTCGCACGAACCGCGGGCCCAAGCTGGGGACGTTTCATGGTCGCCTATTCTCGCACAAACGATCTCACCAAAGTGCCGGCGCGCCAGCAGGCCCTGTCGCACGATCTCTTTCACGGTCTCACGCCGGAAGAGTTCGATGAGCAGGCCAAGTCGCTTGCCCAGGCCGAAGCGATGACGCCTGAGGTTCGCGCCCGTCTCAAGGCCCATCTCGTCGAGCGCCTGATGACGCCTCCCGACACGCCGACCTGGGGCCCTGACTGGGTGAAGAAAGGCGAGAAAGTCGCCGCACGGCCGCAGAAGGGGAAGCTCGCGTCCCTGTTCAGCCGCGATGACGATGAGGAGGACGAGGGCGAGGAGTCATCGGCTTCTGCGCGGGCGCTCAATCCGACGGAACGCGACGAATCCCGGGTGATCGTCCGCAACATGGAAAAGAGCCGGCAGGTTTGGCACTACCGCTGGCTCTATATTGGCGCCCTCGCTCTGGCGATCGTCATCGCAGGAGCCGCAATGTTCGTGGACTATCAGATCATCCGCGGCGACGTCTGGACGCGCGCGCTGGCGAACGAATTCATGGTGGTGCCGGCGGCACTGCAATCCACACTGCTGTTCAAGAGCTTGCAGGTGATCTTCGCGGTGCTGATCGTCCACTTCATGCTGAAGATCACGGGCGTTTACGGACGCAACGCGCTGGTCGCGACGGCATTCGTCTTCGCGCTGGTGATGATCGGGTGCCTCGGCTATCTCGTCGCCTACAACAACATGGCGGGCGGGACGCAGACGACGCTCGAGCATCGCGACGACGCACAGCCCAACAGCGCCATCGACAAGTTGTTTGCGTCTGGTAGTCAAACAGCGGATGCACAAACGGCCACGCCACAGGTGATGCAGGCGAGCGTGGTTCCGACTAAAGGCGAATTCGCGCTGCCGTTCCCCAAACTGTCCGAGAAGTCGCTGGCGGACGCCGATTCTTGGTTCTGGCTCGCCTTTGCCAGCGTCATCTTCTTCATCGTGACCGTTGTGGCCGCGCTTTACCTGCAATCGGCGGAGCATAACTCGCGCAACTTCCTCATTGCGCGCGACTACAAGCATCGGAAGAAGCAATTTGCGCAGCTCCATCTGCTGGAGCTTGCCGACCGCCGGACGGCCTGAAGGAAGCAAATCCGGATGATGCTGCGCCTGATGCTTGCGGGGATTACGGGATTGGGCCTCGGCGCGGGCGGAGCCTATGCCGTCGGCACCATGCAGCGGCACCCCGAACTGACGCCCGCATCCTACCTGACGGAGCGGGCGACGATCGCGCCGCAACGCATCGTCGTCGGCATCGATCTGTCGCGCAGCAATCCGCTCATCAACGATGCGGACTTCGCTTCCAAGGTGGGCGCGCGCGTGGCCGATACGATCCGCAGTCTCGGTCTTGCTTCCGAAATCCATGTGCGGACGTTCGGCAGCTACGATGCGAGCTCGAACAATTTCCACTATGATGCCGTGCTATCGGTGCGAAACCGGCCGGACTATGTCGCCGCCGAAGTGGAGAAGCTGATCGCCGGCACGCCGATGCTGGTGCGCCAAGGCAAATGGCGCGCGCAAGGCCGCACCAACATCCTCGCCTTCCTCGACAACGTCTCCCAATCGATCGGCTGTGCCGGCCTGCCGACCACCGTCATTCTTGCGTCTGACGGCATCGAGGATTCGGAATACGCGCGCCTCGAATATTCCGATGCGCGTTTGCCGGCCCCGGAGGGCAGGCCATTCGCCGGATGCGCCGAACTGCAAATTCTTGGGCTTGGTGTTGGCGGCAACAGCCCGATGCGCACCGTGCGGCTGCGCCAGGACTGGTCCGGCTGGGCCCGCGCGGCAGGCTTCCGAAGCTTTCAGGGCCTGAACGACTGGTAGTTCACGCAAGCCCAAGTCTCCCCCGAATCTTTTCCGGCATGACTCCGCTTTGGCGTAGCGACCGGAGCGTGACGGCCCGGTCGCGCTTCGAGAACTTCCAGCCATGCTCATCGAGGATGAGCCGGTGGTGCGCGTAGGCAGGCGCCGGAAGCCCAAGCAAGGTCTGTAGCAACCGTTGCACATGCGTTGCGGGGAATAGGTCGTTGCCGCGAGTCACCAGGGTCACGCCCTGATGGGCATCGTCGATGACGACAGCGAGATGGTAGGAGGTCGGCACGTCTTTCCGCGCGATCACGATATCGCCGAACAGCAGCGGATCGACGGCGATCGTTCCGGTCTCCCCGGAAGGTCCCGCGCCGCGTTCTTCGAATGACATTGCGCCAGCAAGCCCGGATGCCTTCGTCACGTTCAGCCGGAAGGCGCAGGGCGTGCCCGACTCGAGGCGTGACCGGCGTTCCGTGTCGCTCAGCTTGCGGCAGGTACCGGGATAGTGCGGACCTTCCGGCCCATGCGGTGCTTCAACGGCGCGGGCGATTTCGGCTGCGATGTCTCCCCGTGTGCAGAAGCAGGGATAAACGACGCCCATGGAACCAAGCCGGTCCAGCGCGGCCCGATACGCTTCGAGCCGCGTGGACTGACGCAGCACCGGTTCCTCCCAGCGCAATCCGAGCCAGGCCAGATCCTCGAAGATCGCCGCTTGGAACTCCGGCTTGCAGCGGCCCGAATCGATATCCTCGATGCGCAGCAGAAAGCGGCCGCTGGACCGCACAGCGGTTTCGCGGGCGGTGATCGCGGCAAAGGCGTGTCCGAGATGCAGATATCCGGTTGGACTTGGCGCAAAGCGCGTGACAATCATGCGCACCAACCTACGCGAAAAGGACGGCGATGGCGCTCGGCGTGCGCAATCTGACGGGACCGCGGCTTCCGCCGGCGCGAGGTACAGCAACGCATCTCGTCGTGCTGGCGCACGGCTATGGCGCCGACGGCAACGACCTCATCGGTCTGGCGCCGCTGTGGCAGCGGCTGATGCCGACCGTCGCCTTCGCGGCACCCAACGCGCCGGAGCCGTGCGCCGGAAGTCCGTCGGGCTACCAGTGGTTTCCCATCTCGCGACTCGATCCGCAGGCGATGAAGTCCGGTGTCGAGTCCGCCGCCTCTTCCCTGAATGCCTTTCTCGATGCCGAGCTGTCGCGTCTCAACCTTCCGCCCGAACGTCTGGCGCTTGTCGGATTCAGTCAGGGCACGATGATGTCGCTGCAAGTGGGCCTCCGCCGTTCCGTGAAGCCGGCCGCCATTGTCGGGTTCTCCGGGATGCTTGCCAATTCCGACAATCTCGACAGCCTGGGCAGGCTAGCGCCGCCCATCCTCCTCGTGCATGGCGATGCCGACCCGATGATCCCGGCCGATTACATGTTCGCGGGCGCGGGTGCGCTTGGGGCCGCGGGAGCGGCCGTCCAATGGCACCTCTCGCCCCGCGTCGGCCACTCCATCGACGAGCATGGCATGGCGCTGGCCGGCACCTTCCTCGCCATGGCGTTTCGCGGGCTGCTGAAACGCAACAAGGACGCGGAAATCTGTTGTTCCGTAGGCTGACCGTCTTCATTCCGTCATCCCGAATCGCGTAAATTCGCCGCGCATCTTGACGGGTTGGCAATTCGCCTCGGCCACCCTAGATTTGCGCCCGTATTGGAGGTTTCGCGTCTTCACAGCAGGAGCTGTCCCGTGTTGAGCGCCGAGCGATCGCCCGAGAATTGTCCGGCGCTGGTCCTGAACGCGGATTATCGCCCGCTCAGCTATTTTCCGTTGTCCCTGTGGGGATGGCAGGACGCGATCAAGGCTGTCTTCCTCGACCGTGTGAACATCCTCGCCGAGTATGAGCGCATCGTGCGTTCGCCGAGCTTCGAGATGAAGCTGCCGAGCGTCGTGTCTCTCAAGACCTACATCAAGCCGGCGCGCAATCCCGCCTTCACGCGGTTCAATGTGTTCCTGCGCGACAAGTTCGAGTGCCAGTATTGCGGCGCGCCGAACGATCTCACCTTCGACCACCTGATCCCGCGCTCGCGCGGTGGGCGCACGACGTGGGACAACGTGGTGGCGGCGTGTGCGCCGTGCAATCTGCTGAAGGGCGCGAAACTCAGCCATCACATTGCCATGTATCCGCGCAATCCGCCGCACAAGCCGACGGTGACGGAGCTGCGCAACAACGGCCGCAGATTCCCGCCCAACTATCTGCACGAAAGCTGGGCCGACTATCTCTACTGGGACAGCGAACTGGAAGCCTGAACGCTTCGGCGCGAATTCCACACCGCGCATTTGTTTTTCGATTCTGCCGCATGTTCGGCTCGCGGGAAAACCCAGACATCCATTGAGGGGTTGTTTCCAAATCCTTTCGTGTTGATCTCCTTCTCTCCTCGTCAGCACAACATCTTGTGGTTCGACGTTGGCCGCAGCAGTCGAATTTAGGGCGATGTTATCTTTGACAAACCCAGCGCAAGACCTTGGCCCTAGGCTGATCCCAACTTCTCGACCTTCTCAGCCAAAACAAGAAGCTGCCGCGCCCGGTGGCGAGCTAGAAGCGCCACGGCGGCTGTCCATCCCGGCGGCGGTGATCGGTGACTTACAGAGTCGTCGGCTGTCCTAGCCTGCTTTATGGCTTGAACAGAACACTTGAGTTCCGACGCCAAATCTTCCGCGCCTAACTTCATGAAAAGTGTGTGCGTTGCTGCCCGAAAGTCGAAAGCCATTTGTATACTCGCGAGTTGACAACGCAATCAATGTATACTAATGTGTCTACACGATCAAGGGCAGACAGTCATGGCAAGCGTTCTCAAAGAGGCATATTTCCGGGATGAACAGGCGGCGTTCGCTGCTCTGGAAAGCATCATGTGGCCGGAAGGCAAGCCGCCGCATTGCCCGCACTGTGGCGTTGCCGACAAGTGCAACAAGCTCGCCCCTCAGAAGTCCAAGCCTTCCAAGCGCAACCCGAACGGCAAGCCCGTGTACGGCCTCTGGAAGTGCTACGCCTGCCGTGGCCAGTTCACGGTTCGCAAGGGCACTGTATTCGAGGAAAGCCGCCTAGAGCTTCACCTGTGGTTTCAGGCCGCGTTCTTGATGTGCAGTTCCAAGAAAGGCGTTTCCGCCAATCAGCTACATCGCACACTCGGTTGCACGCTCAAGACCGCATGGTTTGTTGCGCACCGTCTCCGTGAAGCAATGGCCGAAGGCAATCTCAATCCGTTCGGTTCGGGCGGAGGAATTGTAGAAAGCGACGAGGTTTTCCTTACGCGTCGCCGTCGCAAGGGCGACGGTCGGCTGGCCGAATTGCACAAGTCGAAAGTGCTGACGCTGATCGACCGCAGCACCGGGCGCGCAAAAAGCACGCTGGTTCGCAACCTGCACAAAGAAACGATAATGGCGGCTGTGAACAAGAACGTATCGCGTGATGCGCGCATGATGACCGACCAAGCGGGCCACTACAAGAAAGCGTTCGTTGACTTCGCAGGTCACGAAACTGTTGACCACTCGAAAGAGGAATGCGTGCGTGGCGAAGCGCACACGAACACCGCAGAGGGATTCTTCAGCCTGTTCAAGAAGGGCGTGAAGGCGATCTACCAGCACGTAGATGAAAAACACCTTCATCGTTATCTGGCGGAATTTGATTTTCGCTACAATCACCGCATCGCGAATGGAATGGATGACGTAAGCCGCACTCAGCACGCAATCAAAGGCGCGAAGGGAAAGCGGCTTACGTACCGGGTCGCTCGTTCAAACCCCTTCGCCGCTTCGCGAGCCTAAGCAGCTTTCGTTTTATTTCGGAAAGCGCCGGCGTGACTCTTGACACTGCGAGTCCGCATCGCCGATTCTGATTCGGGTGGTCGGCCTTGGGTCGCTGGTAACCAGTCCAGCGGCGTCTTGAAGGATGGTCGGCATTGTGAGCTGACCTAAAAGACCTTCGGATTATACGGGCCGATCACTCACCTTTCCCAAGGAGAAGGTGGAAGTGTCCAGTGTCGGCCCTTCTGCCAAAGCTGAAGTGGATAGCCATAGCGGCGGAAGACTGATTGCTGCGAAATTCCAAGCTTCGCTTTGCTCCAATTCGGAAGCAGTTTTACTCCATATCCTGAATACCGACCGCTATCGTTGTACGGATAGCACGCCATGATTGGCTTCAGATTCGCGGCGAACTCAGGCTCGCACGGGCCCGATTGCTGATTGTCGCACGCGCAAAAGAACGCACTCGCTATAACATCCGCGAGTTTGAGGCCATCCAGGTTTCGCGCGAAATCCTTGCTTAGAAGCAGGGGATGAATGGTCTCCCATTCAACATCTCCCCATGGCAGATATAGATTGTCATTCAGGCTCTGTTGTTTGATCCAGTTATAATATGCTCCGATCTGACCAACCCGAAGTCCGCCTCGCTCACTGAAGATGATCTTCATTCTCTTGGGCGCTCCGAACTTCTGCATCGAGCGTTTCCACACAAAATGCGATGCGCGTTCCAAAGCCACTCGCGTAAGCCAACAGTAGTACCAGTCCTTCACACCCATGCGCTCGGCTCGAATGTTGCGATACCGGCGCATGTTCTTCTTGTTGGAGCAAACGACGAACGCTTTAACCTGCTTGCTTGCTAGGTATGTCGTTACCTCTGCTTTGGAGGTCTCTGGCAATCGTCGAAAATGCAGATGACGAAGCTGATGGCTCCCAGTCATGCGCACCATTTCAGCAATCCATTTGCCTACCTCGGTTTCATTTTCCTTGGCGACAATGACAAAAGACAGGATGAACCACTCACTGGAACCGTGTTGGTCTACACCCAATACATTACGGAGCCCCGTCTCCCCGGACTCGTCAATGTATGCTAGGTACTCATAATCAGGATTGTAGGGATCGTCGCCCATGCCCCGAAAGCCGCCCGCGAAACGGAAGACTCAACCCCCGCGTGCCGACGATTTCAAGTCCGTCGCGAAGCGACTCGGCTGCGACGAAGACAAAGCCAGATTTGAGGCCAAGCTGGGGAAGATCGCGAAGGCGAAGCCACAGGCGAGCGGGGGAAAGCATGGACATTCGTAAACTGGCCTTGGCCGCTTTTTGTCTGTTGATTGCAGCTCCGGCCTATGCTGATCCAGTCAGCGGGTATGTGAACCCCGATGGCACTCCGGCTATACCTTCAGCGCTCTACACCGTCACACATCCGAAAACGGGGCACTACATAATCACGTTCACGACCCCAATGTTTCCCCGAGCAAATTGCGTGGTTGTTTCGGTCAGTGAACGCGAGGCACTTGGTGCATTTGTCCACCGGCTGAAAGAGAATCGTACCGCGTGCTCTTTCTCCTTTCGGCTTATTGAGAACCGCCACGTGCCCGCGGATATAGCGTTCAGTTTCATCGCTGTTCCGATGTCAAACTAGCCGTTGGCGAGTCTAGTTCCCGTTATCTGCCGGGGACTATCTCTTGAACTGGGTTTGTCAAAGATAATATCGCCGAATTTAGAATCTGCCACTCGGACTTCGGCATAAACGCGTCCCCCCTCCCCTCGCGGGAGGGGGCAAATTCGAGCGGCGTCAGCCGCGAAGAATTTGGGGGTGGGGTCTGTGAGGAGTGCCCCCTCTCCCGAATGCTTCTCGCTGCGCTCGCAGCATTCGCCCCCTCCCGCAAGGGGAGGGGGGACGCTTTTCTTTCGACAGCAAGAGTGCGGCGAAGGTCGTTTCATCCGCGCGAGTCTAACGCCGTTTCGGCGGTGGTAACCCGATTTGTTTTCGCCGCGGATTTTCGCGCGATCTTCCGTGCGTTAGCGGTCGATAGCGCGGTAACTAGAGCGGTGGTAGAGCGCCGTCACTTCTGCGGTGGACACGTGTACAGGGCGTGGCTGCCCTTAAATAGACCGTCAGCCGACGAAATGTCCGCCAATTCGGGATGTTCGCGAAGCCATTTCTGAGTGGTAGATTCGAACGTCCGAAAAGTCTCCGCGACGTCTCCCTTCATAGGAACACACGGTCGATCACCTCTTTGTGGAGTGCCTGCCGCCATCATTATCCACTGAAAGGCCCCTCCCATCACTCGATCGCACTGTTCTTTCCGCATGGCCTCATCGTTCGAGTCGCAGGCGGCAAGCAATTCCTTCACAGTTGGAAGTCTTCGCGGCGTCTGAGCGAATGAGGGAGCGAGGCAGAGGGTCCCTACGATCAGACATGCTGCTGCGGTCTTCATTTCTTAGTGCCTTTCGGTTTCAGGACCTCTACTGCGGCTCGCGCCACATGGAGAGAAGCGGCGGTGCGGCGGAAGGTGCGATATTCGTGCGTGCCACGAATCCGCAGCGTTCGTAGAGGCGCGTGTTTTTCGGATTGGAGTTTTCCAGATAGCACGGTATGCCGGTCGGGCCGATGCGCGCGAGGTTGGCTTCCATCATCGCTGAACCGAGGCCGATGCCCTGAAAGCGCGGCGCCACCGCGATGAAGGCGAGATAGTAGTGCGGCTCGTGCGGATGATGCTTCTCCATGGCGTCGGCCATCGCCTGACCGCGCATCATGCGCGGAATACCGCACAGCCGCAGGAACATCGGCAGGAGCTTCATCTGCTCGACGAAGCCGCCGGGGCTGGCCGGTGTGCCGGGCGGAAGCCAGGCAGCGCACACGGATGCATCGTCCGCCATCCACACGTCGCCGAACGGAATCGCGCGCACTTGCAACAGCCAATAGAAGAACCGCTCGAGACCTTCGGCGCGCTTGGGGCCGGCGCGCGCAATCCAGTCCATCACCGGATCAGAGAGGAATGCGGAGGCGAACAGCCGCGACAGCTGTCCCGCATCGTTCGCCGTGGCGCGGCGGGGATTGGATGCCGCGGCCAGCTTTTCGTGCCGCAGATCGGAGAGCGTGTCGTCGTCGCTCATATCCGTTCGGACAATTTGATGGCGAGACGGCAGCCCGCCTTGATGCCCTCGCTCAGCAGGCGATAGCCGGGCGCGTCTTCCGCGCCGTGCGCCAAGGCTTCGTCGCGATGGGCGATCTCGTCGGCGCGGAAATCCTCGACCGTCTTTTTCAGCTCGCGGTCGTGCGACAGGCGATCCACCTGCGACGCATAGTGCTCGTCGATCACCTCTTCCACGGCCGCCGTACACGCCATCGCCGCTTTCTCGCCCATCAGCGCCGTGGCGGCGCCCAGCGCAAAGCCGGCCAGACGCCACACGGGCTCCAGCGCCGTCGGCCGCACGCGGCGTTCGTTGACGAGCTTGTCGAAGGCTTTGAGATGCGCCTGCTCCTGATCGGCCATCTTGCGGATGGACGCGGCAGTCTTCGTCTTGCGTCCCAGTGCATCAAAGACGGCGAGCTGGCCTTCGTAGATCCGCACGGCGCCATACTCGCCGGCATGATCGACGCGGATCATCGATTCCACGTCGTCGCTTTTCGCGACACCGGGAAAGGCCGGGCGCTTGCTGCGGCTCATGCGTTCGCCTTCGTTCGTACACCGATCAGGATGAATCCGATCAGCGCCGCGCCAAGCGACGCAATCGCATTGTAACCGGCGAGCGACAGGCCGAACATGCGCCACGCGGCGCGGTCGCACATCACCACCGGGGCGTTGAGATCGATCGGGCCGGAGACGTTCACCAGTCCTCCGGTGCAAGCTTTAGGACCTTCCCACCAGTGCCATTCGACACCGGCGTGATAGACGGCGATGGCGCCGGACGCCGCCATAAGCAGCGCGGTCAGAATCGCAATCGGCGTCGCCAGCTTGGCGTCAAGATATCCGCGCGAAACGGCGAAGCCGCCGATCAGTCCCACCACGATGGCGGCGAAGTGCGGATAGCGCTGCCACATGCACATCTCGCAGGGCGGCAGGCGGTCCAGATACTGGAACCCGAGCGCGCCCAGCATGAGCGCGAGGCTCACCAGCCCAAGCCCGATCGCGACATTTTCTGTCCTGGCGGAACTCATGTGGCGAACACCATCGCGTCGTCCGCGAAGGCCTTGAATTCAAGTGCATTGCCGCTGGGGTCTGTGACAAAAAGCGTCGCCTGCTCGCCCGGCTCCCCTTCGAAGCGGATGCCCGGTTCGATGAGGAAAGGAACTTTCGAGGCGGTCAGTTTTTCGGCCAGATTCCGCCATTCCAACATGTCCAGAATGACACCGAAGTGGCGCACGGGAACTTGTTCGCCATCCACCCAATTATGGGCTTTGCCGACGGTCTCGGAGGGGCTTAAATGGGCGACGATCTGATGGCCGAAGAAGTCGAAATCGACCCATTCGTCCGAGGATCGGCCCTCCCGGCAACCCAACAGTTCGCCATAGAACCCACGCGCCTCGGTGAGGTCGCGCACGGGGAATGCAAGGTGGAATCTGGGGCGGGAGTGCATACCGGTTCTGTCGTGTTTGCGTGTCAGAAGATCAGGCTTGGTGCGTAAAGAAAAGTCCATGGGAAGCAAGATCACATCGGCGTCGAAAACAAAGGCTGGGGGGCATTCGCAGCTCGCCAAACGGGAATTGTTGCGCATCGATGGACAGCCAGTTGCGGTGACGCTCAGGCTCAATCCGCGCGCGCGCCGCCTGATCGTGAAGGTGCATCCGTCGACCGGCGAAGTGACGGTTGTCGCCCCCTCGAAGCGCGCCATGGATCACGCCATGAATTTCGCGCGCGGCGAATCGGACTGGATTGCCGAACGTCTGGCGCAGGTGCCTCCGGCGGTGCCGCTCGGGCTTGGCGCGAAGATCCTTTTTCGCGGCGAGGAGCATGTCGTCCGCAAGGGCGAAGGACGCCGCACACCGGTGTGGATCGACCATGAGGACGGCAACCGGATCATCCGCGTGACGGGGCAGAGCGAACACGCCGGCCGCCGGGTGCTGGATTTCCTCAAGCGCGAAGCGCGCAAGGTTCTGGAAGCGCGCTCGTTCGAAATGGCGGGTTATCTCGACACCGCACCGAAGCGCCTCACCATCCGCGACACGGCCAGCCGCTGGGGCTCGTGCTCGACGGTGAGATCGCTGTCGTTCTCCTGGCGGCTGATCTTGGCGCCGCCCTTCGTGCTCGACTACGTGGTGGCGCACGAAGTAGCGCACATGAAGGAGATGAATCACGGGCCACGCTTCTGGCGGCTGGTGGCGGAACTGGTGAACAATCCGGACAGGGCGCAGGCCTGGCTGCGCGATCACGGTTCGCTCCTGCATCGCTACGCGCCGCGCAAGGCTGGCTGAATCTCCTTGGTGTCCTTTGTGGTGAAATAATTTTACCACGAAGACCACCAAGGACACGAAGGAGACCGTCGATCGGACTTCAGCGGATTTGAGCGGTCGCTTCAGTGGTTCGTTCACATTCGGACCGCCAATCTTCCAAACGAGACAATCGCCACGCATAATTCGCGGGCACTGTTCGGGGAGCCGCCGATGAAGTCCGTCCTTTGCGCACTCATGTGCAGTGCGGCCGTTCTTGTGGCATCGGCTGCACAAGCCGGAAATCCGGCGGTGACCATCGCCATCGATGCGGCCAAGAACAAGCACGCCATCAATCCGATGATCTATGGCGTGGCGTTCGCAACGCCGTCCCAGCTCACCGCGCTGAACGCGCCGCTCAATCGCATGGGCGGCAATGCGACCAGCACCTACAATTGGGATCAGAACGCCACCAATCTCGGACAGGACTGGTACTTCGAAAGCTATCCGCAGGATGGCGGCGCGACCAAAGGCGCATCGGCCGACAATTTCATCTCCGACACGAAATCGGCGAACGCGCAGCCGATGATCACGGTGCCGCTGGTCGGCTGGGTGGCGAAGCTGGGATCGGGGCGCTCGATCCTGCCGTCGTTCTCGGTCGCGAAGTACGGTCCGCAATGCGACGTCGATCCCTACGACAACGATGCCGGCGACGGCTTGCTGACCGATTGCTCCACGCCGATCACCGGCAACAATCCCCACGACTCCTATGTTCGCGATTCAGTCGATCTGGAGCAGGGCTGGGTGCAGCACCTCGTCAACAAATGGGGCCTCTCATCCGTCGGCGGCGTGCCGTACTACCTGATGGACAACGAAGCGAGCATCTGGTTCTCGACGCATCGCGATGCCCATCCCAAAGGCCCGCATGCCGACGAATACCGCGACAAGGTGATCGCGGAATCCGCCAGCATCAAATCGCTCGATCCCGGTGCGCTCGTCGTGGCGCCGGAGGAATGGGGCTGGGAAGCCTATTTCTATTCCGGCTACGACCAGCAATACGCCGCCGCGCACGGCTATTCGAAATGGCCGGACCACCACAAGGAACAGCACGGCATGGATTACGTGCCCTGGCTGCTGTCGGAGTGGAAGGCCGCGGGCCATCCCGTCGATGTGGTGAGCGTGCACTACTATCCGCAGTCCGGCGAGGACAGCAACAACACCACCACGCAGATGCAGCTGTTGCGCAACCAGTCGACGCGCGAATTGTGGGACAAGAATTACGTGTCGAAGAGCTGGATCAACGCGCCCGTCTATCTCATCCCCCGCATGCTGAGCTGGATCAAGAAGCAGTATTACGCCGTCACGCCCATCGCCATCACCGAATACAATTGGGGCGCGGAGAACCACATCAACGGCGCCACCACGCAGGCCGACATCTACGGCATCTTCGGCCGCGAGGGGCTGGGCATGGGCACGCGCTGGACGACGCCCGATGCATCCACGCCGACCTTCAAGGCGATGCAGATGTACCGCAACTACGACGGCGGCAATGGCGCGTTCGGCGACACCAGCATCTCGACGGCGCCAAGCTCCAATGCGGATGATTTGTCCGCGTTTGGCGCCTTGCGTACGAGCGACGGCGCCATGACGGTGATGGTCATCAACAAGGACCTCTCCGGCAGCACGCCGGTCAGCTTGCAGATGGTGCATGCCAAACAGTCGGGAACCGCCAAGGTCTACCAGCTGACGTCGGCCAACACGATCCAGCACCTGGCCGACAAATCGTGGAGCGGCGGGACGTTAGCCGACACAGTTCCCGCGCAAAGCATCACCCTCTACGTGTTGCCGCAGTAGCGCGGGACCTATCCCGGCGCCTGGCCGTTTCCTAGAATGCGGTCCTTCGCGGGGAACCATTCGATGCGCGTTCTGATCGTTGCTGCCGTGGCGTGTGGCTGGCTGTCTTGTGGCGCTGCAGTGAATGCCGCTCCCTTGAGCGTGACGCAACTGAAGGCCGCACCGCCTGCCTCCGGAGACGTCGATGTCGTGGGGTACGTCACCGGGACCTACATTTGTCCGCCATGTCCGCCGGGTGCCATGTGCAAGCCATGCGTGTCGCCATCGGCGATCTTCATTTCGGATGATCGTCCCGTCGGCGAGGAGCGGTTACGCACCAAGGAGATCCGTCTCGAAGCCGATCCCTCACAATATCAGGGTGGCGCGAAATACGAATTCCACATCGTGGTGCGCCCGCCCTCCACCGGCATTTGGGGCAAAGTGATCGCGAGCCAGCGCGTTGACTAGCCGCTCGACGTTGCGTCTTGCGATCGCCGCCGCCGCACTTCTGCTGACGGCTGCCGCCGCGCCGCCGCCGAAGAAGGCGCCTGCGCCGAAGCCTTCCGCACATCCGGCTGCAGCCAAGGTTCAGCCGCCGAAGCTCTCCGCCTTCCAGCAGGAACAGCTGATGAGTTACGGCCAGATGATGCGGCGCTGGTATCCCGACATCGTTGCCGCATCGAAACGATTCAATGTGCCGGTGGTATGGGTGCGCGCCGTGATGCAGGTGGAATCCGGTGGGCGCACCATGACGGGCGAGAACCAGCCCATCACCTCGCGCATGGGCGCGATGGGGCTGATGCAGCTGATGCCCGAAACCTGGGCAGAGATGCGCGCGGCCTACAGGCTCGGCAACAACCCTTACGATCCGGGCGACAACATCGTTGCCGGCGCTGCCTATCTGAAGCAGCTGAAGGCCAAGTACGGCTATCCGGACATGTTCGCGGCCTACAATGACGGCCCCGGTCATCTCGATCAGCGCATGCGCGATGCGGGATTGTTGCCGCAGGAGACGCGCGATTATCTGACGAGGGTCACCGGTGTCGTCGAAGGAAAAGGTGCGGGTCTCGGCGGGCAGGGCGTGGTGGTGAAATTCACCAAGCCCAACGGCGAGGCGGTGATGATCAATGTCGCAGCCGTGCGCAACGTGCGCGCCGCCTTTCCCGGCGAGTATGAGGGCTGCGTGCAGTCCGTCATCACGGTCGGGCGCGTCGGCCAGGGCGTGTGCGAGGCACTGGCGAAAACCCGCTCGCTCATCCGCGGCCATGGCGGGGCTGTGTGAGGCTTCTTTAATTCGCAGGCCACGCCCCGGCAAAGCGCAACCGCGTAGGGTCTCGCGCATTCTTCAGTTCACGGTGTTTGATGTCGTTTCGTGCCGCGCTTTTTGCGCTTTTCTCCGCCCTCGCAGCTCTGCAATCGGCAAACGCCGCCGACCAATCGCCGGGCAGCGGCAAGATCCGGCATGTCATCATCATCATGCAGGAGAACCACTCCTTCGATCAGTATTTCGGCACCTATCCCGGCGCCAATGGCATCCCGCCGCATGTCTGCGTGCCGGATCCAGTGACGAAGAAGTGTGTCGCGCCCTGGCGCAACACGGCGCGCGCCAATGTTGAAGGCCCGCACAGCCATGCCGCCGCGATGATGGACATCGACAATGGCAAGATGGATGGCTTCATCCACGCTGCGGAGACGTACGGCAAGAACGGCCGCAATCCGGAAGCCGTCATGGGCTATCGGGGCGAATCCGACATTCCGAACTACTGGGCCTATGCGCGCCACTTCGTGCTGCAGGACAATCTCTTCTCGTCGGTCTCGTCGTGGAGCCTGCCGGCGCATCTCTACATGGTGTCGGCGTGGGCAGCGAAATGCCAACGCGGCGAGCCGATGTCGTGCAAATCCGATCTCGACCAGGGCCACACGTCGATCGAGTTGCAGGGCGACCGCGAAGGCCGCAACGTCATCGTCGATTGCCGCAGCTCCACCAACAAGGAATGCGAGCCCGAGCTGCACAAATGGTTCTCGCTCTCCAACAGACACGCGAACCTTCTGCGTCACCAGATCGAGGACAATTGCCAGCCGTGGAACCAGCCGTCGCAATGCAAGGCGGCGGTCGATGTGTTTGCCGCGAAGAATATCGATATCGTGCGCCGCGTCCTGTTCAAACGCACCATCGGTCCGCAGATCGCGCATGCGCAGGAACACGATTTCCCATGGACCGACATCACCTGGCTTCTGTTCAGGAACAACATCTCCTGGAAGTACTATTTGTTCGAAGGCGAGGAGCCGGATTGCGAAGATGACGACGGCGTCGTCTGTCCGCCGCACAAGCAGCGCCGCAACACGCCCAGCATGTGGAATCCGCTGCCGAGCTTCGACACGGTCAACAAGGACGATCAGGTCCGCAACATCGTTCCGATCCGCCAATTCTACGACGACGTGGCGCACGACAAGCTGCCGGCCGTGTCATGGGTCATCCCGAATGCGAAAGTGAGCGAGCATGCGCCCAACAGCATCGCGGCCGGTCATGCCTACGTCACCGGGCTCATCAACGCGGTGATGAAGAGCAAGGCGTGGGGCTCGACCGTGATCTTCCTCAGCTGGGACGATTGGGGCGGATTCTACGATCATGTGAAGCCGCCGGTGATCGACCAGAACGGCTACGGCCTGCGCGTGCCCGGTCTGGTGATTAGTCCGTATGCGAAGGCAGGCACCATCGACCATCAGCAGCTGAGCCACGATGCCTATCTGCGGTTCATCGAAGATGTGTTCCTGGGAGAGCAGCGCCTCGATCCGAAAACCGACGGGCGGCCGGACTCCCGCCCCACCGTGCGCGAGCCCTTGGCCGGCGATCTCTCCGCCGATTTCGACTTCCAGCAAAAGCCAATCCCGCCGCTCGTCCTTCCGGGTGGAAATGAGTACCGGTAGGCGTCGGCCGCCGCGCTTGACCCAAAGCCGCCGATCCGTATATTGCGCCGCTCCGCGAAGGACAGGCGCCTTCCGGAAACATATCAAATTCAAGGACTTAGGCCATGTTTGCCGTCATCCGCACCGGCGGAAAGCAGTATCGGGTTGCCGAGAACGACGTGATTTCCATCGCCAAGCTGGAAGGCGAGGTCGGAGCCAAGGTCGCACTCGCCGAAGTCCTGATGCTGGGCGGCGACAAGCCGAAGTCCGGCGCGCCGCTCGTCTCCGGCGCTTCGGTTGAGGCCGAAATCGTCGAGCATGGCCGCGGTCCCAAGGTGATCGCGTTCAAGAAGAAGCGGCGCAAGAACACACATCGTAAGCGCGGCGGTCGCGCGCACTTCACCACGGTGAAGATCACGTCGATCAGCGCGGGCTAAGGAAGAAGAACAATGGCGCACAAGAAAGCAGGCGGCTCCTCGCGCAACGGACGCGACTCGGCTGGCCAGAGACTGGGCGTGAAGAAGTTCGGCGGTGAAGAGATCGGCGCCGGCAACATCATCGTCCGTCAGCGCGGCACGAAGTTCTATGCCGGTGACAATGTCGCCATGGGCAAGGACCACACGCTGTTCGCCACGACGGACGGCCACGTCCAATTCCGCCAAGGCTACAAGCGCCGCACCTATGTGTCGGTCCTTCCGGCCATTAACGCGGAGAAGAGCGCTTAAGGCGGCAAGCGAATTCCGGGCCGCCAACAAATTGGCGGTCCATTGTTTGCGAGGGAAGATGGTCCGCCATCTTCCCTTTTTTCTTCCCTCGCCCCAATGGGGGAGTGCCATGTGTTATCGATTGGAAACAGAACGATTGCTGATACGAAGGCTGGACCGCAGCGACATGCCGGCCTTCCTGCCCTTGCTCAACGAGTGGGATGTGGCCAGGACGCTTGGTCGCGTACCGCATCCCTACACCGAGGAGATGGCGCAGGAATTTTTCGACGGGCTGGAGAAACGGCGCGCTGCCGGCGTGGACTTCAACTTCGCGATCCTGCGCAAATCGGATCGCGAATATCTCGGCGGCTGCGGCGTGTTCCTGCGCGATGAGCGCCCGTTCGAGCTGGGCTACTGGATCGGCAAGCCCTATTGGGGCCATGGCTACGCGACGGAAGCGGCGCGTGCCGCGGTGCAGCTGGCGATGGTCGAGCTCAAGGTGACGAAGCTCATCGCCGGCTGGTTCATCGACAATCCGGCTTCGGGCCGCGTGCTCGAGAAACTGGGCTTCGTGGCCGACGGCATCGAGCAACGCGATTGCGTCGCTCGCGGTCATGCCGTCCCCTGCAATAAGATGGTGCTGACACCCGAACTGTTCGGGGTGAAAGAGGCGGCATGACGAAGCTGATCATCCATCCCCTGACGCCGGAGTTGTGGCCGTCGCTCGAAGATCTCTTCGGGCCGAACGGTGCCAGCTCCGGCTGCTGGTGCATGTGGTGGCGGGTCGGCAATGAGCGGATTCGTGTCGCCAACACGAACGAGAACAAGGTCGCGTTCAAGACCGTGGTGAAGAAGGGTCCACCGCCGGGATTGCTCGCCTTCGACCGCGATCTCGCCGTGGGCTGGTGCCAGGTGACGCCGCGGCTCGCGCTGCCGCGGCTTGATCGTTCACGCGTGCTCGGGCGGGTGGACGATGTCCCGGTGTGGTCGGTGTCATGCTTCTACATTCGAAAAGGCTATCGCAGGCAGGGTGTGATGACGGCTTTGGTTGAAGCGGCTGTGAAATATGCGAAGGCCAGCGGCGCGCCGGCGCTCGAAGCGTATCCCTGGGATGAACGCGGCAAGCGTGGGTCTGCCGGGGTCTATACCGGACTCCGGAAAGCTTTTGCGCGCGCCGGGTTTGAAGAAGTCGCGCGGCGAACGGCCGATCGTCCCATCATGCGGCACGATCTCAAGCGCGTGCGCGTTCAGAAGAGTGCGGCATGAAATTCCTCGATCAGGCGAAGGTCTATATCGCGAGCGGCGCGGGCGGAAACGGCTGCGTCGCGTTCCGGCGCGAGAAGTTCATCGAGTTCGGCGGCCCGTGGGGCGGCGACGGCGGCCGCGGCGGCGATGTGTGGGCGGAAGCGGTCGAGAATCTCAACACGCTGATCGACTATCGCTTCATGCAGCATTTCAAGGCGAAGAACGGCGAGGGCGGCAAGGGCAAGGAAATGACCGGCGCTGCCGGTGCTGATGCGCTGCTCAGGGTGCCGGTCGGAACGCAAATCCTCGAAGAGGACGGCGAAACGCTGATTGCCGATCTCGATCGCGCCGGCGCGCGCGTGATGCTGCTCAAAGGCGGCAAGGGCGGCTTCGGCAATGCCCATTTCAAGAGCTCGACCAATCAGGCGCCCCGTCACGCCAATCCGGGCCAGCCGGGCGAAGAGAAGACGATCATCCTGCGTCTCAAGCTGATCGCCGATGTCGGCCTCATCGGATTGCCGAACGCGGGCAAGTCGACGTTCCTGTCGCGCGTGTCGGCAGCGAAACCGAAGATTGCGGACTATCCCTTCACCACGCTCAATCCGCAGCTGGGCGTTGTGCGCATCGACGAAACCGATTTCGTCATCGCCGACCTTCCCGGTCTGATCGAGGGCGCGCATGAAGGCGCAGGCCTCGGTGATCGCTTTCTCGGTCATGCCGAACGGACCAGCGTGATCATCCATCTGGTTGACGGCACCGACAGCGAGATCGCGCGCGCCTACAAGACCATCCGCGGCGAACTCGAGGCGTATGGCCATGGGCTTGCGGCGAAGCCGGAGATCGTGGTGCTCAACAAGATCGACGCCATCGAGAAATCCGCGCTCACCCGCAAGCGCGCGGCGCTTGCCAAAGCCTGCGGCCGCGATGTGCTCACGATGTCCGGCGCCACCGGCGAAGGAATCACGGACGTCTTGCGGGCGGCGGCAAAAGCCGTACTTGCGCGGCGAAAGAAGACGGTTAAAGGCGCCGCCTCTTCGGCCTGGTCGCCGGGATGACGATACGCGCAGTGCGCGCTAATGTTTGCGCATGAAAGCGAAGCGGCAGGCGCGTTGGCTGCGGCCCCCCGGTCCGGTGGCCGATGGCTTGATGATCGGCCTGCTCGGCGGCTCGTTCAATCCCGCGCATGAAGGCCATCTCCACGTCAGCGAAGTGGCATTGAAACGGCTCGGGCTCGATTACGTGTGGTGGCTGGTGGCGCCGCAGAATCCGCTGAAGCCCATCGCCGGCATGGCGCCGCTCAACGACCGTCTCTCTTATGCCGCCGACAAGTTCGAGCAGCATCCGCGCATCCTGGTGATGGATGTCGAGGGTCAGATCGGCACCCATTACACCATCGACACATTGCATGCATTGAAACGTCGCTTTCCGCGCGTCTGCTTCGTGTGGCTCATGGGCAGCGACAATCTCGAACAGTTCCATCGATGGCGGCGCTGGCCGGAGATCGCCGCAACCGTTCCGATTGCCGTGGTGATGCGCCCCGGTTCGACGCTTGCACCGCTGCGGTCGAAGGCGATCCAGCGGTTCGCCGGCGCGCGCGTTCCCAACGAACGGGCGTTGCCGTGCTCTGAACCTCCGGCCATCGCCATTCTGGACGGCGCGCGGGATCCCACCAGCGCCACGGCCATTCGCGAAAGGCAACTCGAGGGCGAGGTCTTGGTGCGCTGCCTGCCGGCGTGATAATCTCTTATGCCAACTGAAGGAGAACACGACTGACCACCAAATCCACCGGGGCCAAGAAGCCCGCACGCAAACCGGCAGCCAACAAGGCCGCCGCGCAGCCGAAGCAAAAAGAAGAAGAATCGCTGCTGACCCGAGTGCTCACCTCGCTCGATGCCGACAAGGCGGAAGACATCGTCACCATCGATCTGAAAGGCCGATCCTCGATCACCGATGCGCTGGTGATCGCTACCGGCCGTTCGTCGCGCCATGTCGCCTCGATTGCCGAGCATCTCGCGCGCAAGCTGAAGGAGGCGGGCTACGGCACGCGTCCGCTCGATGGCGTTTCGCAAGGCGATTGGGCGCTGGTCGATGCCGGCGATGTGATCGTGCACGTGTTCCGTCCCGAGGTCCGTACCTATTACGACCTCGAAGGCATGTGGAGCGTGAAGGAACCACGCCGCGCCACCGCATAAGACTTGAGAGCTAACCCGGTCTGGCTCTCTGCTTGGTGTCTTCGTGCTCTTTGTGATCTTGGTGGTAGATCCACCACAAAGTGCACCAAGGGCACAAAGTTGAATGTCACCTAAGCAGCGTACGAGTCGTCCTCAACGCACGAGGTTTCATGCGCCTTCTCATTCTCGCGGTCGGCCAGAGGCGCGGCACGCCGGAAGGTTCGCTGAGCGACGATTTCTGCGGCCGCGCCGCCAACATGGGCAAGCGGCTCGGGTTCAGCGCGGTCACCGTCGAAGAAGTTCAGGCTTCCAAGAAGCGCGATGCGAAATCGCGCATGGCGGACGAGGGCGAACGGCTCGCCGCGCGCATTCCGCCGCAAGCGCATGTCGTTTGTCTGGATGCCAAGGGCAAGGGCATGACGAGCGATGGTTTCGCCGAAATGCTCGGCGCCATGCGCGATGCCGGCGCGCGCGATCTCGTCTTCCTGATCGGGGGCCCGGATGGACTCGATCTCGGGCCGAAGATCAAGCCGGGCCGCAGCCTCGCCTTCGGGCCACAAACCTGGCCGCATCTTCTGGTGCGCGCGATGCTGGCCGAACAGATCTATCGCGCCATGACGATCCTCGCCGGCCACCCGTATCACCGCGCCTGATTGCTTCGTGGCGCGGAACTTTCGTCCCGCGCACCTCAGCATGACGTCATCCTGAGGTGCGCGCGTTAGCGCGCCACGAAGGAAGGGTAACCCGATCTTAACCACGCGGCGCGAATGTGATGTGCCTTGCTGGGACAGACCCCATGGAAATCAAGCGCACGGACTCCGTCAGCTCGTCCAATGTTCGCCGGTTGCGGCCGGCAACATCGACGGGCGGAAGCTTCTCGGTCGCCGACAGCGAACCGGCGCGCGCGCAGACGGTAGCGGGGCCCGGCCCGATCGCCGCCGTCGACAACATCCTGATGCTCCAGGGGCTCGATGATTCCACCAGCGGCCGCTCGAAGGGCCTGGCCCATGGCGAGCAGCTGCTCGACATGCTGGACGAGGTCCGCGACGGCCTTCTGTGCGGCGGCATCCCGCGGGCCACGCTGAACCGGCTGGCCACGGCGGTCAGCCGCCGGCACGACAGCTTCGCCGACCCCAAGCTCCAGGGCGTGCTCGACGAAATCGAGGTCCGCGCCCGGGTGGAACTCGCCAAACTCGAGCAGGTCGACCGGCTGGCCAGTTAACCCAGTGTGGATAAAGGATTTTACCTACCCGGCTCAGATCATTTCCATTTGCGGGCGTATGGCCCCGCCTGTATAAGCGGGCCGCCAAAGTGAAGGGCTATTCCTCCTCGAAGGGGTGTTTCATGGGTAAAGACCTTCCGGCCGGCTACCGGCCGTCGGAAAACGAACTCTTCATGAATGAGCGCCAGCGCGAGTACTTCCGGCGCAAACTGATCGGATGGAAGGACGAGATCCTTCGCGAAAGCCGCGAGACCATCCAGAACCTGCAAAGCGAGACAACGCCCTTTGCCGATCTCGCCGATCGCGCCTCGACCGAGGCCGAGCGGCAGCTCGAACTGCGCACCCGCGATCGTCAGCGCAAGCTGATCGCGAAGATCGATTCCGCACTTCGCCGCATCGAAGACGGTTCCTATGGTTTCTGCGAAGAGACCGGCGAGCCGATTTCGCTGAAGCGCCTCGATGCCCGTCCGATCGCAACCCTGTCGATCGAAGCGCAGGAGCGGCACGAACGCCGCGAGCGTGTGTACCGGGACGATTAGAAAACGCGAATAGCGAATGGCGAGTAGCGAATAGAAATCCATTCGCTAATCGCTAACCCCTATTCGCCTCACTTACCAAGGCATCAGGATGTCGAACAGCTGGCTGCCGTAGCGCGGCTGCTGGAAATCCGTGATCTGTCCCTGGCCGCCATACGCCACGCGCGCCTCCGCAATCTGCGAGAGGTTGACCGTGTTGTCGCTGGTGATGTCTTCGGTGCGCACGATGCCGCCGATCTGGAGATCGCGCAGCTCGTTGTTCACGCGCACCTGCTGATGACCGCTGACGACAAGGTTTCCGTTCGGCAGCACCTGCGTAACCGTGCCGGCCAGCGTCAGCGTGATGTTTTCCGAGCGATCCACCGAACCCGCGCCGACATTCGACGTGTCCGAGCCCATCTTGACCAGGCTGGACGGATCCATGTTGAGCTTCGACAACTGGTTCTCCAGGCCGAAGAAGTTGGTGAGGTTGGCGTCGTCCGAATTCGTGCGGTTGCGCTGAGTCGTGTTTGAGAGTTTCGCGGCATCGGCAATGGTGATGTCGATGGTCAGCAGATCGCCCACATGGCTGGCGCGCGGATCGTGGAAGAAGCTGCGCGCGCCAGGCGCCCACAGCGAATTCGCCATCTGCGGACCGGCCGGCGATTGCTCGGTCGGCATCGTCACCGGGCGGTAGGTCGGCTGTTCGGCCGGATTGGAAACGGGCGCGAGTTTCGGCGCCGACCCCAGATTCTCGATGCGGTCGACCGCACTGCAGGCCGAAAGCGCGGTTGCCGTCATGAGTGCGAGAGCGATTTTCTTGTTGTGCATGGTGAGCGTGTCCTTGTTGTCGTTTATGGCTGGGCGGAAGCGAGCTGTGCGGGGATGTTGGTGACGGGATCGCCGACGCTGACCTGGCCCGAGCCGGTCACGACGGCGCTGATCTGCTTGTAGGACACCGGGTTCAGTACGGTCACGGTTTCGCCCATGCCGCCTTCGCTCATCGCCTTTCCCGTTTCGGTCAGTGCGATGCCCGGCGCGCTGAACGTCATGGTGACGTTGCTGCCCTTGGTGACGAGAATCGGGTGGCGCACATCGTCCAGGCGCAACGCTTCGCCGGCGCGCAGGAAGCGGCGCGCTTCCATGCCGTCGAGCTGATCCATCGAGGAGGCGATGCCGGCGATCATCGCGGCAGCATTCACGTTCTGATACACGAGGTCGGAATCGCCGATCACGTCGCCGCGCTTGATGTCGTGCGAGGGCACGACGATGCGGGCGAGCGAAGATGCGGGAACGTCTGCGACAGCGGATGTCGCAAACATCAGGGCTGCAACGAGGGCGAATCGCGCAATCATCAGCCATTCCCCATCTGTGCGGTGGTCTGCAACATCTGGTCGGCCGCCGTAACGACCTTCGAATTCATTTCGTAGGCGCGCTGGGCGGAAATCAGCGACGTGATCTCCTCCACCGGATTGACGTTGGCGGTTTCGAGGAAGCCCTGCTGGATCGTTCCATAGCCCGTCGAGCCGGGAAGTCCGGACTGCGGCGCGCCGGACGACGGCGTCTCGATGAACAGATTGTCGCCCTGCGCCTGCAGGCCGGCTTCGTTCGGAAACCGCATCAGCTCGAGCTGACCCAGCGTCTGGGGTGCCGTCTGGCCGGGGATGGTCGCTTGCACCTGTCCTTGCGCATTCACCGTGATGGTCAGCGCATTGTTCGGCACCGAAATGCCGGGCGCCACCGTGTAGCCCTTGTCGGTGACGATCTGGCCTTCCGGCGACAGTGCGAAATTGCCGGCGCGCGTGTAGGCATCGGTGCCGTTCGGCAGCGTGATGTGGAAGTATCCCGGTCCCTGGATCGCCACATCGTATGGATTGGACGTCGAGGACAGATCGCCCTGCGTCATGATGCGGCTGACCGCGGCCGTGCGCACACCGGCGCCCAGCTGGATGCCGGAGGGAAGCAGCGTGCCGGAGTCGGACGTCTGCGCACCCGCCGCCTCGACATTCTGGTAGAGCAGATCCTGAAATTCCGCGCGCTGGGCCTTGAAGCCCGTCGTGTTCATGTTCGCAAGGTTGTTCGCGATCACTTCGACGTTGGTCTGCTGGGCCTGCATTCCGGTGGCGGCGATGCTGAGAGCTCGCATGGCGGTGTCTCCTTAACTTTCGACCTGGCCGAGCTTGTCGATGGCCTGGCGCATGAGCGTTTCCTGGGATTCGGTGAGGCTCGCGGTCGTCTGATAGGCGCGCATCACCTCCAGCATGTTCGAGATTTCGACGACGGGGCGCACGTTCGATTGTTCGATCGAGCCCTGCTCGATGTTGGGCTGGTCGACGGGTTTGGCCTGCTGCGTGGTGGTGTAGAGGCTATCGCCCTGCTTTTGCAGCGCGCGCTCATTGTCGAAATTGACGAGCTGCACCTTGCCGAGCTGGCCTTTGGCGCCGGTCACCGTGCCGTCCTGCGAAATATGGATGTCGCCGTCGTCCGACGTGACGCTGATCTCCCCGCCGTCGCCCTGCAGCAGTTCGCCGTTCTCGGTTGCGATGCGGCCTTCCGCATCGAGCGTGAAGTGGCCGTTGCGGGTGTAGTGCGTGGTACCGTCGGCGCTCTTCACGGTGAAGTAGCCTTGACCGCTGATGGCGAGATCGTAGGGCGCGTTGGTTTTTTCCAACGCGCCGGAGGAAAGATCGCGGGCAATCCCCGCGTCCTGCACGAAGCTGAGCTTCTGCGGACCGTCCTCGTCTTCGGCAGGCGGAACGGTTTCAATGAATTCGGAGAATTGCGCGGATTCGCGCTTGTAGCCGGGCGTGCCGACATTGGCGATGTTGCTGGCAATCACGTCCATCGAGCGGAAGGCCGCAAGCTGGTGCGAAAGATTGATGAGAAGCGTGTTGTCCATGGCCGGCGGGGTCCTTTCTGGTCCGTCGCTTGGGCGAATGCTGTGCAGCGGCTGTGCCGCGCGCAAAACCGAGGAAATCCCTGCGATTCCGGTATGCCAGCGATCAGGCGGTGGCAGAGTTTGCCGGGTCGGTGCTGCCGGTTCTCTGCATTCGACGCACGATTTGAACCACTCCTTAACCACAACTCCCTAGGGTTCCTCCGGCGTGTCGAAGACGCGGATCTGGAAGCGGGCGATGGCGAAAAAAGAGATCGTGAAATCCGAAGCGGATGTTTCGGAGAGCGAAAACCCGGAAGGCGAGGCCGCGGCGGCCGAACCAACGAAAGGTTTCGTTAAGAAACTCCTCGGCAACAAGAAGCTCCTCATTATTGCCGGCGGCGGATTGCTGATTGTTCTCCTGGGCAGCGGAGCTGGCGCCTACTTCTTCCTGTTCAAGAGCGCACCAGATGCGACGGCGCAGGTCGCAGACGCCATGCCGCAATTGCCGCTCGTGCCGCCGGATGTCGCCTATTTCGACATGCCGGACCTCATCGTCAACATCCAGACCGCCGACGGAAATGCAGCCTACCTGAAGCTTGGCGTTTCGCTCGAGCTGGCGTCGGCCGCGGAAAAGGCCGGGTTGCAGGCGCTGCGTCCGCGCATCGTCGATCAGTTCCAGGCTTACTTGCGCGAACTGCGCGTCGACGACCTCAAGGGCAGCGCCGGCGTGCTGCGCCTCAAGGAAGAACTTCTGCGCCGGGTGAACATCGCGGCCGCGCCTTACCCCGTGAAGGACGTGCTGCTCAAGGAAATGATCGTGCAATAGGCGGACAATGGCAGACGAACAGGAAAATCAGACGGCCGAGGCGGCGACCGAATCCGCCGAACGCATTCTCAATCAGGACGAGATCGACAGCTTGCTTGGCTTCGACGCCAAGGCGGACACACTGCAGGACCGGTCCGGCATCCGCGCCATCGTCAATTCGGCGCTCGTTTCCTATGAACGCCTTCCGATGCTGGAGATCGTCTTCGACCGCCTCGTGCGGTTGATGACCACGAGCTTGCGCAATTTCACATCGGACAACGTGGAAGTGAGCCTCGACAACATCACGTCCATCCGCTTCGGCGATTATCTCAACTCCATTCCGCTGCCCGCCATCCTCGCGGTGTTCCGTGCGGAGCAACTCGACAATTACGGCCTCTTCACCGTCGATTCGAACCTCATCTATTCGATTGTTGACGTTCTGCTGGGCGGCCGCCGCGGTACGGCCGCAATGCGCATCGAAGGCCGGCCCTACACCACCATCGAGCGCACCCTTGTGCAGCGGATGATCGAGGTGATCCTGAACGACATGTGTCAGGCGTTCGAGCCCCTGGCACCGATCAACTTCCAGCTCGACCGGCTGGAGACCAATCCGCGCTTTGCGGCCATCGCGCGGCCTGCCAATGCCGCAATCCTCGTCAAGTTGCGCATCGACATGGAAGATCGCGGCGGACGCACGGAATTGCTGCTGCCCTATGCGACGCTGGAGCCCATTCGCAAGCTGCTGCTGCAGCAGTTCATGGGCGAGAAATTCGGCCGCGACTCGATCTGGGAAAGCCATCTGGCGAGCGAACTGTGGTCCACCTGCGTGGACATCGATGCCATCCTCGATGAGCAGACCATGTCGCTCAGCAAGATCATGAACATGGATGTCGGCGAGACAATCATGCTGAACGCGAGCCCCGAATCGAAGATCGAATTGCGCTGCGGCGGTGTGCCGCTGCTGCGCGGCAGCATGGGCCGCGTCGGCACATCCGTTGCCGTGCGTGTGGAAGAGGCCGTTCAGCGCACCGACGCCTCGCGCATCCTCTAGAGGGAATTCGTCATGCCGATCACGCTGATTGTCGAAATCGCTTTGTCCGCGTTGCTGATCGCAACGGTCGGCTATTGCGCCGTCCTGGAGCGCCGCCTGTCGGCCCTGCGCAAGGGCCAGGATGGCCTCAAGCAGACGATCGCCGAACTGAATGCCGCCATCGCCGGTGCCGATGCGTCCATGCGCTCGCTCAAGACGAATGCGGCAACAATCACCGGAAAGCTGGAAGACGGCATCAGCCGCGGCCGCACCGTGGCCGACGAGCTGGCGATGCTGACCGCATCCGGTGACCGCATTGCCGCACGCATGGAGCGAGCGGGAACGAGCCCGGCGCCGCGTCCGAGCCAGCCGAGCCACCTGCCTGCATCGCTTGCCAACCGCCTCGATGCGTTGCGCCCGCAGGCTGCAAGGAACGTCCGCTGATGCCGAATCCATTGAAGAGCATTCGACTCATTCCGCTCGTCATTGTCTTGGCGGCCGGCCTGCTGGTCCTCAAAGGCTGGGGCATCGCGATCGAAGCCCGCGCGCAGACCGCGTCGGCGCCGCATCCGGCCCCGACTCCATCGGTGGCGAAATCTGAAGCGGATCCCGCCGCCGATTCGGCCGAGACGGTCAGTGCATCGTCCGTGGATCTGTTGACCAGTCTCGGCAAGCGCCGCGCCGCGCTCGACGCGCGCGAGCGCGATCTTGTCATGCGCAGCAATCTGATCGACGCCGCGGCCAAGCGCGTGGATGAGCGCATCGCCGAACTGAAATCGCTGCAGGCAAGCATCCAGACCCTGCTGGGACAGCGCGATATCGCCGAGCAGAAGCAACTCGACGCACTGGTGAAGAGCTACTCCTCCATGAAGCCCGCGGATGCCGCGCGCATCTTCAATTCGCTGGCCGATGAAGTGCTGGTGCCGGTCGCCGCCGCGATGAAGCCGGACGTGCTGGGCGCCGTCCTCGCCAAGATGAATTCCGAAGATGCGCAGAAGCTTACGGTGAAACTCGCCAACCGGCTGAAGGCGAAGGTGGAACCGCAACCGCAACAGCTTGCGGCAAATTCTGCGCCCGTCGCGATGCCGCCACAGCAATCTCCGCAGGCCACTCCGGTGCCGGCGGATGCGCAAGCGCCGTCCGCCCAGCAGGCGAGCACCGCGCCTGCACCGGCAGCCGCAGCGCCACAATCCACAACCCCCACGCCCGCACCGGCAAGTGCAACGCCGGCACCCAAGGCTGCCTCGGCGAAGTGATCGCGATGCGGCGTCCCTTCCGTTCGGCCATCTCTGCTCTCGCGATTGCCGCGAGTGCGCTGATGATGGCCGCGGCGGCCAACGCCGATTCCATTTCCACATCGGCCACGAACGGCTTTGCACGGCTTCTCTTCACGCTCGATCCCGTGGCGCACGCGACGACGGATGTCACCGGCGGGGTGATCATCATCCATTTCGACCGCAAGGTCGCGCTCGACGCGAATATGTTGGTCCACGGTTTGTCTGCCTATGTCAGCGAATCTCGCGGCGATGCCGACGGGCAGACCTTCCGGCTCGCTCTGACGCAATCGCTGAAGGCGCACACGAGTACGTCCGGCAATCGCATCGCCATCGATCTTGTGCCGGACTCATTCAGCGGTACGCCGCCCGATCTTCCCGCGCCGGCATCGAAAACGCCGCCGCCGGTCGATGTGACGAAGCTTCCGGCGCTGCCGATCCGCGCCGGCGCGTACTCCGACCACACGCGTCTCGTCTTCGATTGGCCGCAGCCCACCCGTTACACGGTCTTTCCGGCCGCCGGTCATTTCACCATCAAGTTCGCCGGACTTGCCAGCCCCGATTATGCCGCGCTCACACGCATCGCACCTCCCTGGGTGAAGGCGGCCGGCTGGCGCGTGGATGGCGGCAGCACAGTTCTCGAATTCAACACCGATTCCGGATCGGCCATTCACGCCTCGCAATTCGGCGGCAGGATCGTTGTCGACGTTTCCGCGCCGAAATCCGACGCCGCTGCTGCCGGCGCGCCCGTCGCGGCGGCGAAAGGCATCAGTGCCGCGCAAACCCGGGCCATCGCCCAATCGGCGGCAATTCTGAATGCGCCGAAAGATGCTGCACCAGCACCAGCACCCGTACCAGTGCCAGCACCGCAAACGGCAGCGACGCAAGCCCCGCCGCCTGCGCAGACAGCGTCGGCGCAACAGCCGCAAGAACTGCCGGCTCCGACAGCCTCGAAGGTCGCCAGCCCCGGGTTTGCCGGCGCGCCAAAGCCGATCGGATCCATTGTCTCAACCATTGCGCCACCGCCGCCGCTCAAACCCGCGGACCCGAAGGTGGTTGCGCTCCGCTACGCGGACAGTCTTTCGTTTGTATTTCCGCATGCCACCGCGATTGCCGCCTTCATCCGCGCCGGCACGGCCTGGATCGTTGTTGAGGGTGCGCCGGCGATCGACGCGGATGCGCTCAAGACCCAACTCGGCGATTTCCCCTCCTCGTTCCAGAGCAACACACTGGATGGCACCAGCACCCTGCAGATCGGGCTGAAGGCTTCGGAGCAGATCTCGGCCTATGTGAAGGGCGCGGACACGCAGGTGACGATCGCGCCGCGTCTGTCGCCTGCCGCCTCGCCGATCTCGCTTGTGCGCAACGACGATGGTCCGCATCGCGCAGCCCTCGGCACAATGCTGCCCGGCGCCAATCACGTGATCGGCCTCACCGATCCTGCTGTCGGTGACATTCTGAAAGTCATTCCCGCGCGGCCCGGACGCGCCGTTGCCGATCAGCACAGCTATCTCGAATTCACCGCCATTCCGACGGCGGCCGGTCTGGTCATTCGCCCGTCGGCCGACGACTTGACTGTCACCGTCGCCAACGGGCGCGTTTCCATCACGCGGCCCGACGGGCTCGCGCTCACGCCACCTGTCACGATCATCCCGCAATCACCGGCGGTTCTGCCTGCGGTGGTCGCCGGCAACACCTTTGTCGATTTCGCCCATTGGGGTGCAAGCCCGGGCACGAGGCTTTACGACGCGCAGCGCAGACTTCTGCAAAACCTCGCAAGGGCGCCCGCCGGCACGGTGGTGGCAAAGCGCCTTGCGCTGGCGCGCTTTGATCTGGCCAACGGGCTCGCGGCGGAAGCGTTCGGTCTCATTCAGCTGATGCAGAGAACCGATCCGGGACTCGAAAGCGATCCGCAGCTTCAGGTGATGCGCGGTGCGGCCGAATATGCGATGGGCCGCTACCGCGATGCGTTGACCGACCTTTCCAGCGGCAGTCTGGAGGGTAACGCACATGCCGCTGTGTGGCGCGGCCTCGCGGCTGCCGCGCTCGAAGACTGGCCGACCGCGCGCCACGAATTCCTGGTTGCCGATCCCGTGCTGCATTTCTATCCGGCGGAATGGCAGGCCCGCGCCAAGATCGCCGAAGTCGCCGCCATGTTGGAGACCGGCAGTGCCAATGGTGCAAACCGGGCCATGGCGAAGTGGCCCAAAGACTTGCCGCCCGAACTTCTTCTCCAATCCGAACTCGTCCGGGCAGAATTGATGGCGCGTACAGGCAATATCGACGGCGCCGACAGGCTCTTCGACGCAGTTGAGGACAGCGGCAACGAATTCCTGGCCGTGCGCGCCATCTATGCACGGACCGATGCGGAATATTCGGCGCATCGAATTTCGGCGGCACGTGCGATCGGGACGCTGGAGCACCTGCGCTTCCGATGGCGCGGCGACGATCTGGAGCTCAAGACATTGCGCAAGCTTGGCGCGCTCTATTTCGCGAAGAAGGATTGGCGGCGCGGGCTGCAGACGCTGCGCGTGGCCGCGGCGAACTTCCCGAACAGCGATATCGGGCGCCAGGCACAAGACGACATGCGTGCTGCGTTCGAAACGCTTTTCCTCAAGGGTAAGGCAGACAAGCTCCCGCCGCTCGAATCGTTGGCGCTGTTCTACGACTTTGTCGACCTGACGCCGATCGGACCGAATGGCGACGACATGATCCGGCGCATGGCGGATCGTCTGGTGGCCGTCGATCTGCTCGGGCCGGCGGCAACACTGCTCAAATACCAGATCGACAGCCGGCTCGACGGAATCGCCAGAGCCCAGGTTGCAACGCGTCTCGCCATGCTCGATCTGCTCGATCATCAGCCCAAGGATGCGCTGGCGGCGCTGCGCACGACCCGCATTGCGGGACTGCCGGACGACGTCAATCGCCAGCGCCTGCTGCTCGAAGCGCGCGCGCTGGCGGCCCTCAAGCAGTACGATCAGGCCACCGATCTGATCGCGGCGGATGACGCGCCGGAAACCAGGGCGCTGCGCGCCGACATCTATTGGGAGAGCGGCCAGTGGGCGCAGGCCGGGCAATCGAGCGAAGCGCTTCTGCCGGCCGATGCCGATCCCGCAAACCCCGCGCCGTTGGCGGCGGGCGACAAGCAGAATCTCATGCGCGCCGCGATCGCCTATTCGCTGGCGAACGATCAGGCTTCGCTTGAGCGGCTCCGCGTGCGCTTCGCAAACCGGATGACCTCGGGCACTGATGCCAGCGCTTTTGTCCTGATAACGCAGAAGGTCGATACCCAGGACGCCGCATTCAGGGATACGGCTGCGCGGATCGCGTCCATCGACACGCTGGAGACCTTCATGAAGGATTTCCAGCGCAATCACCCGGATTGACGGATCGCGCTATCCGACCGGGCCGGCGAGGTCGCGGAATTCGGAAATCACCCGCATATAGGTGTCGCGCTTGAACGGCACGATCAGCCGCGGCAGCGCCTCGATGGCGAGCCACTTCCACTCCTGGAATTCCGGCTCGGCCGTCTTGATGTTGATTTCCGAGTCTTTGCCCAGAAACCGCATGGCGAGCCATTTCTGTCGCTGGCCGCGATAGCGTCCGCGCAGCGCCACGCCCAGAAGATGCGGCGGCAGGTCGTAGCAAAGCCATTCGTCCATCTCGCCCAGGATTTTCGCGTTGCACGTGCCCGTTTCCTCTTCGAGTTCGCGCAGCGCCGCCTGCTCCGGCGTCTCGCCCTCATCGATGCCGCCCTGTGGCATCTGCCAGCCCTCGATGGTCTGATCGATGCGCTTGCCGACGAAGATAAGTCCGTCACGGTTGAGCAGCATCACGCCGACGCATGGCCGGTAGGGCAGGTCGTCGTGTTTCAGGCGAACGGAGTTCGGCACGGGCGCCGCGCGAGATTATTTTGGCTGCGTGACTATGGCCGAAGCAGGCACCAGAACAAAGCCCCGGCCGCTCAGGCCCTTCGCCCAGACTTTCACGCGATCGACTGTGACAGGGTAAATAAAGCCGGCGCCGGCGGCCGATCCGCTGGCCCGCGCGCGGGTCTCAAGCTCCGACAACCGCTGGTCGATTTCCATTCCGGTCTGGATGGTGTCGATGGCAGTGGCGCTCTTGGCGAACGGCACGTTCGCCTGCGATGCCACGTCCGAGGCCGCAGAGCGCGAGCCGGAACTGGAATCGAAGAAAATGAGCCCGCGTCGTGCGACGAAGCTCATCACCGGCTCAAGCGAGTCGGTATCGGCGAGGAACCGTCCGCCCAACAAATTGGTAATGCCGGCATAACCCGAGAAACGCGTCAGCGCCCAGGTCAGCCGCTCGATATTGGTATCTTCCGGCGCGCCGGTGCGCAGCGTATGCGGGCCGGGATCGCTGTCGGGAAAATCGTACGGCTCCATCGGCACTTCGATCAGCACCTCATGGCCGCGCGCGCGCGCCAGATTCACCCAGCGCTGCACATCGCCCGCGTATGGCGGGAACGAGAGCGTGACCGCTGCCGGAAGATCGGCGATTGCGGCGGCGGTCGCCTTGGCGCTGATGCCAAGGCCGCCGATGACGATGGCAATACGCGGACCCTTGCCGCCGGCGACCGGCGGCGCGTAGGCGCTCATGGGTTTACGGCCATCGTCGCCGACGCGCGGCAATGGTCCGGCTGCCGTCTCTTCGATCAGATCCGGATCGGCAACCAGGGCTGCGCCGGCGTAAAGCGATTTGGTGATGTGCACGGGTGCTGGCTCCGGTGGTGGAGCCGCAAGCAGGGCCGGTGCTGCCGATTCAGGTGGACTCGATTCCGGCGTCGCGGCTCGCGGAGCCTCTTTTGTCACCTTGATTCGCGGCGAGAGTTTCGCGGCCGCGTGCTGCACGGGCGTTACATCGGCAACCGCGACGGGCCTGCCGTCACGCGCACGGCCGAAGACCGCGACGGCTGCGACCGCGACAAGAATCAAACCCAGCAAGCCGAGATAGGCGAACGCCAGTATCCGCAGGGCGGAACTGCGCGTTGCGGCAGTCTCGTGGTCGACGGCGATGGTCTCGGCCATGTCCCAGCCTAGCGCAGGCCAAGGTTATAAGGCGTTAATTGCTTTGATTGTCCGTCCGGTCGGGATCCGGCGGCGGCTCGCGCTCGACACGTACGGCCTGGGGTGAGCCGAGCAGCCCCAGCGCATAACTGAGCTGGAAGTCGTCATACGTCTTCTTCGGGTCCGGCCGGATGACCGACGCCACATCCGACTTCACCTCGGGTCCTTCCGCCGCCAGATGTCCCGGCAGATTGGCTTCGCGCCCGATCAGGCTTTCGAAGGCGGCTTCGTCGGTGCTGGAATCGGCAACCGCAACGTCCGGAATGATGCCGGTGGTCTGGATGGAACGGCCCGACGGCGTATAGTAGCGCGCCGTTGTCATGTGCAGCGCGCCGTCCTTGCCGTCGTTCAGCGGAACGACCGTCTGCACCGAGCCCTTGCCGAATGTCACGCTGCCCTCGACGCGGGCGCGCTTATGATCCTGCAAGGCACCGGCGACGATTTCCGATGCACTCGCCGTCCCGCCATTGACAAGAATGATGATCGGCTTGCCCTTGGCGATGTCGCCGGCCTGCGCGTCGTAGCGCTGCGTGTCGGACGGCCTGCGGCCGCGCACCGACACAATCTCGCCGCCGTCGAGGAATTCGTCGGACACCGCGATCGCCTGATCGAGCAGTCCGCCCCCGTCATCGCGCAGATCGAGGATGTAGCCCTTGAGATGCGGGCCGATCTGCTTCTGCAGGGCCTCAACCGCGGACTTCACGCCTGCATCGGTGTGCTCGTTAAAGGCCGGGATCTTGATGTAGCCGACGTCGCCTTCGCGCTTATGCGTCACCGCTTCCACCGCGATGATCTGGCGCGTCAGCGTCACGTCGAAGGGATCCTTCGTGCCTTCGCGCATGATGCTGAGAACGACCTTGGTCCCGGCCGGGCCGCGCAGCTTGTCCTGCACGTCGTCCAGCTTAAGGCCTGTTACCTGCTTGCCGTCGATGGAAAGGATGTGGTCGCCGGCCTTGATTCCGGCGCGGCTTGCCGGCGTGTCGTCGATCGGTTGCACGACGCGGATCAGACTGTCGTCCAGTGAGATGACGAGGCCGAGGCCGCCATATTGGCCTTCCGTCTTGACCTGCATCGCCGCGAAGGTGCGCGGATCGAAGTAGGAAGAGTGGGGATCGAGCTTGCCCAGCATGCCGCTGATCGCGCCTTCGACCAGCGCCTGATCGCCCGGATCGTCGACATAATCGGCGCGCACCGTGGCGTAGGCTTTGCCGAAGCGCGCCAGTTCCGCGCTCGAATCCGCGTTCGCCAGATGCAACAGCGCAAAGCCGCCGCAAAACGCGACGGCCGCGCTCAGGAGTGCGAGTGAAAGCCCCTTCATGGCCGGTAAGGTTTCCCTCGCGAATCCTTTTCGCGGTTCTAGTTGGCCTGCGCGCTCTTGATGGACGCGATCATCTTGCCGCCATGCAGCAGATCGAGCGCATAGGCGAGCTGGAA
>Ga0335085_10001189_pt1 | contig 59112 bp, 50 predicted proteins | sample Lox_Sample_45_FD_206712 | JGI IMG/M metagenome (GOLD analysis project Ga0335085, IMG submission 206712) | Soil microbial communities from Loxahatchee National Wildlife Refuge, Florida, United States - Lox_Sample_4.5 | ecosystem: Environmental > Terrestrial > Soil > Wetlands | place: USA...
CCCTAAGACGCCACGGCAACCGATTCAGGATCATATATCCCGAATGTCTGGTGCCAACTCTCTCCTGGAAACAGGGAACATGGGATTCGGCAAGCGCGCGGTATTTGCTTTCCGATAGCCTCTTTTCCTCTTTCCTGGAAAAAGAGGCCTTTTGCTTTTATGGCCACTTTTTCCGGCTCGTCCTCAGCTATTCGCTAGTAAGGAAGCGCGCCAGACGCGCGATTGTCGCGACGCGGCCTTTCTTATTAAAAGCTGCGCGACGCTTCACGCGGCGCGCCCAGGTCCTTCGCGAGACAAAGAACGTCTCGCTCAGGATGACAAACTTGAGAAAGCGAGTAGCACATGTCTCACTACGAACTGCGGTGCCGCGAATGCGGACGGACCTGGGGAAACCAGCCCCGCTCCATCTGCGACGAGTGTTTCTCCCCTCTGGAAGTCGCTTACGACTACGACGCGTTGAAAGCATCCGTCAACCGTGAGCGCATCTCGCAGCGGGCACCGAACATGTGGCGCTACTCCGAGCTGTTGCCCCTCCCCCAAAGCTTCACGCCGAAATTGCCGGTTGGCTTCACGCCGCTGTTTAACGCTCCGCATCTCGCCGAGAAGTTGAGCGGTACTGCTGCGACGGGCAATCTTTATATCAAGAACGACGCGGTGTGTTTGCCCACGTTGAGCTTCAAGGATCGCGTGGTCGCGGTTGCGCTAGCGAATGCGCGTGCTTTCGGCTTCGACACTGTTTCTTGCTCGTCGACGGGCAATCTCGCGAATGCTGTCGCCGCCCATGCAGCCCGCGAAGGCCTGAAAGCGTGGGTGTTCATTCCTTCTGACCTCGAGCCGGCGAAGATTCTTGGCACGAACGTCTTTGGCGCGAAGGTTGTCCGCATTGCCGGAAACTACGATCAGGTAAACCGCTTGTGTTCGCAGATCGCCGACGAGCATCACTGGGGATTCGTGAACGTCAATCTGCGTCCATACTACGCGGAAGGATCGAAAACAGTCGGGTTCGAAATCGCCGAGCAACTCGGATGGCGTTTACCGGATAACATTGTCTGTCCGATGGCTGGAGGGTCCCTGATCACCAAGATCAGGAAAGCCTTCGATGAACTCATCAAACTCGGCCTGGTTGAGCCGAAGGAAGTGAAGTTCTTCGGTGCGCAAGCGACTGGATGCTCTCCGATTTCGACCGCTGTGAAGACAGGCAACTCTGAGATCGAACCGCAGAAGCCGAACACGATTGCGCGTTCTCTTGCCATTGGTAATCCCGCAGACGGACACTATGCGATCAAGACCATCAAGAACAGCGGCGGGTGGAGCGAAGACCTAAGCGATCCCGAAGTGGTCGACTCAATCCGTCTGCTGGCGGAAAGCGAAGGCATCTTCACAGAGACCGCAGGTGGAGTCACGGTCGGGTGTGCGGGAAAGCTCTACCGCCAGGACCGCATTCTGCCCGCAGAGACGACGGTCTTGTGTGTCACTGGAAATGGATTGAAAACGACTGACGTGCTGGCGGGCGTTTACAAGGCAGAACGTCCAATCACGCCGAAACTCACCGAGTTCGAAGCCTACCTGCAGCAGACAGTCGATCTTGATGAAGTTCCCAGCCTGATCGCCGCCGCGCAAGAAGCGGAAGCGATAGGAGCGTAACGATGCCGATCACGGTGAACATTCCAACTGCTTTGCGACGACACACCGACGGCGTCGCGTCGCTCACTTGTGCAGCCGCCAATCTTGGTGAACTGTTCACGGTCCTCGACGAGAAGTTCCCGGAACTTAAGCCGCATTTGCGCGATGACAAAGGACAGATCCGCCGCTTCCTGAACATCTACGTCAACGAGGAAGACATCCGCTTCCTCGGCGGATCGACCTACGCCTTCCAGGAAGGTGATGAAATCTTGCTGGTTCCCTCGATTGCAGGCGGCACGGAGTAATCGCGCCACCTTCTGCACCACGAGTCTTCTCCGCTACAGGCGCTGTCGCCCGTGTCTTGTTTTCCCGCTTGCAGTTTCCGAAGAACTCGTTTGTGTCCACAAAACGCAGCACACATTTTCGTCTGCGGAACTGTGTTCGTATGTGATTGTGGCGTAACGGAAAAACTAACTTGTCCTGCTGATTTTCAGCTATCGATCTTCAGAGTACTGCGTCTCATCTCGCAATTGTTGTCACGATCCTTGCTCACTTCGTGACAACGATTCCGAGGCCACCATGACTGGTCGCACAGCAGTTCTTCTCCTCTTTTCCCTGACAGCCGCGTTCGGGCAAACCAACTTAGGATCCCAGGAATTGGCAAGGCGAGTAAGAGTCCATGTCGCGCTGCCGAATCATGCTCAATGCGATTCTTCGACGCGTGTGACACTCACCGCAAATTCAGGCTTCACCGTATCCCGAAGTTCAGTCAATAGCGAGTGTATCGCTGAGTTCACGAATCTGCCGGCCACACGATATCGCGTGACGGTAACGGGCGGCGACATTGCGAATGCCGACGACGGCGAGATCGAAATCAATCCTTCCATCACGAAAGAAATAGAGGTCCGGGCGCGGTACACAGGCCGATCTGTTTCCAACTACGGAGTTGCGGCGTCTTCCTTTGTGTCCGTCCGCGACTTGGCGGCACCGAGTTCAGCGACAAAGGAATTTGACAAAGCTGAGCGGCTGATCGCGAAGCAAGACTGGACGAAAGCAATGGAGCGACTCCGGAAGGGACTCGCGATCTATCCGAACGATGCCGCTGCATACAACAATCTGGGCGCCGTGTACTCGCATATGGGTAACACAAGTGAAGCCCGCGAAGCCCTGCAGAAGGCACTCTCCCTCGATGATCATCTATCCCAAGCCTACGTCAACCTGGGACGCTTGAGCTTTCTCGACAAGGATTACGCTGGAGCCGAATCGCTCTTGAACAAGGCGCTTTCTCTTGCGCCGCAGGATGCAGAGGTATTTACGCTACTTGCCTACGCACAATTGTCAAATCAGCATCTCGATCAGGCCATCGCGACGAGCCAGCGGGCTCACGCCAGCAGACTGGATCGGCACGCATATCTGCACGTCGTGGCGGCAAACGCCTACGAGCAGCAAGGAAAGATCGGTGATTCCATTTCGCAACTGGAACTGTACCTGAACGAGGAACCCACCGGATGGCGATCAGACAAGGTCAGAGAGGCCGTCGCCACCCTTCAAACACGGGCATCAGCACGTTAGCCCGAAGACGCAGCTAGTACTGAGACTCTGCGCTGACCTGTCCAGTCGACAACTGTAATTGCTTTGAGCGATCGATGACCCACTGCGGGAAGGCAGGCGCGCCCTGCGGGATCTTACCCTGCGTGATGGCCCAATGGTCGATCCAGCCAGTGCCTTCTTCCCCGACATAGGTGTCAGGCAGACTGTAGGCCGCGTCGCTCAAGGCCTCTTGCAGAGTGATGAAGCGATAACCTCGCTTCCTCAATAGATCGAGTAACTCCCCGATGTGGTCTGCTTCCAGATTGCTGGCGTGCAGTAGAAGAATCTGCTTGGGCTCGTACCCGAGGAGTTTCGCGGACTGCTGCTCGGTGAAAGCACACACCGCATCGTGATAGGCGAGGTAATCCTTCACAATCTGTTGCTGCATCGCCGTATCATTACGCTTTTTGGCATCCTCATAAACTCCGGCGAACGCCCAGTCCCAGCCATCGAGAGTAATTGGTGCGATGCGGTATCCGCGCTGCGTCAGGAACTCTTCGGCCTTGCGGCGTGTTTCCAGGTCACGGCCAGTGTCAAGGTAAGGATGGCGGAAGTAGCGCAGCTTCATCTTTTTCTGGGCCATCAGCATGCGTGTGACGCTCTCGCCCTGAATAACGTCGTCCTCCCAATCTTTCAATTCCCCCTGGTTAAGGGACATGTGGCTGAAGGTGTGGTTGCCGAGTTCGAACCCATAGTCGAGCCACATCTGGAGAGCCTTGATGCGCTCATCGACCTCGCCAGGCTTGTACAACTTTTTTTCATTGACGAAGCCGACCACTGGAATTTTCCGGTCGCGAAGAGTCCCCAGCAGTTTTGTTGTCATCGCCGTGATATCCGTAGCGGGCAGGCGATCGGCCATGCCCGCTGGCAGGTCATCGATCGTAACGGCTACCTGGCGATCAAGCTTGGCAATTTGGGCGTTTAGTGGAAATAGAGTTGCGCAGACGCAAAATAAAGTGATGGAGAACAATGCCACAGTTTTCACGGAGAACCTCCGCCGCGATGATGATGTGCAATGAACCCGCTATTAGACCATGAGGCAGCAATCAACCGGGCGAGAATATGTAGCCACGGAAGTCGACGGGCTATGCTACAATCTAACTAACTGGTTAATTAATATGCCCCGTGCATTTCATCGTCGTCACAACTGGCATGGCCACATGGGCTCGCGCGGGCAACCGGAAGAGAGCCGAGCAGCCATTCTCCGAGCGGCCGCGTGCGAGTTCGCCGAATACGGCATCGCCGGAGCCCGGACTGACGCGATTGCCCGGGAAGCCCGCGTGAACAAGGCCCTGCTTTACTACTACTTCAAGGACAAGGAAACCCTTTACGGCGCGGTTCTCGACGACGCCTTTGCGGGCTTGAAGGCCGCGGTATTTCGCGTGCTTGACGGAGATCTGCCGCCGCGGGACAAGATGTTAGCCTACGCCGGGGCGTACTTTGATTTCATCGCTTCCAATCAGCTGTACCCACGCTTGATGCAACGGGAAATGATGCGGGCCCGGGAAGGCCAATCCCCTCACATTGAAAAGGTGATCAAGAACTACATCCAGCCGATCTTTTTACGGGTCAGCGAGGTACTACGAGAGGGGATCGCCGAGAAACACTTCCGTCCGGTGAATCCTGCACATTTTGTGCAATCTGTCGTGGCCATGATCGTCTTCTACTTCAGCAGTGCCCCCATGATGCAAAAGATCGTAGGCTTTAACCCGCTCACGCCGGAGCGAATTGCCGAACGACGGGCTTCGGTGCTGGATTTCATCTCTGCTGCGTTGTTTCAGCCCAAACATACCTCCTCGCAAGGAGTACGTTCATGAGTGCGCGAAACCGCTTCTTCATTCTTCTCGGCATCATCTTCATCATTGCCGCGACCTACTACTTTTTGTCCGCCGACCACTCGAGAGACTTGGTGCTGATCGGCACAGTCGACGCCAACCAGGTGATCGTGAGCGCTCAGGTTGGAGGACGCATCCAGAAATTGCTGGTCGACGAGGGGACGCCCGTCAAGTCGGGGGATTTGATTGCAGTGCTCGATCCCTCGGAGTTGCAGGCGCAGGAGGCTGCGGCGACAGCAACGATATCGAGCTTGCAGCACAAGGTTGCGGAAATGCAGAGTACAGAGGAATCCACCTCTGGGTCCACCTCGAGCGATGTAGCCAACGCCGAAGCAAAAGTATCCTCCACTAAGGCGCAGTTGTTGCAGGCCAAGGCCGCACTCGACCGCACCGAGAGCGATAGCCGCCGAATTGTCGAACTCGCGAAAGTCGGCGTTGCGTCCGACATGGAGCGCGTGCAAGCCGAGACGAACCTGCAGGCGGCACAGGCGACGTACCAGGCTCAGCAGGATTTAGTCACCGCGGCGCAGGCTGAGTTGAAAGCGGCCATGGCCCGGACTCACCAGGCCAATGCCGCCAAAAGTACCGTAGCTGCGACGGAAGCCGATCTCAAGAATGCGATTGCACAAAAGAATCAGGCGGCGGTCCGGCTCGGCTACACGAACGTCTATGCTCCAGTGAACGGAACAGTTTCCGTCCGCGCAGCGCGCCAAGGTGAAGTCGTCAATATTGGTGCTCCGATCGTTACGATCGTCGACTTGAGCGACACCTGGGCAAGAGCAGCAATTCCGGAAACGTACGCAGACCACATCGGATATGGAGATGTACTGCGTGTGCGGCTGCCGGGTGGAACGGTGACCAGCGGAAAGGTATTTTTCAAAGGGGTGGAGGGGGACTTTGCTACCCAACGGGACGTAAGTCGCCGGAAGCGTGACATCAAAACGATCGTGCTCAAGGTGCGGCTCGACAATCCCAAGGGCGCCTATGTACCCGGCATGACGGCCGAGGTTCTGGTCTCGCCTGAGCAGATGAAGAATGGCAGCACACAGAGCGCAAAAGCCGCGGAGCAGCAATGATGGCAGAGTCCACTCCAAAGAAACCTGCGGCTAGCCCGGCCATACACGGAAACAATCATGGACTGGATAAGCCGATTTACGATCCTAAGGCTCCATCCGCAATCGAAGTTGAACACATCGTCAAAAGATATGGCGATTTCACGGCCGTCGATGACGTGTCGTTCGCGGTCAAAGAAGGTGAGATCTTCGGGCTTCTTGGTCCGAACGGCGCCGGCAAGTCGACCTTGATTCGCATGATGACGACACTCATCCCGATCACTTCCGGTAAGGCGCGCATCGCAGGTCATGATGTCGCGAAAGAGCCGAATGCCGCCCGCAGATTGATTGGCGTGATTCCGCAGGCGTTGACCAGCGATCTCGACCTGACGGTCGAGGAGAACATGAATATCTACGCCAAGCTGTATGACGTTCCGTCGAAAGAGCGCCAGCGGTCGATCGATGAACTGCTGCACCTTGTGGACCTCACGAAGTGGAAGGACGCGCAGACCAAGACCCTGTCGGGCGGCATGCGGCGGCGTCTGGAGATCGCCCGTGGGCTCGTTCACCATCCCAAGATCTTCTTCCTCGACGAACCGACAACAGGCCTGGATCCGGTTTCGCGTGTCGCAGTGTGGGAAATGCTGGGAAACATCAAAGAGCACCGCCAACTGACGATCCTAATTACGACACACTACATGGACGAAGCTGACCGTCTGTGCGACCGCATTGCGATTGTCGACCACGGGAAGCTGGTGGCGCTCGACGCTCCTATGGCGCTGAAGGCGAGCGTCCCGGGATCCAACGTAATTGAAGCGCAGTTCGAGAATCCTCCCGCGGACTGGGAACAGAAGCTGCACACGCTCGACGATGTGACATCCGTGCAGCACGAAGGCGCGGGCATGTATCGAGTGCTGACCGGCAATGGCTCGCGAACGACAACGGAGCTAGTCGAACTAGCTGTGCAAAACAGCGTGCAAGTGAAAACGCTGACCGTGCAAAACACAACGCTGGACGACGTATTTGTGCACTACACCGGGCGCCAACTGCGCGACGAGTTGCAGAAGGCGTATTCGTTTGTGATGCCGCAGAGGCCGGGATTGCAACCCTGAGCAGTCCGAAGTCGCGAGCCTGAGTCCCGAGCACTGGCAATACTTAGGTGAAGGCGTATGGGTCAGAGCAGTTACAAAGATTTGATCGCATGGCAGAAGGGGATGGAGTTGGTGGCGGCCATTTACGAGGCTACGGACGGATTTCCCCCGCACGAGCAGTCTGGTCTAGTAAGCCAACTCCGTCGTGCGGCCGTTTCGATCCCCAGCAACATTGTGGAAGGGAAAGCTCATTACTCCAATAGAAATTTTGTGCGGTTCCTTCGCCACGATCGAGGCTCGCTTGCCGAAATCGAAACTCCGGTTTTGATTGCCCAGCAGCGTAAATACCCGAGCCCCACAACCACGACAGTACTGAGCCAGAAGATCGATGAGTTGGGCCGGATCTTGAGCGGATTGATTAACTCACTAAACAGTTTGGAGACTCAGGACGCCGGACTCAGGAGTAAATTATGAATCGCATGATGGCAATTGTCGAGCGCGAGATGCGTAAGTTCTTCCGCTCGCCCGCGTTGATGCTGGCGTCGATGATCTTTCCACTCGTGCAGTTGATCATTCTGGGCAACGCCTTTGGGGGCAAGATTCATGATGCAAAAATCGCCATTGTGGATCAGGATGGCGGCCCGCAAGCTCTCAAGATCCGGGAGGCCTTTGATTCTGTCCGTGCCAACATTCGCACATTCACGCCCATTCCGTACGACAGCGACAAAGAAGCGTCAGAAGATGTGCGCAACGGGAAACTCCAGGGCGCGGTTATCATTCCTCCGCAGTTTTCACGCCGCGTGTATGAACAGAATCATCCGCAGATTGTGCTAGTCGTCGACAACAGTGACAACTTCATGAGTTCGGCAGTCGAAGCCGAGCTCACGGAATTGACAAACACTCTCAACCAGCCTGCGGCGTCTCCCCGGATCCTGCAGCAGACAGCACTCAGTATTGTGGAACTTTACCCCTATATCGAGTACATGAAGTATTTGCTGCCGGGTTCGCTGGTTCTTGCGATGTTTGTGTCGGTGATGATCGGCGGAGGGATGCTATACATCGATGACAAAGCGCGTGGCGTACACGAAGGCTATCTGGTTACGCCCATCACGAAACTCGAACTCGTGCTAGGCCTGAACCTGGCCGGTGCGATCAAAGCCGTGATGACGGGAGCCATCATTGTCGGTATCGGATCGATGTTGGCCGGAGTCGGCACCATCTTCAACCCGACCAGCGCGATCGGACTCGTGCTGATGATCGTTCTCACGTCACTCGCGCTGAATACCATGATGTTCCTGCTGATGGTACGGATCGAGGATCCGCTTGTGCCGCGCGCCATGTTCGGCATTCTCAACACGCTTCTGTTTTTCCCGAGCGGGTCGGTCTATCCCATTCAAGCTTTTCCGCCGTGGCTGCGAGCCATTGCGAGGTGCGATCCGTTCACCTACGCCGTAGACGGATTCAAATGCCTGTTGCTTAAGGAAACAACTCTCTCAGCCGTTTTTGGCGACATGCTATTCCTTGGGATTTTCGCCATGGTCACTCTGGGAATTGCGATTCCGCTCTTCAAACGAACGCTGTAGACGTGCACTCTTGCACGCCTACAGCGTGGAACGTTCTTTTGGTGGAGTAGTTACTTGGCGGCGATATTGACTGAAGCGCGGGTCGTTTCCCAGTCGATGTGCATGGTGCAGCCGCTACCTGATTTCTCGTAAGAAATCGTGAAATCTTCGACTGGCGAAGGCAGCTTTGACACCTTCATATCCACGCGCGCCAGTTCGTCACTCTCATACTTATAGGGAATCCCCCACTCTCCGGTTTTCTTGTTGATGATGAACGTCCACTTGTCTGCGTTAGGGACAGTAAAGATTGTGTAGTTGCCGGCGGGCACCGCCTTCCCGCCTACGGTGATATCGCTACCTGCCACGAAGGTTGTCGCCTCGTTGGCACCAGTGCGCCAGACCTGACCGTACGGCACCAGATCACCGAAGATCTTGCGGCCTTTCATGCGTGGGCTGGAATAGTCCGTCTTGATGGCCTTGCCCGCGCCCAGATCGCAGGATGCAGAAGCTGCTGGGCTCGGACGCTGAGCAAAGCAGGCAAGGGCGGACACAAATGCAAACAACGCGAGGAGGGCGAATTTTCTTTGCATGGTTTCTCCTTGTCGGAACTGGAACAGCAGTAGTTGTTGACGTTTGAGAGTTAGTTTTGGCAGCGGCCCATTATGCTCCCCGCACCACCACCGTTACAATCAGGCCATGCCCGTATTCGACGAAAAGCAGGAAGAGCTGGAACATTACGAGACGATGATGGGGGTTCCCCGAGGGCGGCTGGCCGTCACCATGGATACCATCACCGACGCGATGGCTCTGGTCGGGCAGCATGGCGTCTATTGCCAAAGCCAGCGCTGGCCCGGCAAACCGGTCATGGACATCCAGATCATCATGAAGAACCTTACGGATGCTAAGGAACTCATCCAAAGCGTGATGGAGGAGTTGAAGAGAGCGCAGACATGAATCTACGTGTGCAAACTCCACACGTGAACCACACGGGCACGAACATGGCCCTCGTTGTGTTCTCTGCCCTTAAGGTTTCACCGCGACCATCACCACGCCGTGAGGTTCAACTCGCGCAGAGAATTTCCCGGTCATCTTTCCGAGATCTTTGTGTTGCCAGAGATCGCGGACTGCAGCGCTCAGGCTCGCGGGATAGCCAAGGTCCTCCCACGAGACGGCGATTTCCTGTTCAGAATCGCTACGATTTAGCAGCAAGGCGGCCCGGCTTCCGTCTTTCTGCTGCTTGGCCCACACCTCGAGATCACCGTTTTTGGCGACACGCTCGCCTTCGCGCCCCAGAGGATCCTGGTTCACGGCGATGACTTCCTTGTTGGTGAGAATGTCGTGAATTTCCGGACGCATATTGCGGAGATCATTTCCAGCGATGAGGGGCGCCGCGAGGATTGCCCACATGCTGAAATGTGAACGGTACTCGGTATCGGTCATACCGCCATTTCCGACTTCGAGCATATCAGGATCATTCCAATGCCCCGGGCCGGCATAGGATTGCAGGCCGACCTGTTGATCAAGGATCGCAAGGACGCCATTGGAGCAGCAACTGCCATCGGGCCATTTCTGCTGGCCCCCCCAACGGTCGGTAATGTCGCCCGTGGTGCGCCATAGGTTTCCTCCGACTTCCTTGCCCCAGAGCCAGGGCTTGGCTGTTCCCCACTCACAAATGCTGAGAACGATCGGCCGCCCGGCCGCGTCGAGCGCAGCACGAATGTTGGCGTAGGATGCTTTTGCATCCTGCGTGGTCGTATGGCACCAGTCATACTTCAGGTAGTCCACACCCCACGCGGCGTACTGAATGGCATCCTGATATTCGTGGCCGAGCCCTCCGGGGCGACCCGCGCATGTCTTCGATCCCGCGTCAGAGTAGACGCCAAACTTCAGGCCGAGCGAATGAATGTAATCGCCCACGGCTTTCATGCCATGCGGGAAGCGCTGCGAATCAGCGACGATGTTGCCGTTGGCATCGCGGCTGACTTGCCAGCAGTCGTCGATGTTGACGTAAACGTAGCCGGCGTCTTTCATGCCAGACTTCACAACCGCGTCGGCCATACTCTTGATCATGTCTTCGCTGACGTTGCAGGCGAACTTGTTCCAGGAATTCCATCCCATGGGCGGCGTCAGAGCGAGGTTCGCAGACACAATTGGTTTCTCTTGCGCAAGAAGTGAACCAGCTAAGAGCAACGTACCAAGACACAATGCGGCGATGGATTGGTTGGTTTTCATGCGAATGTTTTACCAGAACTGGTTCGGTGTTGGTAGCAGAAGACGATCATCATCGAAGTGAATAGTTGCTCCGACTTATCGGCCAAAGGGGTCTCAAGGGATCTGAAATGTGCCGACAGCGGAGATATTGCGTGACGAGTTACCCAAATAAACAGTGTATGTTCCAGAAGCAATCACCCAGGAATGGGAGGGAGTATCCCAGTACGATAGCGGATGGGAGGAATCGGAGGCGGTGACCTGAATGCTTCCGCTCTGCAGTTGACCGGGCGTCAACAATATCTTCTGCCATCCCACCAACCTCTTTGCCTCGCCAGTCGAGTCGGGCAGTTGCAGATAAACCTGCTCGACCTCAGCGCCGGCACGTGCGCCTATGTTCTGAATATCGAATGTTACCTGGAAGCCAACGCTGCTCCCCGATGTAGTGGCGTTGAGTTGCGGGTTTGTGACAGAAAAGGTCGTATAGGACAGACCAAATCCAAACGGAAACAGTGGCGTAATCCCATGCGAATCGTACCACTTGTATCCGACGTTGAATCCATCGAGGGTGTAATCGACCGGGAATGGTGTGACGTTATCTGGCGGAATGGCGATGATCGGCCGCGGGAGGTCATTGACGCTGGCTGGAAACGTCATCGGCAGTTTGCCCGATGGATTGACATCGCCGAACAGCAGGTTCGCAATCGCCGGGCCTCCGTTCTGCCCCGGATACCAGGCTTCCAACACCGCTTTCACGTCGTTCAGCCAGGGCAGTGTTTTCGGTCCGCCATTTTCGATGACAGCGATGGTATTGGGATTCGCGGCAGCGACCGCACTCACCAGAGCATCCTGATCGATCGGCGGGGTGTGAATCACATCCGTGAAGTTCAAGCTGGGCACGTCCATCCCTTCGCTCTCCCACTGGCTGACAAAAACAATCGCCACATTGGAGGAGGCCGCCAGAGCCACAGCTGAGGAGACATCGGTCCCGTCATCGTATTGAACCGTCGTGCCCGGCACTTTGGTCTGAATCGCGATCAGAGGAGACGAAGCGTCCCAGACGACGTGCGACCAGCAGGGCGGGCAAGGCATCGCTTCATATGAGTTCCCGCCGAACATCACTTGTCCGCCAACCGATTGCACTTGCGCCGAACCTCCGCCGGACAGTACACCAACGTCGGCGTGAGAACCGATCACCGCGATGGATGCAAGGTTTGTGTTTAAGGGCAAGACGTCGGAATTCTTGAGCAGCACCGCGCCTTGCTCCTCGATCTCCTGGGCAATCGCGGCATCCCCGTTCGTGTCGATAGGCTGAATCGCGGTGGGGTGATCCATCAAGCCGTCGGTAATCATTGCACGTAAAATGCGGTGCACCATATTGTCCAGTCGGCTTTGCGGAACCAGTCCCCCCTGGACCGCACTCTTAAGATTCGCGTCAAAGTAAATATTCTCAGGTTGTTCCTGGTCCAACCCGTTCAGTGCCGTATCCAAGGTGCTGTGGGTCGCATCCCAATCTGACATGACGAACCCTGGAAATGCCCAATCGCCTTTGAGAACCGTGTTCAAGAGATAAGAGTTTTCGCATCCCCATAAGTCATTGATCAAGTTGTAGGAACACATGACCGACTGGACACCCGAATCTTTGACGCCGATCTCGAAAGCCAACAGGTCGCTTTCCCGAGCTGAGCGGTCGTCGATTTGAACGTTCACCGTGAACCGTCCGGTTTCTTGATCGTTCAGCGCGAAATGCTTGATCCCAGCCAGCACATATTGATCCCGGATGGCTTGTATATGAGCTGCGTTGATCCTGCCTGCCAGGATCGGATCCTCGCCTTTGGTCTCGAACGTGCGGCCATCGCGCGGTTCGCGCCCGGTCATGTTTACGTTTCCACCGAGGTTCGCATTAATTCCATACGCGCGCAGCTCTTTCCCGATTACTTGACCATACTTTGACGCCTCGCTTAAGTCCCATGTGGCGGCACTCGCAATAGATGAAGGGAGCGCTGTTGCTGGCCCGATCGCGTCGGAAACTCCATTGGGACCGTCACCCAGGTAGAGGTCTGGAATGCCGAGCTGTGTGTTGCCTTGAATCCATCCTGCGGCGCCCCTGGGAAGCGTATGGTTCCACCAATCCAGTGCGGCGCCTCCGTGTACCAGATGAATTTTTGATCAATCGTCATCTGGGCAAGAATTGCATCGGCACGCTGGTCAGCAGTCTTCGGTGGTGGAGGCGGGGGAGGGGTCTGACTTCCCGTCCCACACGCTACCGTCAACGCGAGCAAAGCAAAAACGACCGTGCTATAGATCACAGGTTGTTTCATAGGAAACCAGCCGACAGAGTATCTTCCAAATTCGCAGCAGAATCCAGTATTGAAGGTAGCCTGTGCTGCTCTTTCTTTCGGTGATCGAGAACACAGGCATTTCAGTCGCTGCAGTTTCGACATTCGATTTACAATCGTCGGTTCAACCGTCCTGCGAGTCACTTCCAAGGAGAATGCCCGTGACCAGATCCCGGAGTTCATGGTTCATAGCTTCCTTAATTACGGCAGCCGTACTGTTCGCGTTTGATGGCCAAATTCATGCACAAACTTCCACGATTGGAGTCTTCGACAGCCAAGGCGACGTAGGCACAGTGCTGCATCCAGGCTCGGTCCAGTTTGATGGTGCCAAGGGAACTTACACCATCTCGGGAAGCGGCGAGAACATGTGGTCTTCGACAGACGCATTCCAGTTCGCGTGGAAGAAGATGTCCGGAGACATAAGCCTGACGGCCGATATTGCATTCTTGACAAAGACCGGCAACGAGCACAAGAAAGCGGTTCTGATTCTTCGCCAAAGTCTTGAGGCGGATTCGGTGTATGCCGACGCCGCTTTGCACGCCAGTGGATTAACTTCGTTGCAATTCCGTGACGAGAAAGGCGCGATTACGCACCAGATCCAAGCCACCATCGACGCTGCGCCGCGGCGGCTGCGCATCACCAAGCGCGGCGACTATGTTTACATGTCCGTGTCCGACAGCGGAGAACCCCAACTCGCCGGTGGGTGGCTGCGTATCCCGCTACAGGGGCCGTTCTACGTCGGACTGGGTGTGTGTTCGCACGACAAGGACGTCGTCGAAACGGCAACATTCTCCCGCGTTGAACTCGTACAGCTTCCTGCCGCTACAGGGCAACCAACTCTCTACAGCGCCCTCGAAACGATATCCACCGATGGAGCCGAGCGCCGCGTCGCTTACCTCGCGGCCGGCCGCCTTGAAGCTCCCAACTGGGCACACGACGGCAACGCATTCCTCTTCAATCGAAACGGCCACATTGAGCGACTACCGGCAGGTAGCGACAAACCGGTCGTCATTGACACGGGTTTTGCCAATCGCTGCAATAACGACCACGGCATCTCCCCCGACGCGACCCAGCTTGCGATCAGCGACAACTCCCAGGGCGATAAGGAATCACAGGTCTATCTTGTCCCGATTGGCGGAGGAGCACCGCGCCGCATCACTCAGAAATCGCCGTCGTATTGGCACGGTTGGTCCCCAGACGGCAAGACGCTTGCCTTTGTTGGCCAGCGTAATGGAGAGTTCGATATTTACGCGATTCCCGCCGGCGGCGGTGAAGAGAGTCGCCTGACCACCGCCAAGGGCCTGGACGATGGTCCCGAGTATTCCCCGGATGGCAAGTACATCTACTTCAACTCCGAGCGCAGTGGCCACATGCAGATCTGGCGCATGAAGGCCGACGGCAGCGAGCAGGAACAGGTCTTCTCCGATGATCTAAATAACTGGTTTCCGCACATTTCGCCAAACGGGCAATGGATGGTATTTCTTACGTATGGCGCAGATGTGAAGGGACATCCGGAAAATAAAGATGTGATGCTGCGGCTTATGTCGCTCGCCGACAAGAAAATCACAGTGCTGGCGCGCTTGTTCGGCGGTCAGGGAACCATCAATGTCCCCTCGTGGTCTCCCGCTAGCGAGAAGGTGGCGTTTGTGAGCTATATGCTGATCCCCTAGTGGGCCGGCAGAACTGAATTGACAGCCTGTTTGTTCCGCGCTACTGTCCAACAGCGCACTGTGGGGGCGAACGGGTGAGGCATGCGTTTCTGACAGTTTCCGCGTGGATATTCCTGACTTGCTTCTGTCCGCGTCCATCCCTTGGGATCGAACTTCCATCCGCCGACGCGAATGACAACCGCACGGCTGCGGGAGTCCTCGCGGATGGCACCCTTACACTTCAGCTTGATTTGGTCGAGACAAACTGGTTTCCAGAAATGGAGCCAGGGCCCTCAATTCGCGTTTATTCCTTCGCAGAGCGTGGGCGAGCCCCGCAGATTCCAGGCCCGCTGATCCGGGTACCACAGGGCACCAAAGTTCACGCCAACATTCACAATTCCCTGCCCGTTACGGTCTTCCTGCGTGGATTTCAACCGCACACAGAGGCAAACGCCGAGCCACACCCTCTTGCCGCAGGAGCAACGATTGACTTGAATTTCGAGGCCTCTGCGGCGGGTACGTTCTACTACTCCGCGCTCAGCACGAAGGAGAGCATTCATGATGTCGGTGTCTTGCCCGTCAGCGCGGACCTGCCCATGGGCGAGGGGCCATTTGAAATTGAAAGCCAGCTCAACGGAGCTTTCATTGTCGATCCACCGGGCGGTCCTACCGACGATCGAATCTTCGTCCTGACCGTCTGGATGCGCGGTGTAATCCACCCTCCTTTTCGAGAAGTACCAGCGATTAACGGGAAGTCATGGCCTTATACCGAGCACTTATCGCAACGAGTCGGCGACACGATTCGCTGGCGTGTTCTTAACCCGAGCATGAGCGATCACGCTATGCACCTGCACGGCTTCTATTTCCAGGTAAACAGCCTTGGCGACGGTGAGCACGACCATGCTTATTCAAGTGAAGAAACTCACCACGCGGTGACGCAATACCTGGTTCAAGGAGCGACGACCTCCCTGACATGGACGGCGGAGCGATCTGGGCAGTGGCTCTTCCACTGTCACATGACGGCTCACATGTCGCCCGAGCTTAGTCTGATGTCGCATCCACTGGACGCAAAGGCTCATGCCGAACACGCCATGACACAGGATTCCGCCGGCATGGGCGGTCTGATCTTAGGAATCAGGGTTGCACCTGCGGAGAAACCGACATCGAAGACTTCGGAGCGCGAGGCCAGGAAATTGCGACTATTAATACGGGACGTACCGGGGACGCGCTTCGCTCCTCCGGGCATGGGCTATCTCATCCAGGATACGGCCACGAAGGAAGCGCCTGGAATTCCTCCGGTCCCGGGAGAACCGTTGGTGTTAACTCGCGATGAACCGGTCGAAATCACCATCGTGAATCAGCTGAAAGAAACCACGGCCGTGCATTGGCACGGCATTGAGCTGGAGAGTTACTACGACGGCGTGCCTGGCTGGAGCGGAGAGTCTGCACAGACAACCCCTCCCATTCCGCCAGGCGGGACTTTCGTTGCGCGAATGACTCCGCCACGTGCGGGGACATTCATATATCACACGCATTGGCATGACGACCACCAACTGATGGGAGGCCTGTACGGACCTCTGATCGTGTTGGATCCTGGAGAGAAATTCGATCCAGAAACCAATAAGATCTTCATTCTCGGCCGGGCGGGTCCGGACGGCAGCAGGGATCCTCTGCTGCTGAATGGCCTTGCGCAGCCCAGACCTCTCACGCTGAAGGCGGGCACTCGTTACCGCTTCCGGTTCGTGAATATCGCCACGAATGACTCTGATGCTTCGATTGCGTTGCTGGACGGAGGGCAAATGGCAGAATGGCGCGCTATTGCGAAGGACGGGTGGACCCTGCCGGGCTCTCAGGCCACAATTCGTTCGGCTCGACAAGCCATTACCGTTGGTGAAACCTACGACTTCGAGTTTGTTTCCCAACATCGCGGGAAGCTGATGCTGGAAGTGACCGAAGGCTTCCTGGAAACGAAGATCAGTCAAACCATCGCCGTACATTAAACTCTATGGCCGCAGGCCGCTGGAGCCTGAGGAAGACAAGACATGATCGAAGCTTGTCTACTCAGGCGCCTGAAATGGCGAAGCTGGCAATCCTTCGTCGTTGTACAGATTGCAGGTCGGATTCGGTGCCCACGCGTAACGAACCGACACTGGCAGTGGAATAGTGGGACTCGATACGATAACGGACGTTCCATCGATTTTTGCATCGGCAGCAACGTATTTTCCATCCGTACCCGCTACTTCGAACCCGACGAGCGGACCGCCTTTCCCTGTGAGTCCTGCAGCGTGGTCAAACCAGATCCGCAACGCGGGGCCTTCGCGGGTCAACTGGCGATAGAGTGGACCGGACCACTCCAGCTTTTCTCCATATGCGATTGCTCTCGCCGCACGCGCTAATCTCAGTCCGACATCCAGCTTGTTCTTGGGATGGATATCGATGGCATCACCAATATCAATCGTCACTGCCATGCCGGTGTTGCGCAGAGCTAGTGCGCGCCGCTGAGCATCGCGTACCTCAGGCCAGCGACCATCCGGTTCCGTATTCCAGTTGGCAATTTGCACGAACAGGAACGGAAAGTCACCCACATTCCAGGCGCGACGCCAGTCGGTGATCATGGTCTGGAACAAGTGCGCGTAAAGCGGAGCACGCGGGCCAGAATTAGCTTCGCCCTGATACCAGATGACGCCCTTGATTGCGAAGGGTGTCAGCGGTGCGATCATCCCGTTGAAAAGGGCGGCGGGAGCCCAGGCAGCAAAATCCGGGTGCCACTTCCTCCATGGGATGTCTTTGCCTGCAGCTTTGGCCTCTTCGACGGACTTCTGATATTCACGCTCTTCCTGCGCCATGCCGAGTTCAACGGATTCATGCTCGTCTACCATCTTCGATCGCTCAGCGAAAACAGGCATCAGCGACGCGTCGGACGCCAAGGTATGCAAGCTGGTCCATGATTCGGCGGGTGTTCCACCCCAAAATGTTTCGATCAGCCCGATCGGCACATTCTGCTTTTGATAGATGTCGCGGGCAAAGTAATACGCCACGGCCGAGGAGTCTGCAACGTTCTCGGGTGTACACAAGGCCCAAGTCTTCGCTTCGACATCGGAGCGCGGATAGTCGGAGGGATGGTGCTCGACGCGGAAGATGCGAATCTTCGGATACTGGGCCGCCGCAATCTCGGCCTTCGGATTCGTCAGATCGCTCATGGAAAACTCCATGTTCGACTGCCCCGAAGCAATCCAGACATCGCCAACGAGAACGTCGTTCAGTTGAATCGTGTTCGTTGCCTTCACCACCATTGGGAAGGGGCCACCCGCTTCGCCCGGGGACAAATAAAGACTCCAGCGGCCAAGCTGGTCGGCCGTTGTCGATTGCGTCTGTCCGCGAAATGTGACCGAAACACTCTCCTGCGGCAAGGCCATTCCCCAGACGTGGACCGGCAGCCCACGCTGGATCACCATGTGATCGGCCAGAAGTGCTGGCAGCCTGACATCGGCGCGCAACACAGCGCTGGAAACAAGCAATACGAAGGGGACGAGAAACATCACACGACAGACAGGTTTCATCTGCAATCCTCAAGTGCAATGGAACCGGAAACTCTATCAGGCGGGTTCTTAGTGTTCAACTTTGGCGTCGAAGAATTTCGCCATCAATTCCAGAGCCTCTCGCGTCTCCGGCAACTGGAAGTGATACCAGAACGCATGCGGCAGGGCTTCGAAGACAACCAATTGCGCGTCGTTCCCCGCACGCAGCAGGGCGCGGTGAAAAATCGTGGTGTCGCTCAGCAGCAGGTCACGCGTGCTGGTCACCAGCAGGCTCGAAGGCCAGCCATTCAGGTCCGCATAGAGCGGCGATAGCACGGGATCCTTGCTATCGGTCTTGCCGAGATAGTCACTGTCGTGCAGGTGCTTCGGATCCGTGGGTTGAAGTTGGCCGGGAAATCCGTTGAGGGTGAAGAGTTGGCGGGAATCGCTGGGACGGCTGAAGTCGGCAAGTCCAGAGAAAACTCCTAACGCTCGCGGTAGTGGCAAGTTCAGCTGTTTGAGCTTTACCACGACTTCACAGGTCAGGATCGCGCCCGCCGATGTCCCGAAGATTCCGATGCTGCGCGGCTTGTAGGTTTTCAGCAATTCCTTGTAAACAGCGACGACGTCATCGACTGCGGCCGGAAACGGATTTTCCGGTGCCAGTCGGTAGTACACGGACACGACCTTGATTTTCGCGAGATTCGAGATCGGTACGCCTTCGATCAGCGACCCGGAATCGGAGTTGAAGCCTCCGCCGTGCAGATTGATGAGCACACGGCTCTTGTTCTCTGCGGGCATCGTGAGGGGCGTAATAATGTCGGTGCGAATACCAGCCGTTGTGCTCTCCTCCACGTTTACGGGATAGAGTTTGCGGGCCTCGGCGGAGTCCCGGGCGCGCCACGCGTCAGTTCGGACGCGGCGCTCGGCGAGGGTCTCCGGTCCCGGGGTGGTGTGGGTCAGGGATGCGAGCCAAGCCTGAGCCTCAGGACTGATCGTATTTGGCATCGGCACGATGCGAGTGATGTGAGCTGTGCCATCGGGATCGAACGTTGCGGAATCTTTTTGTTCCTGAGTTGTTTGAGCCGCGGTTGAGCCGGCTACCACGAGAAGCAGGAGTCCGATGATTCTTATGGTCATAAGCATCCCTGATAGAGAACCGGAACGGGCACAGAGTTCCAGGCTCTTTGTACCCTTTGTCGTGAATTTGATTTACGCCAGCGTGTACTTCCCGCGTTCAATCATCTTCTGTGCGATCTGCTGGCGTAGTTCAACGGTGTTGAACGGCTCGTATTTCGCGAGCCTCCGGAGAATCGCAAGCTGCGTCCGGAGCATATCGCCATCCGCCACAGCTGCAATTACCTTTCGCGCCGCGGATTCGATCTTCTCCATCGACTGCGCGAGGTAGACGCGGGTCATCGCCAGAGGTATGGCGGATGAGGCCTCACCCTTGGCGTCAACGATCTTCTGTACACGCAGCACCGCCGACTCCATTGCGTAAGTCTCGATCGTCATGTCCGCGATCGCGCCCATGATCTCCTGCTGATCCTGGATCGCCTGCATGTATTTCTGCGTGGCTGCGCCCGCCGCGAACAATCCCAACTTCTTCGCCTGCGCTACCAGTTTGCGTTCCTCCGCCAGTGATCCCTCGAGTTCTTCCGCCATCGACCCTGACAGGACCTCGTCCATCAGTTTCTTGATGGCGGGCATCAGAGGAAGTTGTCCGCTCATTGCGCGCTTCAGAAGGAAGCCTGTAATGATCAGGCGGTTAATTTCGTTCGTGCCCTCGAAGATACGGTTGATGCGGGCATCGCGGTACGCACGCTCGGCTGGATATTCCTCCACAAACCCATATCCGGCGTAGATCTGCACGGTCTCATCGACAATGTAGTCGATCATCTCCGAGCCCCAGACCTTAATGATGGAGCACTCGACGGCGTACTCTTCGATGGCCTTGAGCGTCCGCTTGGCGGCGTCGGCAGCGGACTTGTCAACTTCGCTAAGCGCGGCGTCCATCATCCCCACAGTCCGATAAACGAGAGCCTCGCCTACGAACAACAGGGTAGCCATGTTGGCGATCTTCTCGCGCACAAGACCAAAGTCCGCGATTACCTTGTTGAAGGCCTTACGCTGCTTCGCGTAGCCAATGGCATTTTCCATCGATACCCGGCCACCGCCAACGCACATGGCGCCCAGCTTGAAACGGCCGATATTAAGGATGTTGAACGCGATGAGATGCCCCTTCCCTGCTTCGCCCAGCAAGTTCCCCACCGGAACTTTGCAATCGTTCAGAATGATGGGGCAGGTCGACGAGCCGCGGATTCCCATCTTGTGCTCTTCGGCGCCGATCGAGAATCCCGGAAAGCCCTTCTCTACAAGGAAAGCGGAAAACTTCTCTCCATCGATCTTGGCGAAGACCGTGAACAGATCCGCAAAACCCGCGTTTGTGATCCACATCTTCTCGCCATTCAGAACGTAGTGTGTGCCGTCGGACGACAAGGTGGCGCGGGTGCGACAGTTCAAGGCATCGGAGCCTGACGTCGATTCGGACAAGGCATAAGCTCCGACGATCTCGCCGGATGCCAATCGCGGGAGATATTTCTTCTTCTGCTCCTCGGTTCCGAAGTAAAGGATCGGTAGTGTACCAATACCGGTATGCCCGCCCCAGGTGGTTGCGAATCCGGCGTACTTAGCAATATGGTCGGCTATGACGGCGGCAGTGACTTTGTCCATCTCGAGCCCGCCATATGCCTCTGGAATCTCCACGGAACTAAGTCCCAGTTCACCAGCCTTTCGCAGCAGGTCGCGCGTGACAGAGAAGTCCTTGTGCTCGATCTTCTCAATGTTCGGCACGATTTCATTGACAGCAAACTCCTCCGCGGTTTGTGCGATCAACTGGTGCTGTTCGCTGAAATCCTCGGGAGTGAACACTTCGTCGGGCTGTCTGGTTTCCAGCAGGAAACTGCCACCTGCAATCCTGGTTCCGGGCACTGCGGTCGTTGCCATCTTTTCCCCTCGATAAAGAAACCGCCGAACTATGGGCAGCCGGCGGCACGTGTGTATCAATTCTAATGCCGGGATTGCGGGAATGATAGTTGGCAGGATGAGGCGTCGGAGGTCAAAAAACGCCTCACAGATACGCGACAAACGAAAACACTTCCTCAATATTCAAGCCGGAATTGCGGAGCAAACCAGAATCCGTCGGGAATCAAGTGAGACGAGTACCGCTGTTGCTGCTGACAAGATTCGTATCTCTGCTTCAGTTGCTGGTAGAGATTCATTTCGCTCTGCCATGCACTTGTTGCAACCGAGCATTGCTCCATGACACCGCCGACGCACGCACTCTGCAGAGTTGCAGCCGCTTCCCGCAATGCTGCGGCCTGACGTTCAAAGGCCGCGCGCAGTCCGGCACAATCATCGAGAAAACGCGTCTGGCTCAGGCATGTCCCGCCCGGCCAAATCACTCTCAGTGGGCAGAAAAACTCGGGATAGCTGGTTACCGCAACCTGGTTCTTGCAGTTCTTGGTAGTGCAGGGCTTGCCCGGGGGCCTAACGGGACAGCGCCCTTTGAAACAGAGAGGCCCACGCAACGTCTCGGGATCTTTCAGGGCAGGTTTCCTGAAGGGATGCCGCAGGAACGAGAAGAAACTCCGCTTTTCTGGCGGAACGTTACGGAGTTGAACACCTTCGCGGGGTTCACGCGCAGGACGAGCCACATTCAACAGGGATCTGCCCGTCCGCGGTGTTTGCACAAAGGTTGGGTCGCGCTCGACTCCGCGATATGAGTTCGCTCCACTCACAGCGGGGCCGTGCAATACGGCGTCGCTGCCTGCGTTGCGGCTGGGACCATCACCGCGCACCATAGCCGCGCCGTGACCACCGCCTCCGCCATGGCTCCCGCCGGAAGAACCCGAACTGTGGCCACCGGAGTTATAGCTGCCGCCAGAACTGGCCCCCCCGGAGTTATGGCTACCCGAATTTCCCGAATAACTCGATCCGCCGGAGGAACTGCTGTGGGAACCGCCTCCGGATGAACCGCTGGAGGATCCGCCAGAACCGCCGCCGCTGGTGTGCTGTGCCAACATAGCGGAGGAGAGGACCAGAATCGTTGCAAGAGAAAGGCTGGAGAGCCGCATACAGCACCTCCCACCATCACGCAGCCGGCAGTCGGGGATGCCTCGCGCGGTGGAGACGCTCGCGTCCACTCAGAGAATACTCTCTGTTGTGTCAACCTGTGCAGGAATCGGGTAAAGAAGTGTCACTCACAAGCCGGATGTGATCTTGAACGAGGAGACTTTCAGTTCAAGTTCTCGAAGATGCCCGCCGCGCCCATTCCTCCCCCGACGCACATGGTCACCATGCCATATCGACCGTTGCGTCGTTTCAATTCGCGGACGACGCTAGCTGTCAGTTTGGCTCCAGTACATCCAAGCGGATGCCCCAGCGCGATCGCACCTCCGTTCGGGTTAACCTTGGCGGGATCGAGTCCGCCCTCTTTGATGACCGCCAAAGATTGCGCAGCGAAGGCTTCATTCAACTCGATTACGTCTATGTCCGAGAGTTTCAGGCCAGCCATCCTTAATGCCTTAGGAATGGCAAAAACTGGACCGAGTCCCATCTCTTCGGGCTTGTAGCCTGAGGTGGCAAAGGAAACGTAGCGAGCCAGCGGCTTAATCCCTAATGCCTCCGCTCGATCAGCTGACATCAATACCGCTGAAGCGGCGCCATCGGACATTTGCGACGAATTCCCGGCCGTCACAGTTCCTTTGGTGTGAAACGCAGGCTTCAACGATAAGAGCGCCTCAAGCGAGGTATCAGCACGAGGGCCTTCGTCCACGTTGAATACAATCTCCTGCCGCTTGGGCTTCGATCCATTGGGCGTGCTGAAGCTGACAGGCACAGGGACGACTTCATCCTGGAACTTGCCTGCCTGAATTGCAGCGAGCGCTTTCTGGTGACTGTTCAGCGAGAATTCGTCGGCGGCCTCGCGTGTGATCCCAATCCGCTGCGCAAGCCGCTCCGCGGTCAATCCCATCGAGAGATATGCGTCCGGATAGTGATCCACAAGCCACGGATTCGGTGAGATCTTGTGCCCTCCCATCGGGATCATCGACATCGACTCCGTGCCACCGGCAACAATCACCTCCGCACCACCGCTCATGATCCGCTCGGCGGCCATCGCGATCGCCTGCAGGCCTGACGAACAAAATCGGTTGATGGTCAGTGCCGAGATTTCCACCGGTAGACCGGCTCGGAGTGATGCAATGCGCGCCACGTTCATCCCCTGCTCGGCTTCTGGCATGGCGCAACCCAGGATGACATCTTCAATTTCTTTGGCATCAAGCTGCGGCACGCGATCGAGCGCTCCCCTGATCGCCACCGCGGCCAATTCGTCCGGACGGGTTGACCGCAGCGTTCCCTTGAAGGCGCGCCCTACAGGCGTCCGTACCGATGATGCAATGACCACTTCCCTCATGAATGCCCTCCTGAGTCCTGGTTGTGTTTGATGGCGATCATGTGACGTCAGGTTCAGGTGCCGAGCTTACTTGGAAGGCGCATAGAAGTAATAGTCCGCGTTGTAGTTGCTCTTCGTCTCAGAGGCCTTGTGCGCTTCATCGCACGCGTCGTTGCCGGGCTTACCGCCATGCGTATGGACACGCTGAATGGCCGTGACCTTAGCCAGCATGCCCTTTCCCGAATTGCTCACCACATCTAATCGCAGCCAGGGAATCGAGTCAGGATCCAGCGAATCCACATGGCTGCTGACCTTGCCGGTGACTTCGCTGCCGTCCTTCAGCTTCCATGTCGGCCCGGCGGAATGCTGGCCGATGACCTTATCCTTGCGATCCTTCAATTCGGCATCCGGACCTTTGAGTGTCCAACTGAACTTGCCGTCTTCGCCTGCCTGACAGGTGTAGATCTGAGAACCCGACGCCCGGACGAACAGCACTGGCTCCAGCCCTGGGGGGACAGCAATCGCATCTGGCACGTCGGGAGCAGATTCCTTCGCTGCCGAATCCTTTTGAGCGTATATGGTCTGAAACGCAAGAAAGAAAAAGATCACAATCTCACAGGATCTAAGCAAGCGCCGATAATTGTTCAGTTTGATATGCATCGGGACGGATTCCGCTTTACAGCATTGTTCAATGTAGCAACTCGAATGTCCAGCAGCGTTCGGCCCGAAGGAGTTCTGGAGTCACAGGGCGGCGGCAGAGTGCCCTTGGTCATCTTCGACCGGAACCGTCAGCCATGGACACATTGTGTCAGTTTTGAGAGTACTTGACGGTACTTTGGGCATTCCCCTGTGCCCAATGGGTCTACAGCGTTTCCCGCAACTTCCGATATTTACTAGGGTTAATAGGAACTAGAGGGGTTTGGGGCACGTACTGGAAAAGTGGGGGATTTACGGCAGTCCAATTGCATGCAACTTACACAGCTGCCGATGAGTCTAATAGCCAAAAGGTCGGAATCGGAGGTGATGACGGCCATGACGTACGAAAAAGTAGCGAACGACAAAGACAGGTTCACGATGACAGAGCTGGCCGCGCTGAGGAACGACCTGCTCCAGGGTGGTATGGTCGACTCCTATGAGGCAGCGGAATTGCTTCGAGTATTCTTGATGGGCCGCGGATACGGTGTTTCACCCACTGCAGCTTTGGATGCGGCGGGCCGCGTCGAGATGGCCGGATGTGCTATCCCAGTTCTGCAGTACGAACTGGAGAATCTTGCGATGGTGATGTAAGAATTCCGAGCCGTTGCGGGCCTGGTGAACTCGCAAGGGCAAAGAGATTGAATCGTGGCGTAACGGCTTGCGATGCGCGAGAATTCGCAGGCAGCTGGGTCGGAACACGCCATGATGCTGTTAGCCGCTTGACATTCTGGCTTGCCGATCGAAACAAGAGCGACGAACCAGTTCCACAACAGGAAAGCCGGGCCAACCAGCCCGGCTTTGTGGTTTTTGGACAAGCTCCCGCTTCAACCCTACTCATAGCGCAGACTCTCCACCGGATCGAGCTGCGAAGCGCGTGTGGCAGGAACTGTTCCGAAGATAATCCCAACGATCGATGACACGATGATCGCAATAATCGCCGATAGCCCTGAAATCGGCAGCCGGAAATCAGTGAAAAAGCGAACCGAGTAAGGAACCGCCAGTCCCGTAACAATACCTGCGATCCCGCCGGTTATTGAGATCACGATCGCTTCTGCAAGAAACTGAAAGCGAATCTCGCGATTCGTCGCGCCAATGGCCTTGCGAATACCAATCTCACGAATACGCGAGGTGACCGTCGCAAGCATGATGTTCATGATGCCTATGCCGCTAACCAGCAAAGTCACGAAGGCAACGAGCATCAGCACAAGCGTGAGAGCGTCGGCGATCTTCCCCGCCACGGTGAGTAACTGCGTCAGATTCTGCACGCTGTAAACAGACTCGGCACGATGTCGTGACTGCAGAACTCGTTTGATGGCGGCCGTGGCTGGAACTACGTCCTGCGGAGTTGCCACGGAAAAGTAAATCTCATACACGGCGGAGGTCGGCGTGAAGAAGCGGCTGACCGTGTATGGAATCAGCATCGTGTCCTCCTGTATCTCCGACTGGCCGAAGGTATCCACGCTTTCTTTAAACACGCCAACGATCGTGAACGGCAGGCCTGCACTCAGTTTGATGTTCTGCCCGATAGCCACTTCTGAACTGCCATAGAGCTTCCCCGCCAGCTTCTCGGTGACCAGGCCAACTTTGTTATGGCCCGCGGAGTCTTCGGAATCGAAGAACCGTCCCGCGAGGATTCTGAGATTCCGCACTCGCATGTATTCCGGGTCGACTCCAAGAATGAGGATGTCGCTTTGCCTGCCGCCGCCAACGCTGATACGGTCGTTCAAAGCGACAGTAGGCGAGGCCGCCACCACGCTGGAAACCTGCTCACGAATGGCCCGCACATCCTCGACGGTCATGGGGTCGGGTGTGGAATCGATGCGCTGTGAGCCGCCCTGATAGTCGGCGTAGATCATGTTGGTGCCAATGGATTGCAGTTGCCGCAGGATGTACTGCTTTCCCGTGAGACCAATCGTGGCAACAAGGATGACCGACGCAGTACCCACCGCCATCGCCAGCGCGGTGAGAGTGAATTGCATTTTGTTGCTAGAGAATGCGTCGTAAGCGAAGTTCAGAGTTTCGACCAGGCCGATGGTGAAGCGCGGCGGCGCAAAACGCGAGGATGTAGCGGTCGCCATTGAGTGGTTAGATGTTAAACCGCTCTTGCCTGCACCTGCAACGCAGGATCTTTTTTCCTGCCGCCCGCGATAGTGACGGCTGCAAGGATCACAATCAAAGGATCTACCGGACGAAAGTAGTACGTCTCGGGATGCGAAATGTAGTAAGCCAGAGGAAAAAAGAAAAGCACGATCGCGAAGCGCATGCCGATTGCCGAGTCGCGCCGGAATACTTTCCACAGCCCCAACAGCCCGAGCATGCTAAGAGTGGTTTCAACAAGAATGTTCGGAGGATCGAGTGGTTCCTCTTTGAGATAATCGCGGTCCAGGCTCCAGTAGCCGGTCCACATATAGAGGACGCGACGACCTGTCATCCATGCAAACCAGCCCGGGTGGGATCGTATGTACTGCTTCGCCTGGGCTAGCTTGTGATCCATGTAGGCAATTTCGCCCATGCGTTCATATTCCGCCAGTTCCGCGTCACTATGGTTCGGATGCAAACTGCTATTGACCCAGCGTGCGGAGTAACCGTTGTTACCGATATAGAGTTCAAGGCCGAACCCGCTGCGTACTGGAATGAAACGATGAAACAGGGCATAGTTGCGGACAAGCCAGGGTGACACCACGACAAGTGCCCCGGCGGCAGCAGCGAGCAGAGAGGTTTTCCACGAAAGACTGCGGCGATATCGCCGATACAAACTCCAGAGACCTAGCAGCGGCACGATGGAGAGCACCACCGGCTCTGTAAGAGCAGCTACTCCGCCAAGCAAGCCGAACAGGAGCCAGTCGCGAGTGCGATTTAACTCCTCCAGTCGCCATGCAAAGTAGAACAACCATGCGAGTTCGAGAGTGACGAGGCAGGTGGACCACGCCCAATCCGCGCCGTAATAGATCCCGTAAGGCGACAAGGCCCAACCCCAACCCGCCCACTTAGCCACGCGATCGCTGAACACCCGCTTTGCGAACATGAAAACCGGGATGCAAGTCAACGCAGAAAACGCGCTGTTGAGCGCCAGGGCCGCCAGAATTGACGCCTTCGTCTCAATCCCAAACACCTTGAAAAGGCCAGCCAGCAGATACGAATACACCGGAGGCAACAACGCAGAGAGGCCGGTGTCGGCGAATGGGCTGCCGAATCCATGGCCGAGAGCAATCGAACGGGCAATTCTTCCAAAGGCCCAATGCTCAAGAACGAAGGGGTCAAGCCATTCCTTGTAGACGAAGGGAATAACGGCGACGCGAATCGCAAAGGCGACGAGAACCATGCCGCCGTATGACCGGAAGCGAGTTGAAGATTGAGAATCTGCTTGCATGAGTGAGCGGAGCGTCAAACGCAGGATTTAACGGATTTCGGCACGACAACGCCCGCTGCGTGTGAGGTCAGTATATATGGCACACCTTCAGACTGTAGTTTTCGTACGGGCAGACTATGTCCGGTTGCTCAACAGAAAACAGCTCATCTCTACGCGAAAAGATGAACCACGCAGCACCGAAGTCATTCTTGAGATGCTGTAGGTCTGCCGGGCCAAAGTGGCTCCAGTTGTCGCGCGCGCTGACTTCTTTCAGCCATCGGGGTGCGAGGCTGGGCACGCGGGCGGCCATACCTGCATCTTTTTCGTAGTCTGCGAGCACGCTTCGTTCGGCAAGGGCACGAAAACCGTGAAAGTCCTCGCCCGGCAGAGCTTCATAGTGAGGATCCACAGCGAACAGACTGTCGACTGGCGTATTCGTGCGAATCCAAGCGAACGCTTGAAGCCAGTCATTCCCCGAATGCACAAAAGGTAACTCCAAGTGCTCAGATGAAGGATAGAGGTGACGCTGCGAATAAAACGTGCCGGCAGCGAGAGGAAGAAACAGCAGGATCCACCGGTACACACGACGCCGAAGCATGCAGGAACCCAGCAGACCGCCACTGATCAAGAAAAAGAGCATATAAAGAAGATGAAGATAGCGCATCGGCTCCAAGGGTCTGAGACGATCAAGAAGCGACGGGAGCATCAGAAGAATTCCAGCCACCATCTGAAAGGATCCATAGCAAAGAAGAGCCGAGAGGAAAGATCGGAGGACCTCGTTATTTTCCGCAACAGGTCTTGACCGGGGGAAGCGGATGTATGCAAGGAGGATCAGAAGAGGCGCAAAAACTCCCAACCACTCGTACCACTGCCAACGCGAGAGAAAGTAGAAATCGCGTGTGGCAGCTGCCTGGCGCCACGCGTCCGATGCCGGCTCGAATAGCCATCCCAAAGGAATTAGAAATGCACTGGCGATGGGCATCGATGACAGGCGTGGGTCCTCCTTCGCGTGCATCCGCCAATACAGGAACAGGCAAAGGGAAATCCCGAAGCTGGCCATGATGATGTGAATCAGCAACGCAGCGGAAAGGCACGTTCCGGCTAGCCAGGCTCGCCTATCGATCACCGCGACGACTGCGGCAAGAATGGCGGCGGTGGCCAGCGTCCGCGGATGAAGATACTGGTCGGCGAGGTTGATGGCGATCCCACCAATTGGCATCGAAAGTAGAACTGCAACGAGCGCAACCGCGCCCCATTGCCCTTCCGGATGAGGAAAGCACCGTCGGCTGATACGCCAGCAACCGTGCAGCAACAGGAAGATGGCGACGAGTTGCCAGAGCAGCACCACCCAAGCCAAGGGCAAATGCGACCCCCGCAAAGAGAAGGCGATCAACTTGTCGAAGATGGTGGCTTGAAATTGCAGGCGAAAGAAGTCCGCGTCATGAGGAAACAGGGCGGGATTCAAGTCGCGCTTGATGGCTGCGAGATAAAAGGAATCATCCTCGAGACCCGGATGGTAGCCCATCACGAGGAGGCCCGTGAGAGCGAGCAGTCCGAGCACAAGCAAAGACGTTGCCGACCAATCCCCTTTTCGATTCGCCGTGGCAAGCGAAGTTTGGGCGGTAGCGGACATGGGAACCGATGCGTCGGGGATCACTAGGCGGAGCGCACTGTTCCGGCGCCCGAGGTGTAATAAGACTCGCGCGGAGCTTCGAGTTTACGGCCTTTTTCACTAAAACGTGGCAGATGAATCAGGCCCCATTGCTGCGCGGCAAATTGCAAAGTGGTAGCGAGCACTCCAAACCCATATTTCACGCTGCGACGAAAATTGATGGATGAGGCCTCTTCGAAGTACTTCGTAGGACATGAGACCTCGCCGATCCGAAAACCAAAATGAACGCACTGAGCCAGCATTTGGTTATCAAAGACAAAATCGTCAGAATTCTCGAGCAGCGGTAATTCCGTTAGCACCTTGCGGCCGAAGGCGCGATATCCGGTGTGGTATTCCGACAGCTTCACACGCAGGAATAAGTTCTCGAAGGCGGTCAGCAATCGGTTGGAGATGTATTTGTACAACGGCATGCCGCCCCGTAGCGCCCTGCCACCAATGATGCGGGATCCCAACACGACATCGTATACATCGTAAGCGACCATACTCGCCATCGCAGTAATAAGGAGCGGAGTGTACTGATAGTCAGGATGCAGCATGATCACGACATCGGCCCCGGCGGCCAAAGCTTCCCGATAGCAGGTCTGCTGATTTCGACCGTAGCCATAGTTGCGATCGTGCTGGAACACATAAAGACCCAGGCGATGAGCTACATCTACGGTCTGGTCACGGCTGTGATCGTCGACGAGAATGCGAATATCGACAAGTTCAGGCACCTCCCCCACCGTCGCTTCGAGAGTCTTCTCAGCGTTGTATGCGGGCATAACCACTGCGATGCGTTTGCCGTTGATCATTGACGATTCCAGTTTACTCAACCATGAAGTTCTCAGTCTTCCCTCGTATCCACGGCTACCTCATGTTGTCGAGAATGGAGCCAACAATCCCTCCCACTACGCCCCCTTCCGTAGCCTGACGCGTGTTTTCCCGGGGAAGATAGCGTTCGATGGCGTGTGCCAACCTGGAGATAGGCAAGGTCTGGAGCCACACCCGTCCGGGGCCGGTGAGCGCTGCGAGAAAGATCCCGTCACCGCCAAAGATCATGTTTTTGATGCCCGGAACAGTGGTGATCTGAAACGAGACACTTCCCTGGAATGCACCCACATGCCCGGGATGAACCCGCAGGGTTTCGCCCGGCAGCAGGTCGCGCACGACCAACTCACCAGAAAGTTCGAGCCAGGCGATTCCCTGTCCGGTGATCCGTTGCAGAAGGAACCCTTCGCCTCCGAAGATGCCGGCACCGAGCGATTGCTGAAATCCAACTCCGATCTGAATCTCCGGGGTCGCGCAGAGAAACCCGTGGCGTTGAATCATGAACTCATGCCCGGCCGACACCTCCACTGGAACGATGTGACCCGGCAGCTTGGTCGCAAATGCGAGTTCTCCGGCAGCTCCAATCGCGCGGTACTCGGTCATGAAGAGAGATCCGCCGCCGGCGACGCGTTTCAGGACTCCGAAGACACCGCCGCCGCCCCCGAACTGGGTATGCGTTGTCATTTGGATCGAGCTGCTCATCCATGAAAGTTCACCGGCTTCCGAGATGATCGTTTCATTGGGCTCAAGACGGAACTCAAGCACGGGCATCGTGGTGCCATTAATTCGGCTCTGCATGTATGGTCTCCTGGAGGAAAGTGGCGAGAGAAATGAGAGTATAAATCAGTTCTTGCCCTCGGGCTTGGGTCCTTGGGGTTAGTCCGTTTCCGAATTTGGTTTGCTGTGCTAGAGTACGTGCCTCGGACGGCAAAGCGGCATCGATCAACAGGGGAACATAATGGAGATTTCGCGCAGAAGAGTTCTTCAGGGCATGGGAGTGGGTGCTGTTTCGACAATCGGAATGTTGGGATGGGCAGAGCGACCTGCCCATTATGGCCCGGCAGAGACCGTAGGAACCGCGACGACGATTCACTTGGATCGTAATGAGAATCCATACGGGCCGCCCGATTCCGCAGTCCGCGCGATGCAAGAGAGTCTGACGACCCAGAATCTTTACCCCGACGGATCGGAGGATCTACGGAAGAAGATTGCCGAATATCACAAAGTTGCAGCGGAACAAGTCGTTCTTGGATGTGGATCAACCGAAGTTCTGCGCATGGCTGCCGACGCATTTCTAGCACCCGGTAAAACGCTTGTACTCGCAGTGCCGACATGTCCCATCCTTGCATCTTTCGCCCGAGCTAAGGGAATTGAGCTTTTCGAAGTCCCGCTCACGCGAGATTACGCTCACGATCTTGCTGCGATGCTCGCTCGCTGTGACAACTCCGCGGGCCTTATCTATATCTGTAATCCGAACAATCCGACGGGCACCCTTACGCCACGTTCCGATCTGGAAGACTTTCTGCACAAGTTACCAGCCAATATTCCCGTCCTCATTGATGAGGCTTACCACCACTATGTGATACCAAGCCCCTCTTACTCATCGTTTCTGGACCAGAAAATCTCCGACAAACGCACGATCGTTACGCGTACATTTTCGAAAATTTACGGACTGGCCGGAGTGAGACTTGGTTATGCGGTCGCCCCCGCAAGTGTCGCAAAACAAATCTCGGAGTTCAGTCTGCCATTCGGTGAGAATGCCGCCGGAATCGCAGCCGCAATGGCTGCGCTCGACGACAGTGAGCATGTCCGTCGTGCCGCGCAGCAGAACCTTAATGACCGACAGAGCTTCTTCAACAGTGCCGATGTGCGCTACGTACGGGTTGTGGATTCACAAGCGAACTTTGCATTGTTGAAGCTCGATCATCCAATCGACGAAGTGATCGCGCATTTTCGTAGTAATCGGGTGTTCGTTGGCCCGCGATTTCCGCAACTCGATGGTTTTTTGCGCGTCTCGATCGGAAACGCGGAGGAGAACAAAGCGTTCTGGCGCGTTTGGGATATGTTGCCGCATAAACCTGTGCACGGCATGAGCAAGGACGGTCATCACGCATGAAGGTTGTCAGCAAGTGTGCAAGTTCTTGCAAACTTCGCTACGTTTTCCTGAGTTAGAGACTTTAGTCCACAGTCGGAATTGTTGACCCTCGAAAATTATCGTGATATATAAGGCTTCGCTTGCACGGCCTCGAATGCCGGAATCAGGCGCTCCACGCCTGTTGTAAGCCTATGGGGACTCCCTGCATGTTCACTTGTGCCATTGCGTATCGCTATGTGTCTACTTCCCATAAGCAAACTTCCCGCCTGACCCGGTGCTTAACGGTCAGTCTCACGGCTTTCTTGCTCGTCGCACCGTGGCTCACGGCTCAAACCAAGAGCAATGCGGCGGTTGTCGGACAATGGCAGGTGTTGTCGAATACTCTGCCGCTGAATCCGGTCCATGCCGCAGTGATGCGAACCGGCAAAGTGCTGATGATCGATTCCAGTGACACGACAAATCCACTGGCCGCAGTCTGGGATCCTGCAACGCAAAAAGCAACGACATTTCCAACCAGCTACATCATGTTCTGCAACGGGATGGTCGTGTTGCCCGACGGAAGGCCGTTCGTCATTGGCGGCACCAAACATTTCGGCGAGCCTTGGACCGGTGTGAATCAAGCCGCTGTGTATGATCCGATCTCAGGAGCATTTACCAATCAGGTCAATATGGTGCGCGGACGCTGGTACCCGACCGGAACTGTGCTTCCTGACGGAACTGTGTTCGTCTTCTCGGGTCAGGACGAGAACGATGTCACCAACAACACGGTCGAGATTTTCACTGCTAACTCAACCACAGGCTCATGGACAACGCCCTTGACTGCGAACTGGGTTCCCCCGCTTTACCCACGAATGCATTTGCTGCCTGATGGCAGGCTTTTCTATTCGGGTCCGAGCCAGACCGCAAAGTTCTATGACTTGACTGCCAAGAAGTGGACGGACTGCTGCACGACCAATTTTGGAAAGAAGAGGACGCAGAGTACCTCGGTGCTGCTGCCATTGAGGCCGGGAAACAGCTACAAGCCCAGAATCGTCCTTATGGGCGGGAGCAATTCCGAGGATACAACACCGGCGACAAATACAACGGAGACGGTTGATCCCTGGGTGGCCAAACCCAAATGGTCCTGGGGCCCGAACATGTCGCAGCCTAGAATTCATCCGAACGCGACGATCCTTCCGACCGGCGACGTGCTCGTTACAGGTGGTGAACAGTGGAGCGAAAACACATCCACGGCAAGTCTGAGTGCTGAGCTTTATCACGGAAACGGAAGTGATGCCTTGTATAACACTTTCACTTCGGCGGGAACCACTTCTGTCCCCCGCGCCTATCACTCCAACTCGATTTTGCTCCCCGATGCGACGGTGATCACGACGGGCAGCAATCCTCCGAACGTTCCGTACGAAACACGCGTTGAGCTTTACCAGCCCGCTTATTTGTTCACGTCAGCTGGAACTTTGGCCAAGCGACCCACAATCTCTAGCGTTCCAACCACCAGTGTCGGCTACAACGCGCAGTTCAGCGTAGGCACTCCGAATGCCGCCAACATTCAGAAAGTGGTGTTGATACGGCCCGGAGCTCCAACACATGCATTCGATATGGAGCAGCGGCTGGTAGGACTGTCCTTCACGATAGGAAGTGGAACCCTGACTGTGACTTCACCGCCGAATGCGAACATTGCGCCTCCCGGATACTACATGCTGTTCATCTTGAATAAGGCAGGAGTTCCGTCGGTGGCGCAATTCGTGCAGATTTGCCCAACCACCGGGTGTCTCTAAGGACAAAAATCGGTTTAGCCTTGAGCGCGAATCCTTTTATGGATTCGCGCACTTTGCTTGCTCACTGCCGGATGCTTCGCTGATCGGCACTGCAACAGGAAGGGTCAACCTTCAACGGCGGTGGCTTCCAGGACCTGGGCCGTTGATCATTTTGTGGCCGAGGACGCCAAACGGCGCGTCGGAACTGATGGTACCCACTCTGAAGGACACATAACGTGTGAGGGCGAGACTTGGCAGTCCATCGCCGCTGGGAGAACGCGCGTCGACGCTGTCAGACTCAGCTAAACCTCAGTTCTGGTTTGCTTGTTATCCGTTCAAGAAGGCACCAGAATGGGTGGCGTAGTTATCTTTTCAACTCCGCGGGCCAGTTCGTGACCAGATGGAGCGGGGCCTGCATTTCTTCATCGGCGTGGTTTACAAGAAGGCGCTTCCCGTCCAAAGAGACGTCGAATGACAAACCACCAACAATCCGCCCTGAACAGGGAATGCTTTGACTTCCTCAGCGGCAGCGCCCTAACATACGGCCACCTGATGTTTCTGGGGTCCGCATGATTGGCCAAACCATCTCGCACTACCGCGTTCTAGAAAAACTGGGCGGCGGCGGCATGGGCGTGGTTTACAAAGCTGAGGACACGCGACTGTGCCGATTCGTCGCGCTCAAGTTTTTGCCGGACGAAGTGGCCGGAGATTCATCATCGCTAGCACGATTCAGGCGTGAAGCCCAAGCCGCCTCCGCTCTCAATCACCCCAACATCTGCACGATCCACGACATTGGTGAAGAGAATGGCCATGCCTTCATCGCGATGGAGTTCCTCGAAGGGGTGACCCTGAAACACAGGATTGGCGCGCGTTCGATGGAAATTGACGAGATTCTGCGGCTGGGGATCGAAATTGCGGATGCGCTCGATGCCGCGCATGCCGCCGGAATCGTACACCGCGATATCAAGCCAGCCAACATCTTTGTCACCAAACGGGGTCATGCCAAGATACTCGATTTCGGGCTGGCCAAGGTGAGGGCCCAATCCTCTCAACTCGTGGGACTACAGGCTACCGTGGAAGGCACCGACCAGCACCTCACTAGTCCGGGCACTACGCTCGGCACCGTCGCGTATATGTCGCCCGAACAGGCGCTGGGCAAGGAATTGGACCATCGCACCGACCTTTTTTCGTTTGGCACTGTGCTCTATGAAATGTCCACGGGGACGCTGCCGTTCCGCGGCGAGACTTCGGCCGCGATCTTCGACGCAATTCTCCACAAATCCCCAGTCGCGCCGGTTCGCTTGAATCCCGATCTGCCTCGGCGCCTGGAAGAAGTCACCAACAAGGCGCTTGAAAAAGATCGCAACCTACGCTACCAGCACGCCGCCGAGATGGGGACGGACCTGCAGCGCATCAGGCGCGATCTGGATTCGAGTGAGCGTCCGTTCACCGCGAACGGCGAATCCTCGGCGTCTCCCATCGCTTCGGCAGTCCCGGTGGTCGGCGCATCCGCCGGGCAATCGTCCGGGGCCGCGAGTTCGGCCGTTGACCAATCAACTCCCTCCGGTGCATCGTCCTCTGCAGTTGCTGCCATCCGGCGGCACAAGACCGCCACCGGGACCGCTCTGCTCGCTGGCCTTCTGATCGTAGCCGCCGCCATATACGGCGTATACACTCTTTTACGACGACCGGCCGCCACTCCTTTTCAAAACTTTTCTATCACCCAATTAACCAATACTGGCAAAGTGCAGAACGCCGCAATCTCTCCCGACGGCAGGTTCCTGCTTACCGTGCAATCCGACAACGGCAACGAAAGCCTGTGGCTGCGAAATACTCCCACCGGCAGTAACACGCAAGTGCTGCCGGCGTCGGGACAGTCGTTCGCTTCGCTCGTCTTCTCTCCCGATGGCAACTCTTTCTATTTCCGAGAGACCGAGGGCGGTGCAACAGCGTTTAATCTTTTCCGAGTTCCGCTTCTCGGCGGTTCGCCCACGTTGCTTGCCAAGGACGTGGACGGAGGCCCGATATTTTCACCAGACGGCAAACGCATCGTGTATGCGCGCTACAACGACCCCGAGTTGAACAAGTGGCGATTGCTGCAGGCCGACGCCGACGGCGGTAACGAGAAAGTGCTGTATGTCGAAGCCGCGCCAAACGGTCCGGCCGCCGAACTCTCCTGGTCTCCCGATGGGGAGCGCGTCGCCATTTCAAACTTGACCGCGAACAATAAATCTCTCAGCCAGATTCGATTCTTTGATTTTGCACGCGGGCGCGTGGAACCGTTCGTCGCACCCGCGGACAAGATCATTTTGGGCAATGCCTGGGTGCCGGATGGACGAGGAATTCTTGTCGCCTATGTACCCCGCGGAGACCACTTGTCGGTCCAAACTCAGGTCGGACTGTTCTCCTATCCCGATGGTGCGTTCCGTCCCATAACCAACGATCTGACAGACCACAACTCCCTATCGCTTTCAGCCGATGGGCGCACGCTGGCAACCGTGCAAAAGGAAACTTCCACCCAGATCGCTCTGATGCCGTCCAACGGAGCAGGCCCCCTTACGCCCGTGCCCGGCATCGCACCCCGTGAAACCATGCCTAGCTTCTCGTGGACACAGGATGGGCAACTGCTCATCTCGCACGGCGACCGCTTGGTCCGGCAGCACACCGACGGCACCCACGCGGTAACCATTCTGAGCGACCCCGCGGCCTGGATCAGCGATCCGGTATCGTGCGACAACGACCGCTGGATTGCTTTGAATTGGATGGTTCACGGCGAAGGAAGCGGCAACGGAATCTGGCGGGTGAATCCTGACGGCTCCGATGCCGTGTCGCTCACCTCCAAAGAATTCGGCGGCCTTTGGGGATGCTCGCCGGACGGGAAGTGGCTGTACTATTCAGAGCTGGTCACGAACGGCGTCTCGCGCGTCCCTTCGGGCGGCGGCAAACCGGAAGTAGTGCCAGGAGCGAACCCTCCGAATTCGCTCACGATGCAGGCCACACTTTCTCCGGACGGCAAGATACTGGCGATATTTACCCAGCTGTTGAATCCTGAATCGAAAACCTACTCCAACCGGATTGTCCTCGACAGCCTGGACTCCGGCGTGCGAAACCTCGACCTCAATCCCGCTCTGAAAGCGGTATTCCGTACTCAGGGCCCGCCCGACAGTGCCGGATTCCGCTTTTCTCCTGACGGCAAATCCATTGCCTTCGTGATCGACGAGGCGGGAGTGGACAACATCTGGCTCCAACCTGTCGACGGGTCAAAAGGGCACAAGCTGACGAACTTTAATGATTCTGAGAGAATCCAGGATTTCCGTTGGTCCCCCGACGGCAAATTTCTGGCGATGCTCCGTTTTAGTTCTGTCTCCGATGTCATTCTCTTGCGCGACACCGGCAACAGTTCGAGGGTTGCTCAGTGATGTGCCGTGTTCGTGGGAACGAAATCGATCCCCAAAAGAGTTCCAGTACTTAGGCTTCTCCTTAAGGAAACGAGCGGGTCTAACTGGGGATCAGGGACAGCATCGGTTACAAGGCGCTCCCTTTCATACTCCCAATCGCGAGAATGTTCAAGGTGGCGACGAGGTCGCCGCTTGAGCTGCAACATAGGCGGCACATTTCTCCGGTCGTATCGTCGGCGAATCGGACAATCAATGCTGATTCAGCCCGGCGGCTCTATTCCGATTTTGTCGTTAACAGCACCTTGAATCCGCTGTTTGCAGCCGAGATATCGCTCTGTTGTCTGAATCGAAACGTGACCGAGCAGAAATTGGATTTGTTCGAGTTCGCCTCCGGCAGCATGGCAGAGTCGAGCACAGGTTCTGCGGAGGTCGTGCGGCGCTAACTTGTCGATGTTCGATTTCGCTGCGTACTCCCGAACCACGTGGTTGGGTGGATCATGAACTTCCATCGGAGATTTCCGAATGAAGGTTTCATGCTCGAAGATTATTACGTTAAGCCTTCAACCGTTGACAGAGTCCGTGCCAGCTGGTTGGCTCCGCAAATAGCGAGCTATCTGGATCGGTTGGAATCGCACCGCCACTCTCGCCTGGTTGTATATCGCCGGTTACCGCTACTCTTTCACTTTGCTGAGTTCGCTCAGAAGAAAGGCTGCAAAGATGTTGCTTCCTGCAAGGCCTATATAAAGGAGTTCGTATCATGGTGGTTGGAGCAACATGGGGCTAGGACAAAAAAGGCGTTGCTGTGTGCGAGCATCCGATCGATGCTGAGTGTGGCGTTCGCCGGTTGCTGCAGCTGGCCTGCAAGGAACCAGTAACTCGTAATCGCCGGCGGCGCCCGTTCCCACTCGAATCAGCGGTTCCGGGCTTTGCTGAGTATTTGCACGGCGAGCGTGGATTCGCTCAGAGCACCATTCGCAATTACCGTCGCCACCTGGACGAGTTTGCGGAGTACCTCAGTCGAACTGGCACTTTCAGTCAGTTGTCCCCGACAGTTCTGGCGGCTTTCATTCTGCAGTACAGGCCGAGGGTGGCTCCCCGCACACGCCTCGGGTTCTCCTGCCATTTGCGAGTTTTGGTGCGATTCTGTATCGCGAGGGTATCACCACTCGGGATCTCAGTGGAGCCGTGGGGACACCACAGATATATCGACTCAGTGATTTACCTCGTTCATTGCATGCGATGTAGTCCGCCGCATGCTGGAAGCCCTGGAGCGACGTACGATCCGGGGACGGCGGGATTACGCCATTTTTGTTTCTTTTGGTGACCTATCGCTTGCGGGCGCATGAGGTCGCAAGGCTGACACTGCACGCGGGAACACATCACGCAGCAGTGGAGTTACTGATCCTAGCCGAATATCACTGGGCGGGAATCTGAACGTTGGAAACTATATTCGAATAACCGCTTTCCTGATTACCCGAGTCTACGGCTGTGGTGGCATAGCAGTATGACGTACCGTTGACTACGAGTGCGTCGGTGTAGATCGTGCTCGTATTCAGCACCGCGTTAATTCTTGAGAACGAACCGCACGAACTTGTGTAGACAGCCCGATAAACGTTATAGCCCGAGATATCCGACGACGCGCTCGCGTCCCACGACAGGTCCACGCTGTGAGTAGAGGCTGACGTGCCGGTTCCTGTCAGGGCCTCTGTGGTGGTCGAGGGCTGAGCATTGCTCGTGAACGTGAGCGTGGCGCTGGCCAACCCCGCAATCGTCGGACTGAAAGCAACGGTAAATGTGATGCTCTGACCCGCAGTAATCGTTACAGGCATGGATAGTCCGCCTACGGTGAACACCGAATTGTTCGCACTGGCTGCTGTGACCGTTACGTTCGCGCCGCTGGCGCTCAACGTCCCCGAAGCAGTACCGCTGTCTCCAACGGTCACGCTACCAAGATCGAGGGTAGCGGGACTCACGGTTAGCTGACCAACTGCAACGGATCCCGTGCCCGACAGCGGAACCGTCAAAGTTGGGTTCGACGCCGTGGAAGTGACCGTCACAGTTCCGCTGGCGTTCCCGGATGCCGTCGGTGAGAACTTCACTGTGAAGCTAGCACTGTTACCGGCCGTCAGTGTTAAGGGAGTGGAGATTCCGCTAAGAGTAAACCCTGCGCCGCTCACACCGACCTGGGAAACCGTTACACTCGCTCCGCCAGTGTTAGTGATCGTCTCCGATAATGACTGGCTGCTTCCAACAGCTACGCTGCCGAAGTTCAAGTTCGTCGGATTTGCCGTTAACGCCCCCGGCGAAACACCAGTCCCAGACAAAGCCATGGTCAAGGTGGAGTTGGAAGCATTTGAGGAAATGGTTACCGTGCCACTCGCGCTTCCCGTTGTCTGGGGCGCGAAGGTCACCGTGAATGTTTTGGCCTGGGAAGCATTGAGGGTAAGCGGCGTCGTGATACCACTCAGTTGGAATCCCGTCCCGCTGACTGAAACCTGCGAAATGTCGACACTGGTTGCGCCGGTATTCGTCAACGTTACAGTCTGAGATTGTTGGGTACCGGTTGTTACACTGCCGAAGTTCTCCGACGTGGGGTTCAGCACTAGCTGTCCATCTGTCGTTCCTGTACCGGTTAAAGAAACAGCTGCTGTGGCATTGGACGCGTCGCTGGTAACCGTGAGCGTGGCATTGAAGGTCCCGCCAGCATTTGGAGCAAATTGGAGACTCATGGTCGCGCTCTGACCGGCGGCGATGCTCACTGGAAGGTGCGGCGCGGTCAGGCTGAAGTATTTCGTGCTGATGCTGGCACCGCTAATCGTGACCGACGCCGTGCCTGAATTCGTAGCCGTGACGGTAAGAGTCTTCGAACTCCCCGCGGTCACGTTGCCAAAATCAAGGCTCGCTACCCCGAGGGAAAGAGTGCTCGATGGTGGCTGATTCGAGTTGCCGGTACTCAGTCCTTGGCAACCAGCTAGGGCCGAGAGGCCGACGAGAAGAAACAAAGTACCCACCACTCTCAGGATCTGCCTTGCGCAGGCCGTTCTGGTTACGTCTTTCTGCATGGTGATCCAGAGGCACCCGATCCTGGATGCGATTCAGCCTGGAAACGGGACGCCGCATCCACAACCAAGTGTCACCGGTCGACTCGGCACCGGGGTAGATGTCAGTCGTACATGCATCGAACGGCCAAAAGACCACTGCCATCATGCCTAGGATCATGAGAAAAGACTTGCCTAGCGCCATCGACCACCATTAGGCATCCCGCTAGGCCGATGCCCTTCTGCCAGCTTCCATGTGCACTTGACCCGGAGCTAGAATCCACGAATGAGCGCCCCCGAACCACTTCTCGAATCCTACGCAAAAGCGCGAAAATATCGTCGGTTCGATCTTCAATTTCCGGTTTCCTTGAATTTTCAGTCAAAAGGAAAAGCGTGCAGACTTGAGGGCGTCAGCAACAACGTCAGCATTGGAGGGCTGCTTTTGAATGCTGGCGCCCAGATTCCTCTTCGCACGCAGGTGAATTTGATAATCAATGTGATGAAGCCCTGGGTGGCAAGACCGCTTCGTCTGAATGCCGAGGGGAAGGTGGTGCGAGTAAGACGACTGGCGGCAAAACGCTTCGCCATCGCGGTCGAGTGCAAACATCCTATCAGCAACATGAAGAAGCACCATTCTGCCGCTGACTCGGCCCATTGAGGCTCGTCTGCCAAGTGGCCGAAGGGTGAGGCACGTGGGCGCACCAGTAACTATTCTCGATCGGCGTGGTAGTTCAGACGGAACAAGATGCTGCCGTGACGCGAAGACTGTTCTGCGCACGCACGGTGCTTATGGAATAGGCGTAAGCTGTGCGGAGATACTCTCCCGCGCCGCGCAAAGCGAAAGCTCCCATCACGGAACGTTCAATCCCACCACCGAAAGCATAGGCAGGCCGTTCAACCCATCCATGCAAGTACGCGTTGTCGCTGAGTGGAACGGCACCATCCACCAACCCTGCCCCGACCAAAGCGTGGAGAAATGGCCGAGTTCTCCCGTGGGCCATCGGATAGAAGACTGGACCTCCCAGAAAGGTCATGATGTAGCCTTGGTGCCCAGTGTTGAGGACATCGGAAGTGCGAACGTAGCCGAAGTCGAGTGCGACTCCCCAGTGGGGTAGAAAGTTGGCACGCGCGCTTGCTTCTACACTATTGAATTGCACTTGCCCCGCGGTAGGCATAGACGAAGAAAGAAAGGTGTACCCACATCCAATGTCGAACGTCGGGCTGTAAGCAGAGACCGGAGTTTCTGGTTTGATGCGATTTTGGGCCATTGCGCTCTGGACCAACATCAAACCCAGAAGGAGGACATTCCACGCCGTTTTAAGTCCGTTGTTCTTACAACTCACCCTCTCGACCAGAACTCCGCGAAGTAGTATCTCCATGGCATATTGCTCTCGCATTGAAATCAACTCTGGACAATCTCCCAATATTGAGTTTAAGAATACTGGTGTTAGGAAGTTGGGAAACGTGCCCACAGCTTCTGCACTTCGGTAACCCGGGGGAACCACATGTAAGAGGGCCTAGCTAAGCCGCACCAGCGGAAGAGGTCTAGCCAATGACTCCTCATAATAGGCGAGTTGCAACGTCAACGAAGAAAGCGGTCGTTCCAAGAAAAGAGCCGGGTGGCGATTCGAATCAGAAGGAATTATTCCTCGCGCTTGACCAGCTCTATCAACTGCTGGAAGAGCATTCCCCTTCCTGGTATACCCAGGAACACCATCAGATGGCTGAAGCGGCAGTGCGATCTGTCAAGAAGCCCTGAGCAGTGACTGGCGGCAATTGATTAGACGTGATTGCCGTCTGCAATCGGCGGGTTGATGCTGTCCTCAACGACAGCGGGAGATGTATCTTGGGCGGGAGTCCACGCAGATGCCCTTTGTTCAGCCGCCTCCACTTGCTGTGGGCTCATCATGTTGGCAATCATTCCTGCAGCTCTGCGAGTGGCCACGAGATACCACATGTACGCGTCAACCAGATCCTCAGGACCCGATTGCCGGGCCAAGAAGAGACGTGACAAAGCAAGCTGCGCCGCGGGCACCCCCTCCTCGGCTGATTTCCGAATCGCATCTGCTTCCTTTTGGGAATATCCTCCTTGTCCGTCCAGTTTTCGCCGGTGCTCAAGCGAGGGCTGGCTCAGGGCCATAAACAAAAGTTCAACGCGACTGGAAACGCCGAGCTTGTTAAAAACTCGAAACAGATAGTTCTTGATAGTGTGCTGACTCAGCTTCAGGCGTTGACCAATTTCTCGATTGGTTAACCCATCGGCAAGGCAGCGAACGACCTCCGCCTCTCGCTTTGAAAGAAGGTTCACACCATTGGCACTCACCGCTCGGACACTCGGCGAATCGGCCAAAGCAGCTATCGCAATGCCCAACTGGCGATTGTTCGCCCATATCTCGCCCCGTGAGACACAACGCACGCACTTGCTCAACAGATCGAGCGGTTCGTTCCTGCCGAAGACCCCACGTGCACCGGCGCGAAAAGCCTGCACAGTCGCTTCGTCCTTCGATGAACTCTGTAGAACGATCGAACGAATGTCGGGACGCACCTCCCGCATTTCCAGCAAGAGATCGAGGCCACGAAGATGTTGCTCGTCCAGGGTTGAACTGATGATCAGCACATCAACGTTATCAGCCGCCGCGGCTGCCACCAGACCCGCAGAATCGGATTCGAAAGGAATCACTTCCAGATCAGAATGACGCATTAATGCGTCGGCAAGTAGACGAGTATGGATGCGCGTACTGTCGGCAACAAGAACCCGGATCATGTTCTTCTCGCGAAGGCGATTGATGACGTGACAAATCGCCCATGCTTGATAAGGGGAGAAAAATGGACCCGCAGTCCCGATTCCGGGGAAGGACTACTAAGGGGCTGCAACCAAACAACTCCAATTGGCTCTGGCTGCCACTATATTACCGAGGTTGAAAGGAACAGCGCAAGAGGTTCATGGATGAATTGCAACCAGTTGACACTCGTTGCAAGGGATTTCACACAAAACAACTGTTCTTTGCTTTATCCAAGGTGATAGAGGCGCCCTGGCTCGGCGCAGATCGTAACCTGAGGCATGGTTATCAATCACGGCGAGAACTTACAAGGACCAAAAAATAACAAAGCAAATTCACGAGAAAGAGTTTCAACAACGTGAGAAGCCAAAGTGGCACTAATAGAGAAGCATGTCTCTAGCGTGCTGTCTCTAGAGATACGGATAAACGCACCTAGAACGATAGAGGCGTGCAGTGCTGAGAATAGGTGCTTCTTGCAACGGCCTGCAATCAGTTGTATCAATGCAGCGTTCTCGTCTGAACTGCATTTTGATGATCCGATGAAGTTGTATTGAGAGGTTTTAATTAATTAATACTATGTCTACTAACATACTTTATATTGGAAGCAACACTTGCTAGGATTTGTGCGTTGAGCACAGAAGAACCGTAGTCGCTTGAAGGGGTTCACTGATAGTGCAAGATGTTGCACATACATGAGGAAGATTGCAGTCACAGTGATGCGTGATTGGTATCACAGACACTCATATTGCATGGGGCCTATGATCGCCAGTGTTTCGGGCCTTGATTTGTAGTCCCAGTGCTCTGGTAGGCGTTCCGATTTCCCTCCCTCAGCTACCAGAGGCGATGTTCAGCAGAGATGTAAAACCTGCGTCTAAATAGGGCACAAAAGCATCAGCAGTAAAAGCCCCTCCCCTTGGGTTTGCCCACTGTTTCCCCCTAGGATCTCGAGCGGAGATCAGCAACGAATTAGTGTCTCAGTGATTTGGGGTTACCAGGATCTGTAACCCAGAGGGCGAAGCTATGGCCACTGATGTCCTACCCTGGCAATCTTTCCGTTCGGTTCAGCTTAGTGCACCGGAATCAGAATGGTATGCACTCCACACCCGAGCGCGACATGAAAAGCTCGTGGTTCATCGCCTGGCGGAGCGGGGGGTGGAAACATACCTGCCGACGGTGACGGAGGTGCATCGGTGGAGCGACCGCAAAAAAGCAGTACAGTTGCCGCTATTCAGTTGTTACGTATTTGCGAATTTCGTTCAGAATCGGTCTGAACGTCTTCGTGTGCTTCGTGTGGCCGGCGTTCTTGGCCTGGTCGGCAGCCACGGTGAGGGCACGCCAATTCCTCGAGAACAGATCGATGCAGTTCGCACACTAGTCGAGGGCACCCTACCATGGACCTCTCATCCGTTTCTGAAAATCGGACAGCGCGTACGCATCCGCAGCGGCGCCCTTGACGGCATGGAAGGAATATTGGTTTCCCGCAATGGAAGTAGCACCCTCGTGATTTCTGTAGATGCGATCCAAAGATCGCTGGCGGTCCGAGTAGAGGGTTACCAGGTCGAGGCCGCCTGAAATTTCTCATAGGCTCCCTGCAGCTATCCTCCGAGCCCTAATATGACAGACAACACAACTGAGACTGCGCGTCTTCTTGTCGTAAGCCGCGAATCCGCGGTTCTTCGTCCTCTCTGGTCCATAGCCGAACCGAACTGCTGGCACGTAGAAGTCGCGGTGAGTGCCTGGGATGCGATGGAGCGGATGCAGTATGGGGTCGCGCCACATCTGCTCATTTTGGATCTGCCTCGAGGCGATGGCGACTGTCTTCATATCCTGCGCTGGCTGCGTCGCCTTCGGCCTGAGTTGCCAGTCGTGGTGATATGTTGTCCTGAAGACGCAGATCGAAAGCGAGAAGCAACCCGCCTCGGTGCACAGGAAGTCCTCACTCGTCCATTCGATGAGGATAGGCTCGAATCCGTGATTTGTCGGCATCTTACCCCACAAGACGCGCATGAGGGGATCGCCAGCGAGGACATTGAACAAGTCGGCCCAGACTCCTTCTTCGTCAGCGCCAGTCCCGCTACTCAAAAGCTTCGGGCGCAAATACAACTACTGGCCGAGGCAGACGTTCCTGTTCTCATTGTGGGCGAACCAGGCACTGGCAAGGAGAGCGTCGCGCGACTGATTCACAAACTCTCGGTTCGTTCCGGTTTCAAGTTTCTGAAGGTGAATTGTGGGGACACTCCTGGCGAGTTTTTGGAAGCGGAGATGTTTGCTCGTGAGGCGACTTCAAACAGCAACGGTCGAACGAGCCCAGCTAAAGCCGACCATGGCGGAATGGGGACAATTCTGGTTGAAGAGATCACAGAAATGCCGCTGGGACTGCAAGACAAACTCATGGACGTTTTGCAAGATAAGCCACTTCCTACAACCGGTGGTGACAAGTCATCCTCGCCAGCCATTCGTATATTAGCGGCGACGAGTGCGAACTTAGATCGTGCAATTTCCGAAAAGACCCTTCGAGAGGACTTGTACTACCGCCTAAGTGCCTTCACTGTTCATGTGCCCCCATTACGCCAGCGCAAGGGCGAAATCCCGGTCCTTTTGCGGCATTCTATGCATCGCCTGGCAAAACACTACAGCCTTCCGTCACGGGACCTGCCCCCTAGCTTGATCGAAGCCTGCCAGCAGTATTCCTGGCCCGGAAACCTGAAAGAACTGGAAAGCTTTGTGAAACGGTATCTGGTAGCCGGGGATACAGACTTGGCTTTCAGCGACCTTGAACCCGTTCTTGCCGGCAACGGTGATCGTTCTCGTGTCGCGAGTACGGGTGAGAACAGACTCCAGTTGTCGAATGGCAACAGCACGAAAGAGAGTTCCTCCAGTTCCACATCGCTCAAATCTCTGATCCAGAGTATCAAGTGTGAAGCCGAAAGGAATGCGATTGGATCCGTTCTACAAAGGACTGGGTGGAACCGGAAAGCGGCCGCTCGACTGCTTCAGGTCAGCTACCGGACACTTCTCTACAAAATTGATCAGTATCACCTCACTGCGTCTGAGTCTTTTCAATCACCTTTGGTGTCATCGAAGGGGGCAGAGAGACAAAGTCCACCAGGTCAGGAGCAAGCGTGGAAGCAGTTCCAAAGGAGTAGGCCATGACTACCCGCAATTCTCAGTCGTTGGTTCAGTGGATGACTGTTCTCGTTGCTTGCTTATCGGTGTCAAGTTCGTTGTGGGCGCAGGCGAACTCAGAGCCGAAGATCACCACCAAAGCTCCTTCCCCAACCGCGACGCTGGTTCAATCGGCAGATAACTCCGGAACGAAACCGCACGATGACAGCTTCGTGATCGGTAATGACGATCTGCTGGCGGTGAACGTTTGGAAGGAACCGGATATCTCCCGTTCAATCCCGGTGCGATCAGACGGGCGGATCTCACTACCTCTAGTGGGAGAAGTGCAGGCGGCAGGCCGGACGCCTCTGAAACTAGAGCAGGAAATTGCTGAGAAGCTGAAGAATTACATCGCCGAACCGGAAGTTACGGTCATGGTTCAGCAGATCAACAGTCAGAGGTTCAACGTCCTTGGCCAGGTGAACAGGCCCGGGACCTACGTCCTCACGAACTCCGCAACGGTGCTGGATGCACTCGCAATCGCCGGCGGGTTCCGTGATTTTGCCAAGAAGAAGGCGATATACGTTCTGCGCCAGAACCCGGACGGAACACAAACGCGACTCGGTTTCAACTACAAGGAAGTCATAAAAGGGCAGAATCCCGCACAAAACGTGAAGCTGCAGCCGCGGGACACAATCGTAGTACCGTGACATGAAATTGTCTGACCAACGTCGGTTCCGAATGACCGTGGCGGCTGTGGGGCTCAGTGTATTCGTGACGATACCGCTGTGGTCTCAAACGGAAAACGCACCTCCGCAGCAGCCTGTCGCGCCTTTGGTCGGTATAGACAATGGCACGCCGCCAGTGGAGGGCACTGACCATGACGCCGATAACAACCGCATGCTAGTTCCACCTCCAGTGAGCGGAGAAACGTACTCCGTACTGCCGCTATCTCAGGAACGATCCAACTATCTGCGCTATGGAGTCTCATTCACAGGTGCCTATACGGATAACGCGGTGGGAGGAGCGAGTGGGCATCCAATCAGTGATATCAGTTACTCCGTAGCGCCGATAGTCGAACTCGATGAAACTACTTCGCGGTTGGAGTGGCTGGCGAGCTATGCACCAGGGTTTACCTTCTATCAGCGCACCCGCGAACTGAATGCGGCCGACCACAACGCTTCCATTGATTTCCGGTATCGCCTGTCCCCGCACGTTAGTTTTAGTGCACAGGACACTTTTCAGAAGAGTTCGAGCATGTTCAACCAACCGAACTACGGGTCGATCGGGTCAGTTTCGGGTGGTGCGCAACAACCGAATTTTTCGGTAGTCGCGCCGATCGCTGACCGGCTGAGCAATTCGGGCAACGTGAGCCTGATTTATCAATTCGCGCTGAACAGCATGATTGGCATCAATGGCATGTTTTCGAATCTCAATTATCCGAATCCGGACCAAGTCCCTGGCCTGTATGATTCACGTTCCCAAGCCGGTTCCGCGTTTTACTCCCGTCGCGTTTCAAAAAGCCATTACCTGGGGACAATCTACCAGTATCAGCGGCTGCTAACCTCTCTGACCGAAGGTCTGAATGAGACCCAAACCCACGCAGTCCTCTTCTTTTACACACTGTATCCGACGACAAGGTTTTCTCTTTCTTTTTTTGGAGGCCCGCAATACTCAGACACAGTCCAGCCAGCCATGCCTCCGCTTGAGCCGCAACCCTTCGAAAGCAAGACATGGACACCCGCGATGGGCGCGAGTCTGAGTTGGCAAGGCCGACTGAACACTTTCGCGCTCAGCTATTTCCACATCATCTCCGGGGGCGGAGGGTTGATTGGCGCCGTTCGTATGGACAATGCGACTGCGTCATTCCGACAGCAGATCAGCAGGTACTTCAGCGCATCCCTGGGCGGAGCGTACGTTCAGAACAACGTTATCGGTAGCACGTCTTTTGGTTTGTACAGCGGGCACACAGTGTCCGGAACAGCATCCTTACAACGAGAATTTGGCCAACATCTTGTCATGCAGCTTGGATACACTCGAATCCACCAGACCTACAATAACGTGGCAGTCATTGCGTTGGCCCCTGATACGAACCGCGAATTTGTCTCCTTCACGTATCAATTCTCAAGACCGCTGGGAAGATAACTATGGTTGAAGAGATCGAAGAGAAAAGTCCGGACAGTTTCGACCTGCAATATTACCTCGGCATCGTGCGCCGCAGGCACTTTCATTTCCTGATACCGCTGTTGGTCGGTTGGGCAGTCGTGTGGGGCGCAAGCTGGGTGCTCTCACCTCGCTATCAGTCCACGACATTGATTCTAGTAGAGCAGCCCACCATGCCTAAAGACTACGTCACACCCAACGTGAGCGACGACTTGCAGCAGCGCCTGCAAAGCATCACCCAGCAGATCCTCAGCCGCACGCGATTGCTCCGCATCATCGAAAACTTTAGACTGTACGCCGGCGGCCACGCGAAACGGTCCCCTGACGAACAAGTCGAACTCATGCGTAGAGATATCAGTATCGAGCTGGTGCGCGATGCGCGAGACCAGATCAACGCGTTTAATGTCTCCTACACCGCCGGTGATCCGAGGATAACGCAGCAAGTGACAAGTGAGTTAACGAACCTGTTTATCAATGAGAACCTCGAAGTACGCCAGCGTCAGTCGGAAGATACTACCAAGTTCCTTGAGAGCCAGCTGGACGTCGCTCGCCAGGCTCTCGCCCAGCAGGAAGAAAAAGTTCGTCAGTTCAAAGCACAACACGTCGGAGAACTGCCTGAACAGCTGGCAAGCAATCTCCAGATCTTGAGTGGCCTCCAATCCCAGTTGCAAAACGAACAGGACGCCCTTAACTCCGCCAAACAGCAACACGTTTACCTGCAAAGCTTGGCCGATCAGTATCGAGCGCTCCAAGGGACCTCGAGGCACGGAGATGGCGTTCCGATCGGTCTGCCGGCTATTGATCAGGAACTGGACCGCCTCAAGGCGCAACTCGCCGATCTAAGTGCTCACTACACCGATCGTCATCCTGATGTGCGCAAGGTGAAAGAGCAGATCGCGAAGACAGAGAAAATGCGAGATCAGTTTTTGAGCCTAAAGGCGAAGGACCCGGATAGCGAGACCGCTGCTGCAGGATCAACCAGTCAGCTCGATCAGGCAGGAGAACTAACTCAGCCATCCATGCTGCCTCAAGTTCAGAGTCAACTCCGATCCAACGAGGTCGAGATCTCGAACCGCGAACATGCGGTCACGGGGCTGAGGGCCAAGGTCGAGGAATACCAGGTGCGAATCAATCAGGAACCGATCCGTGAACAACAATTGCTCGATCTCACTCGAGGTTACGAACAGTCCAAGCTTAACTATGACGAGCTTCTGAAGAAGAAGAACGAGTCGGCCATGGCCACGAGCATGGAACTGCTACAGCAAGGGGAACGGTTTCGGGTAATGGACCCGCCCAGCTTCCCCCAGAAACCGATCTTTCCCAACCGATTGAAGTTCTGCGGAATTGGCTTAGGAATCGGATTCGCTCTAGGAATCGCCATGGTCGCACTGTTTGAAATGCTGGATGACCGTTTGCACAATGGTAAGGAAATTAGAAAAATGCTGCCGGCGTCGGCGACGGTTATCGGAGAGATTCCCGAGATTCTAAATGCAGCGGATGTCCAGATCGCGAGGCAAAGGACCTGGCTCAGATGGGCAACGGCTGCGCTGGTGTTCACGACTATCTTGGCCGGATCGGCATTCAGCTACTTGCGCGGCTGACCTCCTTCTCAATGTACCGGGACTTCTACAAACTAAAGCGGAACCCCTTCGAAATCACTCCCGACCCGTCGTTTCTGTTTCCGACCAAGAGACACAACGAGGCGTTGGCATCGCTGTATTACGGCGTCAAGCGCCGCAAGGGCTTCGTCGTCATGACTGGCGAGGTGGGCACTGGCAAGACGCTGCTGGTCCGTTGCTTGCTACAAATCTTGCAGCGGGCCCAGGTTGCGTACGCTTATATTTTCAATCCTTGCCTGACGCCAACGGATTTCTTGCAGTACATTGTGGGAGATTTTCGCCTCCCGACGGCCGGCAAACCCAAAAGTGAGCTTCTGCTGACTTTATACAGTTATCTGATTGCCCGCCATCAGAAAGGCTACACAACCGTTCTGATTGTGGATGAAGCTCACAACCTCTCGACGGATGTGCTCGAGGAGATCAGGCTTCTGACCAACCTGGAAACCTCGCACTCGAAATTGCTGCAGATTCTGCTCATAGGACAACCAGAACTTGAAGAGAAGCTCGATTCCAGTAATCTTCGGCAACTCAAGCAACGGATAGCCTTGCGCTCGCATCTTGACGGGCTGAATCTGGAAGATACCTGCGGCTACATCTATCGCCGGCTGCAAGTGGCAGGACATGCGAATCCGGCGCAATTGTTTCCAATGGAGACAGTCCTCGAAATACACCAGCAGTCACGAGGACTTCCGCGCCTGATCAACACACTCTGTGAAAATGCGCTAATCCATGGCTACGCGCAGCAATCACCCAACATTTCGCCGGAAATCATTGAAGAAATCGCTGAGGACTTCCGCCTGAACGTTGAGCATCCTTCGATGGCCGATATTGTCATGCGAAACGAGCGTTCGGCGGAGGTAGAACGCGCTGCAAGAACACTCTTGGATCTCTACGAACATTTGCGTGCAACGCGTGACAACGGGGGAGATTCGAGAATCACGATTGGCGCGGGGGCGCCCAAGAATGAGCCGTATATTTGACGCACTGCAGAGGTCGGGAACCGAGAGGTCGGGTGTCGAGTATCCGGATATGGTGTCCGTGGCCACCGAGGTGTTCGAGGCACAACCGGATCCGGTCTTAACCGATCAAACGATCCGAGAGTCGGTCTCACCGGTTCCCGTATCACTCCTTGAGACTCCGAAAGACAAGGATTACAAGGAAAAGGCAGAAGAGGAACCGAGAGGCCCGGAAGAGTTCCCTTCTCTGGAAACGTCGCTATCGCCGTCAAGTCGTATGGTGTTCTTGACGGACCCTGACAGCCTGGCAGCAGAGAAGTTCCGTTTCCTCGGTGTCAGGTTGCGGCAACTCCGCCAGAACCGAACTTTGAAGAAAGTGCTGGTCACCAGCACGATTCCGGAAGAGGGCAAGAGCCTTGTATCAGCGAATCTTGCGGGAGTTCTCGCCCGGAGGAAAGAAAGAGTCCTTCTGCTCGAAGGTGACCTGCGGCGACCAACGCTCACCCAGCAATTCGGTCTCGGAAGACTGATTGGCCTGGGGGAGTGGCTACAGAGCAGCAGGCGGATTGTCTCGAATATCTTCTATTTCAGAAATCTCGGATTCTGGTTTTTACCGGCCGGCGTGCCGCTGGATAACCCCCTTGAACTGATGCAATCGGGAAAACTCTTGGAGTTGATGACGGAACTCTCCAATCTGTTTGATTGGGTCATCGTCGACTCTCCGCCGTTACTTCCCTTGGCCGACACTACAGTCTGGGCTCGGGTAACGGATGGTGTGCTCCTCGTGACTCGTGAAGGCAAGACAGAAAGAGGTCCTTTGCAGCGCGGCCTGGAAGTTTTGAAATCATCTGAATTGCTGGGAGTGGTACTGAATTCCAGCATGAACCCGGACCAGAACAGCTATTACCACAGATATTCACCACCGGGAAGTAAATAAGGGCTTTGGGACAGAAGGTCTTCGCCCGGTGTCGCCAACTACTCAACACATGTGAAGCTCAAATTGAGATGGTCTACCAACCATTCATTTGAGCCTATGAGCAGAATCAGGAGAACAAGCTGTGAATCTGCGTCGTTCAATTGATCCCGACGGCGGGGGCCCCTTTGGCAGAAATATTGAGACACTCGACGCGCGCGAAATTCTCAATGAAGAAGACTTCCAAAGGGTGATCTCCCGCGAACGGCGGCGGACGGAACGATCCCGCACGCCTTTCCTCCTCATGTTGCTGGATTTGGGCGAGCCCCGACTCCCGTCCGCAGCCATGGGGAAAAACCTGGGCAGGCTTCTCGCGGCACTCTCAGAAGGAACGAGAGAAACAGACGTAGCTGGATGGTACAAGAACGATTGCATCATCGGGATGATGTTTACTGAAATTGCGCTCGATGATCGAGGAACGATCGTGAGTACAATGATCGCCCGGCTCAGCGAGATTCTCCGCAGTCACTTGAGCATCGAGCAATTCAATCGAGTGGGCATCTCATTTCACGTGTTTCCAGACGACTGGGATCACGAGTCCCGCAAACGGCCAAGCAACCCCGTCTTGTATCCCGATCTGGCTAAGCGAGCCGCGGGAAAGAAGGTGGCTGGCGCGCTCAAAAGAGCCTTAGACATCATTGGTAGCACCGTGGCTCTCATTTTGTTCTCGCCACTATTCCTGCTCATTGCGGTGGCGATAAAAATCACATCACAAGGACCCATTCTTTTTCGCCAAGAGCGAATCGGTCAGTATGGCGAGCCATTTGTCTTTCTGAAGTTTCGGTCGATGACAGCTGGCAACGATGACGGAATCCATAAAGAATATGTCATGCGACTGATTGCGGGAAAAGCTGAGCGTCAGCCATCTAATGGGAACGGAAAAGCAAACCGCGAAGGAGTCTTCAAACTCACCGTTGATCCGCGGATTACTCGTGTCGGTGGATTCCTCCGTAAAACCAGCATGGATGAACTTCCGCAATTCTTCAATGTGCTAAGGGGTGAGATGTCCCTGGTCGGTCCGCGACCTCCAGTTCCCTATGAAGTCGAGGCATACGACTTTTGGCATCGTCGCCGCCTTCTCGAAGTGAAACCGGGGATTACCGGTCTTTGGCAGATCAGCGGGCGCAGTCGAGTAACCTTCGATGAAATGGTTAGGCTCGACTTACGATATGCGCGCTCGTGGTCGCCGTGGATGGATATCAAGATCCTCTTCCGGACGCCTCGCGCCGTGGTACTCGGTGAAGGCGCTCACTAGCTAGTACCTTCAGTTCCTCCCCATTCCCGCTGCTCACTCCCCCGTTGAAAGAAAGAAGGACTCATTATGGCCACTTCATCTGTAGCTACACCTGCGAATTCAGCCGCCGTACCCAAGCGGGGAAGCGATCTCATACGATTTGGACTGATCGGCTACGGGTACTGGGGCCCGAAGGTCGTTCGAAACCTGGAACATTTGCCCAAAGCCGAAGTTCTGACCGTTTGTGACCTCAATGTCGCGGCCCGGAAACGAGCTCACAAGGACTATCCCCAGATGGAGATCGTTTCAGATCCGGTTGAAGTGCTGACGTCCCCTGAGATTGACGCCATCGCTGTGGTGACGCCGGTGTGGACGCATTACGAACTGGCAAAAGCGGCTCTGCAGAACAGCAAGCACGTTTTTGTCGAAAAGCCGTTTACCAGCAACGCGGCGCAAGCGGAAGAACTCATCGAACTGGCCGAGAAAAAGAACCTGAAGATCATGGTGGACCACACCTTCTTGTTCACACCGGCTGTCCGCAAGATCCGCGAGCTTCTGGATGAGAACGCTCTCGGAAAGCTCTACTACTACGACTCGATGCGGGTGAACCTGGGCCTCTTCCAACACGACGTAAACGTGATCTGGGATCTGGCGCCTCACGACCTTTCAATCATGGACCACTTGGTGGGCAAGAAACCGGAGGCCATCATTGCCACCGGGCAAACTCACCTGAACGGACTTGAAGATATTGCCTTCATGACACTCTACTTCCCCGACAAGCTCATCGCGCACGTCAACGTGAATTGGCTCTCTCCAGTTAAGATCCGCACAACGTTGATTGGTGGCGAGAAAAAAATGCTCGTCTGGAACGACCAGGCTGCCGATGAAGAAATAAAAGTCTACGACAAGGGCGTTACCGTAACCAGCCCGGAGGGCGTCTACAACCTGCTCGTCAACTATCGTTCTGGCGACATGTATGCCCCCCGGCTGGATCGAGCAGAGGCCCTAACCCGCGAGTTGAACTATTTTGTCGAATGCGTCCTCAATGATGAGAATCCGATGAATGACGGCAAGGCTGGACTACGAGTCGTGCAGATGCTCGAGGCCGCTTCCAGGTCAATCAGCCAACGTGGAGTATTGGTTCAGCTATGAACGAACATGTTTGCATTTCTCCCGATGTCAGGCTTGGCGAGAACGTGAAGCTTTCCAAGTTCATTAATCTCTACGGATGCGCAGTTGGAGACGACACCAAGATCGGTGCGTTCGTGGAGATCCAGAAAAATGCGAGCGTCGGTAATCGCTGCAAGATCTCGAGCCATACCTTTATTTGCGAGGGCGTAACGATCGAGGACAACGTCTTCGTTGGACACAGCGTTGCATTCATCAATGACAATTACCCCCGCTCCACTACGACAGATGGGCAACTTCAAACCGAAGCGGACTGGAAAGTGGAGACGACGCTGGTGAAAAAAGGCGCGTCAATCGGATCGGGGTGCACGATTCTGGCGAATGTAACTATTGGCGAGAATTCGATTGTCGGAGCCGGCAGCGTTGTCACCAGAGATGTGCCCCCCAATAGCATCGCCTACGGAAATCCTGCACGAGTTCACCGCCAGGTCGACCAGCCCCAGGAGGCTACAGCATGAGAGATTCCAGTATCCCATTCCTTGATCTCGTTTCACCGCACGTCGAACTCGAGGGTGAGTTGACGGCAGTCTTCCAAAAGGCCCTTCGTACCGCAGCCTTCATTGGAGGACCAGCGGTCGAGGACTTCGAGAAGGCATTTGCCGCGTTCTGTGACACGAGATTCGCAGTTGGCGTCGGCAGTGGGACCGACGCGGTACGCTTCGCGCTCATGGCTGCGGGTGTGCGAGCGGGCGACGTCGTTGTAACGGTATCCAATACGTTCATTGCGACGACCGAGGCCATCTCTCAAGCAGGCGCCCTACCGGAGTTCATCGACATAGACGAGCTCACATACAACATGGATCCCGAGAAGCTGCGGGAGTACCTTGAGAACCAATGCACTGTATCAGCTGATGGCAAGCTGGTTAGCAAGAGGAGCAGCCGGCCAGTAAGCGCGATTGTTCCGGTGCACCTATACGGCCAGATGGCGGACATGGATCCGATTCTCGAACTGGCGGAGCAGTACCGCTTGATCGTCGTCGAAGACGCCTGCCAAGCCCACGGGGCAGAGTACTTTTCGCGGAAGCACAACCGCTGGTTCAAGGCTGGGTCGATGAGTCGAGCTGCGGCCTTCAGCTTTTATCCGGGGAAAAACCTGGGAGCCTGTGGCGAAGCTGGGGCAGTCACAACCAACGAAGAAGAGATCGCCAGCGAGATTCGAATGATCCGCGATCATGGTCAAGCTAGGAAGTATTACCACGATCTTGAGGGTTACAACGGCCGGCTTGACTCGATCCAGGCTGGCATCCTCCGCGCAAAGCTGACCCATCTGGCAAAGTGGAACTTCCAGCGCCGTGATCACGCCGCGCAGTACAGCCAGTTACTTAAGGCCGCAAACTGCGGAGTGAATGCCCCATTCGAGCCTTCGTGGTCGAAGCCCGTGTACCACCTCTATGTTGTTCGCTTGGAAGATCGCAATGGACTGATGGAGCACCTCAAAGCAGCAGGCATCGGAACAGGTATTCATTACCCCATTCCACTGCACCTGCAAAGAGCCTACGAGGCACTCAACTATTCCCCCGGCGATTTCCCAGTTACCGAAAAGATTGCGAGCGAGATCGTTTCTCTGCCGATGTTTCCACAGCTGCAAGTCGAGCAACAACGACGCGTCGTCGACAGCATGCTGCAGTTCCTTTTCAAGCGCGACCGTCGACCTGAACCAGCTCTCACAGCTTGATTATGCAGTCAGTCTGCCGCGACACATCCAAACTCACTCCCCTGATGCCGTTAGCTCGACGGTCTAACAAGGAAACCCAAAATGATGCCGTTGACTGACACCGTTCCCGAGCCTTCGTCACACCCTGCACTTCAACCTGAATTGGTGCGACCGAAGAACGGGAATGCGACTAAGCCTGCCCTTGCCACAAGCACCTCTGCCAAGAGGATATGGATCGACCTGGAGAACTCCCCCCATGTGCCATTTTTCAAGCCGATCATCGAGGAGCTCGAGAGGCGTGGGCACTCGATCTTGCTAACCGCCAGAGACTGCTTTCAGGTGTGCGATCTTGCGGATCTGATGGGACTCTCTTACAAGCGGATCGGGCGTCATTACGGAAAGCACATGCTGGCGAAGCTCACGGGATTGGGAGTCCGTGTTCTTCAAATGAGTCCGACAGTGTTGGGGAACAAGCCTGACCTTGCGATCTCTCATGGCTCCAGATCAATGTTCGTATTGGCCTCAATCCTCCGGATTCCTACGCTCACCATTTTCGATTACGAGCATGCGAAATGGGTCAAGGTTGTCAAACCATCTTGGGTGATGGCGCCTGAGGTTATTCCTGAAGAGTCCGTGTGCAAAATCGGAGTCACTCGGGAACGAATTCTCCGCTACCCGGGGATCAAAGAAGATGTCTATGCGCCGTCGTTTAAGCCCGACGGATCTATTCGAACCCGGCTCGGACTAAACGGAAATGATTTGGTAGTCGCGTTGAGGCCGCCAGCCAGTGAAGCGCACTATCACAACCCTGAGAGCGAACACCTCTTAAAGTGCGCGCTCGAATTGCTGGGAAATCGGCCTGACGTGAGAGTTGTGATTTTACCGCGTACCTCGCGTCAGGAGACAGAATTGCGGGAAGCGTGGCCACAGAAATTTGCAGACAGGAAATTCATCGTGCCCGAACACGTCGTCGACGGGCTAGACCTCATCTGGTGTTCGGACCTCGTGATCAGTGGTGGGGGCACGATGAATCGTGAGGCAGCCGCGCTCGGGGTTCCGGTCTATAGCATCTTCCGCGGAAAGATCGGCGCCGTCGATCATCACCTGGCTGATACAGGACGTCTTGTTCTGCTCGAGACTCCTGAGGACGTGCGCAGCAAGATCGAGCTTGTACACCGCCAGAACGCAACACGACCAGATGCCAAGCAGCAGCCGGCATTGCAGGCGATCGTCAACAACATCGTCAACGTCCTGGAGCACAAATGTTAGCAGCAGTTTTGGAAAGCCAAACTGGGGTATCGAACTGCGCAGAACTGGTGAGGCTCGCGGCCGAAGGTCTGCCAGGAATGCTTGATCCGCGACAGCAGCTTTTCTGCTATACCCTGCGACAGTCTCAAGACAAACTGGTGCGCCAGGGAACATCGCATCGATACACCATGATGACTCTGTTGGGATTAGCCAAGTATGAGCGCTTCGGTAATCGGTCCGCGCTCGCAATTAACCCTGTCCTCGAAGCTCTTGTGAATGACGTCACCTGGATCAGTACGGCCGGTGATCTTGGCTTGCTACTCTGGACTTGCGCTGAGTTGAGCCCCGAACGACTACCCGAGGTGTACCGGAAGGTCGGAGCCGTGGGGGCCCTGACGCGTTACTCAGACGGTCGTTCAGGTTCGACATTTGAGGTGGCGTGGTACCTGACGGGGCTCGCTAGCTGCTACTTGGCTGGCCACGGGGATCTTCCCGGCTTGTCAGAGCAGACAGCGGCGGCAAGACGAATCCTCGAGGCCAACTGCGGGTCTTCGGGAGTCTATGGACATCTCAGCCGCGGTACGTCTTGGGCTGGTCGCCTCCGGGGAAGAATCGGCAGCTTTGCCGACCAGGTATACCCCACGATCGCATTTTCACGCTTGTCGAAAGCTCTTCAGGACGGCGAATCTCGCAAGCTGGCGCTGCGCACCGCCGAGAAAATGTGCGAGCTCCAGGGACCGATGGGCGAATGGTTCTGGCACTACGACTCGGTGACCGGCAGAGTCTTCAGTCGCTATCCCGTGTTCTCCGTCCACCAGCACGCCATGGGGCCCATGATGCTGTTCGCGGCAAGCGAGGCCACCGGTCGTGATTTCGGCGATGCGATCTACAAGGGCCTCGGGTGGATCAGCAACAACGAACTGGGCCAGAACTTCGCCGAGCCGTCCCTCGGACTGGTATGGCGCTGCATTTACCTCAATCGGATGGCCAGTTGCGCAGATAGTGCGCTCCGGTTCTGCCAGCTTCGGCAAGGCCCCGCATCTGCCCGCCAGGTCAAAGTCCGGTATGAATGCCGCCCCTACGAGTTGGGATGGCTGCTTTATGCCTTTGCGGGAAAGTAATGCATTTTCAGATATTTGTGGCATGTTTAATTTTGCAACAGCGTCCGCTCGGACAGTGCTCTTTTGGCGAGGGGTGTGGCCTTCTGTGACTGGAGGCCCCTCGTATCCTGTGTTAGCGTCAAGTCAGCGGCATGGGATGGTCTGTGCCGATGGTGGCACAGGATTTACAAAGGCCAAGAAAAATGAAGAACCTCCCCCGAGCATTTACCTTAGTGCTGTTCTTTCTAACATCAAGTTTCCTCCACGCTACCAACTGGTATGTTGCCGCACTTGCCCAAGGCTCGCATGATGGCACTTCTTACACAAATGCTTGGAACCCTACGCAGATCGTTTGGGGCTC
>Ga0335085_10001190_pt1 | contig 59096 bp, 66 predicted proteins | sample Lox_Sample_45_FD_206712 | JGI IMG/M metagenome (GOLD analysis project Ga0335085, IMG submission 206712) | Soil microbial communities from Loxahatchee National Wildlife Refuge, Florida, United States - Lox_Sample_4.5 | ecosystem: Environmental > Terrestrial > Soil > Wetlands | place: USA...
GAGTTCTGGTAGTTGCTGTCGTATTCGGTTTCGACGAACAGCGCGGTGTCGACGATGAGGCCTTTCCGCTTGTAACGGCTGTCGGTGTAGTCGGCCTCGGTCGAAAGCTCGATGTTGTCGCCAGTCCAGGTTACGCCCGTCGCGAATTGCGCGGTGTTGGTGGCGTCGTGGAAGCCCTGGTTGCTGGTCAGCACGAAGCAGCACTCGCTGACCGTCTTCATCTCGGCGATGCCGTTGGGATCGCTGACCGTCGTGAACGCCGTGACGGGGTTGTTGTTGCCCGGCAGGCCGATCAGGAAATTGACCTCGTAGGCGTCGCGATAGCGGGTGTAGAAGAACTCGGCGAACACCTCGGTATTGGTGTTCGGCCGCCATTGTGCGCTGACGTTGGCCGATGCGCGCTCGCGCGAACCCGGATATTGGATGCCGCCCAGCGTTCCCGGCGACTTCGCCGAACCGCCGGCGTTCGAAACGGTCGCGTTGCTGTAGTAGTCGAACGCGTCTTCGTCCTGCCAATGGCTCTTATTGTAGCTGACGTCGGCGAGCAGGCCCCATTCGCCCGAAGATGTCTGCCAGCGGTTGCTGAACAGCGCGCTGGCGATCGGGTCGATGTGATCGGAAACGGTGCCGTATCTGCCCTGCAGGCTGGCGGCGAGCTGCATGCCGTCGAAATCGAACGGACGGTGCAAGCGGACGTCGACAAGGCCGGCCAGGCCGCCTTCGAGGTCGGTCGCCTGGGTCGACTTGTGCACGTCCAGGCGCTGCAGCAGCTCGGCGGGGATGTCCGCAAGCGTTATGAAGCGGCCTGTGGTGGTGAAGATCTCGCGCCCGTTCAGCGTGGTGGCGATGTCGGGCAGGCCGCGAATCCATATCTGGTCGTTCTCGCCCGCGCCGTTGCCGTGCTGCACCTGGATGCCGGTGACGTGCTGCAGGGCATCGACCACCTGGTTGTCGGGCAGCTTGCCGATGTCTTCCGAAACGATCGAATCGACGAATTGATTGGCTTCCTTCTTCACTTCCAGCGAGGTCGCGACGCTCGCCCGGATGCCTGTCACCACGACGGTTTCGACACCCTGGTTGTTGTCCTGGGCGAATGCGCATTGAACCGTGGCCAAGGCCATGGCCAGCCACGATGCCGAAGTGGTGAGTCTGGATTTGTTGCTCATGGTTTCCCCTCTGTCGTCACAGACGCTTCTTTTTACGGGGGACGAGATCGTGATGACGCCGTCCGCCGAGCGACTGACCGTCAAGTCAGTCCCCTTGAGCATCATCTCGAGAGCAACAATGACGTCGAAGGTGCCTTTGACTTCCGGAGTGATGACCGATTGGAGCGGTTCGCCCGGTCCGATGATCTGCACGTCTGCCTGGCGTGCGAGCTCGGGGATCGACTTGCTGGCCTCTTCCGACGGGATATCAAACTGCCCGACCTGTGCGTGCATCGGCACGCTTCCCAGCATCCCGGCAAGCGTGATGGCACAACTTACCGCGATCCCGAGATCAAAGGCCTTCACACCCCCACCCCATTTCCGCACTCCGCGGAGTCTTGTGCCCTCTTTCCGATGATCCTCACATCAGTTGACGAGCACGTTGGCGATTCCCCTGGACAAGACGACTTGGTTCTAAGGATTTATCCGGATTTCGTTCGATCCCATTTCGACATGCAGATTGAGAACGGAAGCTGCCGCCTTGGCGAAGCCGACAGGATCATTCGACGCAAACCGACCGGTGACGGTGCGATTGGCGACGGTCGGATCGACGACGATGCGCGTGGTGCTGTAGCGCGCGAATTCCTCGGCCGCGTCTTCAAGCGTTTCGTTCTCCAGCGCAATCCGGCCGAACCGCCAGGCGAGGTTGCGTGCCACCTGGGGACGCGGGACCACATGGGTGACGATCGGCGCCACCGCCGGAACCAGCGTCTGCGTCTCGGCCACGGCCCGCACGCGTGCGATGTCCGCCGCGCCGGTGCGGGTGACCTCGACGACGCCTTCCTGCACCAGAATCTGGATCGGGCGCTGCGGAAGGGCGCGCACGGTGAAACTGGTGCCGACGGCGCGCACCTCGGTGTTGAGGGCGTCGACAATGAACGGGCGGACCTTGTTCTTGGCGACCTTGAAGAAGGCCTCGCCCCGGTCGAGATGGATCCGGCGCACGGCGTCGGTGAAGTTGACGGACATGCGCGAGTCCGTGTTGAGGGTGACGACCGAGCCGTCGGACAACGGGATCACGCGCGTTTCGCCGATGCCGGTCGTGAACGCGGTCTGCGGGTTTTGCTTCAGCACGACGGCGCCGATCAGCCCGGCTGCCGCCAGCGAGGCCGCGGCGGAGCCCGTCAGCACGATCCGGCGGCGCGACCATATCGGGGTCGCGTTGGGGGCCTTGGCGCGCAGCGTATCGGCACCGACGGCACGAAGCCGCGCCAGGCGCACAAGGCCTGCCTCCACCCTGGCGTAAGCGCCCAAATGGCGGATATCCGCCGCGATCCAGGCGTCAAACGCCGCCTGCTCGTCCGGCGTCAAATCTGCGCTGTCCAGCCGTGCGACCCACTCGGCCGCCTGTCTGTCAATCTGATCGCTTGAGTGTCCCATCTTCCGAACTTACGCGTTCTTCCTCAATCCTTGACGAACGAGACTTCGATTTGCCTCCGCGACCAAATGAATTGACCAGCATCAGGGCGCCGCGTGCCAGGTAATATTCGGCCCTTTTCTCGCTTACTCCAAGGCGTTGCGCCGCCTCCTTTTGCGAAAGGCCTTCGACACGGCGCAGGATCAGGGTTTCCCGGCATATCTTGGGCAGATGCGCCAGGACGTTGGCAACCTCCTGGATCTCGTCGCGAAACTCCAGGCGTTCCTCGGTACTGGTTTCCATCAAAGCGACGTCAAGCTGATCAAGGCTGCCGCAGGAATCGATCGAAATGACCTGCGAGCGCCGCAGGTGATCGATGATGATCGCCCGGGCCGTCTGGATCGCGTATTGCCTGGGATAACGGATGGATTCCATGTTGGGAACGGAAAGGATGCGCGCATACATTTCCTGGATGACGTCGTCGATATCCAGGTCCGCTACGTAGACTTTCTTCAGTCGTGCGCGGATCAACGGCTCGTGTGGCAGGATATTGCGCGCCAGCCAGTGTGCCCGCTCTCGAATGCCCAGCGACATATGCCAAGCAAACCACCAATTTGGGGATTTGCAACGCGCTTTTGTCTGACAACTGCCATTTGCCGGGCGGCTGTGTCTTCGCGGCGGATTTGCGACCGGCAGATTCGGAAAATCGCGCTTTCGTTCGTCAACTGATGTGTGTCTCTGTGGGGATATCCCGGGTCGGCGTCTGCCGTACGGCCAGTTGGTGCGTACGCAGAGGATGTGATTCATCATTGTCTTCAACGTGAATCCACGCTGGTATCGCTATCACAACCAGCGACGGCAGGCATCGGCCTTGCCGAGGATTCTAATAAGCGACATCGCCACCAATCACTGGCGTTCCGGGCAGGATGAACATGCGAACCAGCGCCCGATCGGGCGCCGCGCGTCAGCGTGCGTTCTTCGCGAGGCGCAAGCGGCGCGAGCAAGATGCGCGCCGACCGCACGGTTTGGCGGCGACCCTGTTCCCAGTCCTTAACCGCGCCTTTGGCAAAACCGAAGCGGCGGCGAACTCCTCGCGCGTGAGCTTGAGGGTGCCGCGAATCGCGCGCGCATCGACCTCTTCGGGCACATGCACGATGAAGCCTTTTGTTTCCTCGCCGCGAGCGAAAGCACAAGCACGGCGCACATTATTTAGAATCCGCTTACCGGCTTTTGACACGGCGCCTTACTCTTTTGCGATAATCATCGGCCAGCCCGGGCTGACTTTCGTGAAGATCAGAGTCGGAAGATCAGAACCGCAACGAATTGGTTGCCAGCAGGCAGCCATGGGTTTTTCGGGAACACTGGAAACGCCACAAGCCATTGATTTTATTGGCGCTCCCAACCGGACTCGAACCGGTGTTTCAGCCTTGAGAGGGCCGCGTCCTGGACCGCTAGACGATGGGAGCGAGCGGTGGGCCGGTGCTTATAACGGGGGGTGGGTCCGCCTAGCAAGCCGCGCCCGCCGCGGCGCTTGAGCCTTTCTTGCCGTCCGGGCCACCCGCGCCACGTCAGCCGCCGATGGCGAGGGGGCGGAACTCGGGGCCTTCGAAGGCGGCAAGCCCGCCCGCGGCGCTTGCGATCACCCAAACGAAGCCCGGCTCGCAACCGCCCGCCCGATCGCGCTCGGAAGGCTCGGGGCGGCCATTGGGATGGGAATGGTAACAGCCCACCACCGCGCGGCCCGTGCCGCGCAAAGCGCAGCGCAGGCGAATGTGCGCGGAAGGATCGATCTCGAAACCGATGGCCGGATCGTCCGCGAGATTGGCGGTGGCATGCAGCGCGGTGACGCGCACGGTTTCGCCCCGCCGTTCGCCTTCCATGAGGCCGCAGCACTCGCCGGGCAGCGCCGCGCGCGCCTCGGCGACGATCCGGGCGCGCAACGAGACGGGAAGAACGAGATTCACTGCTTCGGCGCTTCGCCGTGAATGACCGCGACGATGCGCCCGTTGTTGATGTCGATGATCCAGATCTCGTCGGAGGTGTCGGATCGGATGTGCAAGATCAGCCGCCCCGGCTGCGTGTCGCTCGACAGGATGCGGTAGCCGGGGTGAAGCGCCATGTCCATCGGCTTGTGGAAATCGGCCATGGGGTCGGCCGGAACGGGTTTGGGACGATTCCAGCCTTTGATCAGCCCGATCACCAGCACCGCTATGCCGATGATGATAAGGACGCCAAGAAAGATGACGCCGCCCAGCGCCACGCGGTAGCTTACCCCCGATTTGGGCAAGACCGCGCTTTCGGCGGGTTCGGCAATGGTTTCGGATTCTGGCACTGATTTGTCTTCCTCGCGCGGCGCGGCGGTCTCCTCGGCGGACGCGGGCACCCGCCTGGACCGCTTTCTCGCCACCGTATGTTCGGACATGAGCCGTTCCCGCCTCAGACAACTGATCGACCAAGGCCGCGTGCGCCGCGGCGGCGAGAAAATACGGGACCCCAACCACAGGGTCAAACCGGGCGAACATTACACCATCGAAGTGCCGGCGCCCGCGCCGGCCGAACCGGCGGCGCAGGATATTCCGCTCAGCGTGGTCTATGAAGACGCCGACCTCATCGTCATCGACAAGCCCGCGGGGCTCGTGGTGCATCCGGCGGCCGGAAACCCCGACGGCACACTGGTCAACGCGCTGATCGCCCATTGCGGCGGCACGCTTGCGGGCGTCGGCGGAGTCGCGCGGCCCGGCATCGTCCACCGCCTCGACAAGGACACCAGCGGCTTGCTGGTCGCCGCCAAGAACGAGCGCGCCATGCATTCGCTGGCCAAGCAGTTCGCCAACCACACCATCGAGCGCGCCTATCGCGCCATCGTGTGGGGAAGCCCGCGGCTGGGCGAAGGCCGAATCGAGACGCAGATCGGACGCAATCCGTTCGACCGCAAGCGCATGGGCGTGATGCGCGCCGGCGGGAAAGAAGCGCGCACGCGCTATCGCGTCATCGAGCGGTTCGGAGAGGAGACGCGACCGCTGGCTTCGCTCGTCGAATGCCGGCTGGAAACGGGGCGCACGCACCAGATCCGCGTGCATCTGACCCACCTCGGCCATCCCCTGATCGGCGATCCGGCCTATGGGCGCGCCCGCCAGCCCCCGCGCGCCAAGACGCCGGAACAGGCCGCTGCCTACGAAACGGTGACGAACTTCCCGCGCCAGGCGCTGCATGCCTGGCTGCTCGGATTCCAGCACCCCAGCCTTCACAAGACGCTGAGGTTCCAGTCGGAATGGCCGCAGGACCTGGCGGAACTGCTGATTTCGCTGCGGGCCTTGAAAAAGCCCTGATCGCTCCTATTTCTGGCTCAACTTGGTTGGTTGACGGGCGTTTACTTTGATTTTGCCTGTCGCGGGCGTAGTAAGTCCTGGCTCGGCGGGTCCGGCCGCGGGCAAACACGCGATGCCTTAAGGGGTCGCGCACGAAGGATCGGGGTTCATGTCCAGCCGCGCACTTCCTGTGCTCCATGGCGAAGGCGGTCTGTCGCGCTATCTCGCCGAAATCCGCAAATTCCCGCTTCTGTCGCCGGAAGAGGAATACATGTTCGCCAAGCGCTGGAAGGAACATGAAGACCCCGAGGCGGCCAAGAAGCTCATCACCTCGCATCTGCGGCTCGTCGCCAAGATCGCGATGGGCTATCGCGGCTACGGGCTTCCCACTTCCGAGATCATCGCCGAGGGCAATGTCGGGCTGATGCAGGCGGTCAAGCGCTTCGATCCCGAACGCGGCTTCCGGCTGGCGACTTATGCCATGTGGTGGATCAGGGCCTCGATCCAGGAGTTCATCCTGCGCTCGTGGAGCCTGGTGAAGATCGGCACGACAAGCGACCAGAAAAAGCTGTTCTTCAACCTGCGCAAGGCCAAGAACAAGATCAGGGCCGTCGAGGAAGGCGACCTGACGCCCGAGCACACCGCCATCCTCGCCGACCAGCTCGGCGTCGCCGAAAGCGAAGTCATCAGCATGAACCGGCGGCTTTCGGCGCCCGACGCCTCGCTCAACGCGCCGCTGCGTTCCGATTCCGAAAGCGAATGGCAGGACTGGCTGCCCGACGAAACGGCCGACCAGGAAACCCGCATAGCCGAGACCCAGGAGGTCGACGAGCGCCGTGAGCTGCTCGCCACCGCGCTGGAAGAGCAGCCCGAACGCGAGCGCGAGATCATCCGCGCGCGCCGGCTTCAGGACGAACCTTCCACGCTGGAGGAGCTTTCGCACCGCTTCGGCATCAGCCGCGAGCGCGTGCGCCAGATCGAGGTGCGCGCCTTCGACCGCCTGCAGCGCTCGATGAAGAACGCCCTGCGCGACAAGCGGGCGGCGATGTTCGAAGCCCGCGCGGTGTCCGATCAGTCCGGCGCCGAAGAACCGCGAGCAGTGAAATAGCTGGGGTCACGGCATGAGGACCGTGGTCTAGCGCGGACCTCTGTTCTGGATTCCGGAAAAGGCTCCCGACGAATGGGACCTCGTTCGCGCCGTTCTGTCCAAGCAGCAGAAGATCGCAGATAAGATGTTTCTTGCGGACTATCACACGCTGCTGCTGGATCTGGGCCATCCTCCGCGCGGTCACTCCTGTTGAGCCCGGAAGGGCACATCGCCTGCTCAAGAAGCGAATGTCATCCCCGGCCGAGCATTCTGGGCGCCGCGAAGAATGCGAGGCCGCAGATGGCAGGATTGCTTGGGGCAGCCCCAGTTCCTTTACGTCGTCACGCCCCCGCCGCCGCCAGGCGCTGGCGCAGGCTCATCGGCTTGCCGGCGCGGGTCTCGACGATGTCGTTGACCTTCCACTCGCCGTCGATCCATTTGAGCTTCAGCACCCAGGTGCCGGGCTTGCCGATCTTCTTCATGGTTGCGTCGAAGTCGTCGCTGGTGGCGCCGGTCGAGCCCGTGAACATCATGAAATTCTCGCCGCCCTCACGGCACTGGCAGACCGGATCGTAGTCGATCAGCTTCCTGGCGCGCGCGGTCTTGACGAGCTTGGCGAGATCGGCCGCGCAGTGCTGGTTGCACGCGTCGTAGGCCTTTTCGGTCCTGTAGGGCGCAAAGAGCGCGTTGATGAACAAGGCGGGCGGTTCCGCCGCGGCAGGCGAAACGGACAGGATGCTCACCGCAAAGGCCGCCAACGGAAAACGTGCTTTCATGGCGCAGGCCCCCTTGGCACAGCGCCGGATCTTGCGCGCTTGCGCGAGCGCTGTCACCGCGGTGAAAGCCCGCGTCTTCCGCCCGCACTGCTTGCGGCGGTATGCTGGCGAAAGCCGGGAATCGGACCATGAAACGTCACACCAAGCAGGACTTTCCGCTCGAGCACATCCGCCGCCACCTGGAGACCGGGCCGATCGTGCTCGTCAGCTCGGCGTGGAAGGGTGAGACCAACATCATGACCATGGGCTGGCATATGATGATGGAGTTCACGCCCGCGCTGATCGGCTGCATCATCTCGAACCAAAACCACAGCTTCGGGCTGATCCGCAAATCGGGCGCCTGCGTGATCAACGTGCCGACCGTGGACATGGCCGAGATCGTGGTCGGCATCGGCAACTGCACCGGCGGCAGAATCGACAAGTTCGAGAAGTTCGGGCTGACCAAGGCTGCGGCCGAAATGGTGGAAGCTCCCTTGATCGCCGAGTGCTACGCCAGTTTCGAATGCCGACTCTACGACGCCAGCCGCATCGACAAGTACAACTTCTTCGTCTGGCAGGCGGTCAAGGCGCACGTGGCGCCCGCGGTGAAGCACCCCAAAACCATCCACTACAAGGGCGAGGGCCAGTTCCGCGTCGCGGGCGAGACCATCGATCTCGCCGGGAAATTCAAGCCGGAATATCTGTGACGAATTCGCCGGCGGGTCCGGCGCGCCGCGGCCAGCGCACGATCGCCCGCAAGCCGCCTCCGTCGCGGTTCTGCAGGATGAGCGCGGCGCCCTGGCTTTGCGCCGCCGCATGGGCGATGGAAAGACCGAGGCCGAGCCCGCCGGTGGCGCGGCTGCGCGAATCGTCCAGCCGCCGGAACGGCTCGAAGACGTTGGCGATCTCGCTGTCCGGTATGCCCGGACCGTCATCGTCGACGCGGACTTCGATAGCCTGCTCCGTGACCTGCAGCGACAGGCGCGCCCGTTCGCCGAACTTGATGGCGTTGTCGATCAGATTGCGCAGCAGGCGGCGCACCGGCCCGACCTGCATCTCGAGCGGCGTGCGCGGAGCTTCTTCGAACGTCACCTCCTTGCCGAGGTCGCGGTAATCCTCGGCCAGCGTGTCGACCAGGGCCGACAGATCCACCAGCTCCATGCGCTCCGCCGAATGCTTGGCGCGGGCCAGGCCCAGTACCGCCTCCACCATGCGGCTCATCTCGTCGACGGTATCGATCAGCTTCCTGCGCTCGCTTTCCGGTTCGACGGATTCCGCCCGGATGCGCAGCGAGGCGAGCGGCGTGCGCAGGTCGTGGCCGATGGCGCTCAACATCCGGTCCTTCTCGGCGAGCATGTCGCGCACGCGCTGTGCCATGGCGTTGAACGCAACGATGGCGGCGCGCACGTCGCGCGGGCCTCTGACCGGCACCGGCGGCATCTCTTCCTGGGGATGCAGGTTCTCGGCGGCCCGCGCCAGGCTGCGCAAGGGGCGCGACATGCCGGACGCCCACAGCAGGGAGACGGCGAGCAGCACGACGAAAAGCACGAACTGGGATACGACCATCGGGTTGAGCAGGAACGGCCATGGGCGGGCGGCCGTGAAACGGCCCTCGAGCCAGTCGCCCCGGTCCAGCCGGGCGGCGAGCCAGATTTCGTCCCGCATCCCGCCGGGCGGCGGCTCGCCCGGGAAACCCCACCGCGGCGGACCGAAATCGCGCGCAGCCGGATCGCGCGGACCGGCGTCTTGCCCACGGGGCGGATGCGGCGGACCGCCATGCCGCCCGGCGTGAACCGACAGGAAGCGCACGTTGCGAGCCGCCAGCGCGGCCGCCAAATCCTGCTCGATCGCGCGCTCAGGGAACACCCGTGGCAGCGCGATGGTGCGGGTCAGCGAGAAATCGCTGCCGTCGGCGGCCGCGTCCTTGGCGATCCTGACCCTGGCGGTTTCGGGCGCGCCCTCGATCCGCTGAGCCACCTGCGCAAAGCGCGAGACGGCCGGCGCGATCTCCGCGGAACGATGCCATTGGCCGATGACGGCGTGCAGGACGAAGAACACGAAGACCTGCGAGGCCGCGAGCACCGCAAAAACCAGAAAGGCGGTCTGGCCGAACGTGCTCCACGAAGCGAAGCTGACGCGCGCGCCGTTCATGAATGAACCTGCACGTCCGCCGCCAGCGTGTAGCCGCCGCCCCAGACGGTCCTGATGTAGACCGCGTTCTTGGGATCGACTTCGACTTTCTTGCGCAACCGGCTGATGAGATTGTCGATGCTGCGGTCGAACACCGTCGCCTCGCGCCCCTGGGTCAGATCGAGGAGCTGGTCGCGCGACAGCACGATGTGCGGACGTTCGAGGAATACCAGCAGCAGGTTGAACTCGCCGGTCGACAGCGGAACGACGAGGCCGTCGTCGCGGACGAGCTGGCGCGGGCCCGTCTCGAGCGTCCAGCAGCCGAACCGCATCGCCCGGTGCGCCGGCGCGCGCTGGGAGCGCGGCACCATCTGCGCCCGGCGCAGCACCGCCCTGACCCTGGCCAGCAGCTCGCGCGGCGCGAACGGCTTGACGACGTAATCGTCGGCACCCATCTCGAGGCCGACGATCCTGTCGGTCTCCTCCGCCTTGGCCGACAGCAGAATCGTGGGGATGTCCAGCTTCTCCCGGATCGAGCGACACAGGCTGAGGCCGTCCTCGCCCGGCATCATGATGTCGAGCACCACGAGATCGAACTTGTAGCGCGCCAGAAGGTGCCGCGCGTCCTTCGCGTGACGGGCCTGCATGACGCGAAAGCCGTTATGCTTAAGATAATCCGCCAACGGATCGCGAACCGAGCGCTCGTCCTCCACCAGAAGGACGTGCCAGCCGTCTTCGGGCCTGACGGGAGCGGCCTGTTCGTGTTGCTGCGGCGTGGACATCCCGCGCGATTCTCCCAAGAGCCGCGAGTCCAAGCTCCCGCGGACGAATCATAACCTCATTTAACGTCGCGACTACGGGCGCACCGTCGCAACCTGAACAATTTGTCGGGCAGGGCAATTGTAACAAGCTGTATCAGCGGAGTGGCCGCGCACCGGGCAGTGGATTGGCCGCCAGGCGCGATCGGACCGGTTCGGATTTGCCCGCAAGGCAGATTCTGCAGGCTTTGTCCCTCAACTGTAACAGCGACCGATGGATGACCCCGCGCGCCGCCATTCTTCGCGGCCTTGCATGGCACGCGGTCTGCTTTTCGCCCTGATGCCGCGCATCCCGCGCGGCGAACGAGAGGAGACCACCATGTCCATTGGCGGCATCGGCTCGTACGGCGCTGGGAACATCTCCCAGCTTCTTGCGAGCCTGTTATCGAAGCTGGACACGAGCTCCGACACGTCGTCGGACGACAGCTCGACCACCAGCCAGACGGTCGCTTCACCACTGACGGGAAGCGCAAAACCGAAGTTGAGCAGCATGATCCTGGGGGCGCTGATCGGTATGCAGCAGCAATCCCAGACCACCTCCACCACCTCCACCACGCAGTCCGATCCGGTCCAGAGCCTGTTCAATGCCATCGACTCGGACTCGGACGGCAGCGTGACCCAGTCCGAGCTGGAGAGCTATGTCGAGCAACTCGGCGGCACTGCCGACGAAGCCGACTCGCTGTTCTCGATGCTCGACCAGTCCGGCACCGGATCGCTGAGCGAAAGCGATCTGGCGGCCCAGGCGCCCCCGCCCCCGCCGCAAGGCGCAGGCGGCCCCAGTGGAGCCGGGGGTCCGGGCGGAGCCGGCGGTCCCCCGCCGTCCGGCAACGGTTCGGATGCGACGAGCGCAATCGCTTCCCAGCTCGCGGACCTCATGGACACGAACAACGACAACAGCGTGTCCGAGAGCGAGTTCGAGACCTTCGTCACCGACCACGGCGGCACCGCCGACCAGGCCAGCACGGACTTCTCCGCGCTCGACGCTAACCAGTCCGGCACGGTGGACTCGTCGGAGTTCGAAAGCGCGTTGAAGTCGCTGCAGCAGAAGATGACCGACAATCCGTACCTGTCGGTGCTCTCGCTGCTCAGCACGTTCGCCGGATCGTCGGTTTCGATCTCGGCATGACGTGCAGGGGCGCCGGCACACCGCTCCCCGGCGCCCCGCTTCTTCCGGGCGACCGGCGGGAAAAACCTCCCACCCGCTGCGCGCCGGCGATCAGCCGCCCATCATGTGCTGATTGAAGGCGGCGAACGCGTCACCCCAGTCGGCCAACCGGGACAGCAGCGCCGGCGTGAAACCGGCGACGAAGATGCCGGCCGCCATCATCCGGATGTCGCGCCAGCGGATGGCGATGCCGTCGAGCCGGCCGCGCAGCATCTGCCTGCCGCGCGCGGGGTCGCCCTTCCATTGGTCGAACACGCCCCGCTTGAGCACGGTGTAGGACCACGCCACCGCGACCAGCAGGAACGCCTGGATGGCAAGATCGGAGACGAACTGCACGCCGTTGTCGCGCCCCCAGGTCAGCGGGAACTGCACGATCTGGTAGAGCAGGAACAGGAGATAGAAGAACAAGAGCCGGCGCGCCCGCCGGTTGTTCTCGTCGCTCGCTCCGGAATCGGAGGGCAGCGGCGAGGTCTCCATCATCTGGCGATAGAAGGCTTTGACCCCGCGCGCGTTCCTGGGCAGCGTCAAGAGGACAAACACGAGAAAGCCCGCCACCGCCACGATGCGGTTGGTGCGCACGCGCGCCGAATAGTCGGACACGCTGCGGACCTGGTCGCGGTGGTGATGCCAGGCGTCGTCGATCCGATGCGCCTCGCCCTGCCACCCCGTCACCTGAACGCCCGGTTGCTGCGGCGACGGACTTTGCGCGAGCATGTAATAACCGACGCCCGCGATGCCCACGACCGCCACGAACAGCAACACCCACTTCAGGATACGCATGATACCCACCCCACCTTGTTTTGCGTCATTTTACAGCACAACCGCCTCGGACCGAAGAGGCCGGAAAAGTCCGGTATTGCCCTGATCCCGCGTGCGAAATGACGCGTACCGGTTCCGGTACGTCATTGATAGTCTGTTGCGGGAGGGAGCCGATGCGCCAACGAACGAATTCCATGCTCAAGACGGCCTCGCTCGTCATCGGCATCATGCTGACCGCCATCGGCGTCATCCTGTTCGTGACCGCCGGCCTTTCGTACAAGCCCTACTCCGAGGCGGAGCAGCGGCCATTCGACATTGCCGTGAAACTGGACGGCAGCGAGACGCACGCCAAATTCACCGCACCCAAATCGGAATTCTACCAGGTCGGGCTCAACATCGTCTTGCCCAGGGACGAGGCAAACAAGAGGGATCTCTACTGGTGCCTTTTGATGCCGCCCACGGAGGTGCGCAGCGACTGCGCCGCGGTGCCGGATCGCTTCGTGACCGAGTGGGCCATCGCCGACGCAAACGACAAGGCGTGGCACGAATGGAGCACAACGACCACGCCGGGCTACGCCATTGTCGACGGCCAGGCGGGCAACTCGCTGGGCTGGTTCCAGGCCAAGAAAGACCACCGCTACATCGTGACGTTCCGCGCCACGACGTCTTACGCCAAGCTCAAATCGGCCAGGGCCGATCTCAGGGCCACTCTTGGCGACAAGGGCGCCCAGATGGAGGTGGCCTTCGGCGGCTTTTTTGCAGGCCTGCTTGCCTTTGAGTCCATCCCGTTCTTCCTGGTCGGCATCCCTCTTATCCTGATCGGGCGCAGACGGAAGAGCCCGACGGCCGCGAACGCGTGAGCGGACGCGCGAAATGACGCTGCTGGCACGTGCAATGGTGGATTTCGCCGGGAACACGGCCTAAAACGCGCCGGTTCTTGCGACGGACCCGCCATGCCTATCGCCGCCATCGGCCGCTCGTACCGTTTCGAATCCGCGCACTTTCTGCCGAAGGTGCCGGAGGGTCATCGCTGCCGCAACCTGCACGGCCACAACTACCGCGTGGAGGTCATGATCGAAGGCGTGCTCGACGCCCGCGGCTTCGTGAAGGACTTTGCCGAAGTGGATGCGCAGGTGCTGCCGCTGGTGGCGGCGCTTGACCACAAGCTGCTCAACGAGGTCGCCGGGCTAGAAAACCCGACCGCCGAGATCATCGCGCGATGGTTTCTCGATCGCCTCGCCGACGCCGCGGGCGTGCGCGTGTGGGAAAACGACGACTGCTGGGCCGAGGTCAGCCGCCAGAGCCGAGCTTAGGCTTGAACACGCCGAGCGCAATCGCCGCCAGCGCCAAAAGCACGTTGAGCCCTCCGAACACATCCTCCGGCCGCTTGGCGGCGGCGACGGCATCGGCCCCGAGCGTGCCATGAGCGGCGGCCTCAGCAGCGGCAAGCGTCCCGATCACCGCAGGAACCACCACCAACCACGACAGCACGACGATCGCGATCGCCAGCAGCGCGTGAACCGCAAGCCATCGCTCGCGGAGCGGCGACAGCTTGCCCGCAATCGCCATGCCGATCCCCGCCAGCACCGACAGCGCCAGTCCGGGCAGCGTCAGCGCTTTGGTGGCGAGCCAGATGTGGACTCGCGCCGTCAGGAACGCATCCGAGCCGCCTGCCGGGCCTCCAAGCACGCTGGAGACGACGTGGCCGAAGATCGAGCCAAGAAAAAGCGCGAGTCCGATCAGGTGAATGACCTTCAACAGACGATATGTCATGGCTGCACCTTTGCGGGCGCGCGCAGGAAGCGGGCGGCCATCAGGGCCATCATGCCCGGTCCGGTGACGACCCAGCCCGATCCCCACAACACCAGTTCGGGCCGCCACAGGATCAGCACGATCACCGGCGCCTGGATGCCGTGCAGCACCAGGAACAGCCTGAGCCAGCCGTCGAACCCGCGCCGGCAAAGCGCACCCGCCGCCAGCAGCGCCGCCACGCTCATGAGAACATAGCCGAGCGCATCCACCGCCCAGAAGAACGAATGCTGGTTGAGGGTGATGGCGGCAACCTTGGCCGCCGCGCCGTGCAGGCGGGCCGGCACCGTGACGAACAGTTCCGTCATGTACACGAGGCTCACCAGCGTGGCGTACATCGCGGCCACCGCCGTGGCCGCATGCGTCCACATCCGCTTCTCGGCCGGCACCGTGTAATGCAACGCCGCGATCGCGATCACAAACGGCGTGGCGATCAGAATCGAGAAACCGAAGATCAGATATTCGTCGAAGGGAAATTTGAGGCTGCCGAACACCTGCATCGCCTGCACGACGCCGTAACCCGCCGCCGCGACCCCCGAAACCGACGCCGCCCAGAATCCGAGCCCGTTGCGCATCCATCCCTCCCCGCGCCGCACGCAGGGCTTTTGCATCGCGAGTGTGGAACTTTTGAGGCGGATCGGGTGCGAGCGCCGGTCGTTCTCATCGGCGCGGAAGTGCCGCATGGCGAAACGGTGACAGGCTCTCGTTTTCGTGAAGCGGGTCATGACCGGCATGCGGTTTCATCGCTTCGCCGCCCCAGGCGCCCGCGATACGTTGCCGTCCTTCCAGGAGAACACGATGAAGCTCAAGCTGTGGCAGGTCGATGCGTTTGCGAACAAGCCGCTGGAGGGCAACCCCGCGGCCGTGATTCCGCTGGACGCCTGGATCGACGCCGGGCTGATGCAGAAGATCGCCCGCGAGAACAACTTGTCGGAAACGGCGTTCTTCGTGGCGACCGCGCCCGGCCGCTACGATCTCAAGTGGTTCACGCCCGAAGCCGAGATCGAGCTTGCCGGACATCCCACGCTGGCGACCGCCTGGACGATCTTCAACTGCCTGGCGAGCGACCTCGACACGGTGAGCTTCACCACGCGCCATTCGGGCGAGCTGATCGTCTCGCGCAACGCCGACGGCTCCATCACCATGTCGCTGCCCGCCTCGCCGTCGCAGCCGTTCGAGGATTCCGCCGGGCTCGGCGAGGCCATCGGCAAGGCGCTGGTGGTCGAACCGCCGAAGGAAATCTTCAAATCGCGCTATCTGATGGCGGTGTGGGACGATCCCGCAACGATCCGCAGCATCCGCGATTGCGGCGACATCGCCCGCGTGCTGCGTGGCGTGGGCTTTTGGGGCGCGGTGGTCACCGCGCGGGGCGATGAGGGCTACGATTTCATCTCGCGCTTTTTCGCGCCGGACAGAGGCGTTCCCGAAGACCCCGTGACCGGCTCGGCGCACACGATTCTGACGCCGTTCTGGGCCAAGCGCCTGTCGAAGAAGACGCTGAAGGCGCGCCAGGTCTCCGCCCGCGGCGGCGATCTCACCTGCACCGACGAGGGCGCGCGCACGGTGATCACCGGTAACTGCGCGCTCTACATGACTGGCGAGATTACGCTTTAGCAATCGAAGCGGTGGCGCGCGGACCGGCGGCCGCTGCCGATTGCCGAAAGTTGCGCCGCGGACCGGTTCGCGGCAGCGCGCGGAACGGCCTATAATGAAGCCGGCCTGGGGAAGGATGTGAAACATGCCGGCAAGAACTGCGATAGCGCTCGCGGCTGCGGCGCTGATGTGCGTGCCCGCCTGGGCGGCAACCGCCATCGACGATCCCGTCATCTTCGTTCGCGGCGTCTATGCAAAGCTCGCGAGCGATCAGAACTACCGCGAACCGGACGACATCTATTCGCCGCGCCTGAGCGCACTGATCGCGCTGGAGCAGAAGGAAGCCGGCGGCGAAGTGGGACGGCTGGATTTCGATTTCTGGGTCAATGCGCAGGACTGGCAACTCGGCGACGTCACCGTCAGCGGCGAGCCCGTGGAAGGCGCGAAAGACCGCGAAATCGTCGTGGCCAAATTCAGAAACGACGATCGCAAGGAGGAAATCCACTTCTATTTCGAACGGCTGAGCTGGGCCGGCTGGCGGCTGGACGACGTGCGATCATTCGGCGACGACGGTTGGACGCTGTCGCTGATCCTGAAATACGGATGGGACACGCCGAAGAAGTGAGTTCGGCGCCCGAACGAATCTTTCTCATTAGCCATTCCAACAAGTCGCAGGATTTGCGTTTGACGACACCTGCGCGAATCTTTATATCGGTCAGCGGGCCACGCCTCCCCAACGAGGCGCAACATTCTGGAAGGAATGTGTGATGACCGGTAATGCACCGGCCGTGCGCCCCGCACGGCCTTTTTTTTCGTCCGGACCATGCTCCAAGCGTCCGGGTTGGACACCCCAAGCCCTTGAAGCCGCCCTCGTCGGCCGCTCGCACCGCTCGAAACCGGGCAAGGCGCGGCTGAAGGAGGCCATCGATCGCACCAAGGCGATCCTGGACATCCCTGCCGATTACCGCGTGGGCATCATGCCCGCCTCCGACACCGGCGCCATGGAAATGGCGATGTGGTCGCTGTTGGGTCCGCGCACGGTCGACCTGTTCGCCTGGGAAAGCTTCGGCGAAGACTGGGTCACCGACGTGGTCAAGCAGTTGAAGCTGAAGGACAGCCGCCTGTTCAAGGCGCCTTACGGCGAACTGCCCAATCTGAAAGAGGCCGATCCGAAGAACGACGTCGTGTTCCTGTGGAACGGCACCACCTCGGGCGTGCGCGTGCCGAACGGCGACTGGATCGCCGACGCCCGCGAGGGCCTTACCATCTGCGACGCCACCTCGGCCGCCTTCGCCATGGACATCCCGTGGAAGAAGCTCGATGTGGCGACCTTCTCCTGGCAGAAGGCGCTGGGCGGGGAAGCCGCGCATGGCATGCTCGTCCTGTCCCCGCATGCCGTGGCGAGGCTCGAAACGCACACGCCGGCGTGGCCGATGCCCAAGATCTTCCGCATGACCAAGGCCGGCAAGATCGTCGACGGCATCTTCGAGGGCGAGACCATCAACACACCGTCTATGCTGGCGGTGGAAGACTACATCGACGCGCTCAAGTGGGCCGAGTCGATCGGCGGTCTCAAGGCCCTGATCGGCCGCGCCGACGCCAACGTCGGCGTGCTGGCGCGCTGGGCGAGAGAATGCGGCTGGGCCGACTTCCTCGCCAAGGACGCGGCCATCCGCTCGAACACCAGCGTGTGCCTGAAGATCATCGATCCGTGGTTCAAGGCGCTCAAGCCCGAAGCGCAGGCCGAGGCGGCCAAGAAAATCGCCTCGACGCTCGACAAGCAGAACGTGGCCTACGACATCGCCGCCTATCGCGCGGCGCCGGCGGGGCTGCGCATCTGGTGCGGCGCCACCGTGGACCGCGCCGATGTCGAGGCGCTGACGCCCTGGCTCGACTGGGCCTGGGCCAAGGTGAAGGCCGGCTGACCTCTCGCGCGAGGAAGCCGCGATGGGCTTCGAACCCGAGAACGAACTGGAGCGTGCGATGCTGCTTGCGGCATCACGGGAATCCGCGCGTCCCCACTTCTACCGGCTGCTGCTAGACAGCGAGCTGGTGGTGCTGGGCGAATTCGGCGAGCGCATGGGCATCGAAACGGTGGAGAACAACGGGCAAAAGTTCCATCCCGTGTTTACTTCCATGCGGCGGAGCCAGGCGTTCGCGCCGCCGGCGATGCCGCGTTTCGCGCTGCCCGGTCAAATCCTGTTCGAATCCACGCGCGGCGCCTCGTTCGTGATCAATCCGGGCTCGGAACTGGTCAAGACGCTGACGCCCGAGGAGATCACCTGGTGCCTGTCGCTGCCGCGGCCCACCGGCAACCTGTTCCTCAGCCAGCCGGAGGTCCATCCCAAGCGCTTGTTGAAGGCCCTGAGCGTGCTGTTCACCAGTCGTTCAAGGATCAGGGCGGCGCATCTCGCCTATGTCGTGCACGAAGGCGTCGACCGCACACCCCACCCCATCATCGGGCTGGTGGCCGACGGCGACGTTCCGCGCCTGGCAGACGAGATCTTCCGGGCCGCGGCCGAAGCCCTGCCGGGCGAGACCATCGACGTCGTCTGGCTCAATCCCGACTCGCCACTCAACGAACTTCAGAAACACCTGTTGACCGTGACGCCGTTCTACCGGCGCACAGCGACGCTGAACTAGGAACCAAGCCGATGCCAAAGGTACTCATCGCCGACAAGCTCTCACCCGCCGCGGTCGCCATCTTCAAGATGCGCGGCGTCGAGGCCGACGTGAAGACGGGCCTTCCCAAGGAAGAGCTCATCAAGATCGTCGATCAATACGACGGCATCGCCATCCGATCAGCCACCAAAATCACCAAGGACGTGATCGCCGCCGCCAAAAAGCTCAAGGTGGTGGGCCGCGCCGGAATCGGCGTCGACAACGTCGACATTCCCGCCGCCACCGCCGCGGGCGTAATCGTGATGAACACCCCGTTCGGCAATTCGATCACCACGGCCGAGCACGCCATCGCGCTGATGATGGCGCTGGCCCGCGAGCTTCCCGCCGCCAATGCCTCCACCCACGCCGGCAAGTGGGAGAAAAACCGCTTCATGGGCGTTGAGCTCTACGGCAAGACGCTGGGCCTGATCGGATGCGGCAACATCGGCGGCATCGTGGCCGACCGCGCCAAGGGCCTCAAGATGCACGTCATCGCCTACGACCCGTACCTGTCGGCGGAGCGCGCGGCGGAGATCGGCGTCGAAAAAGTCGAGCTGGACGACCTTTTGGGGCGGGCCGACTTCATCAGCCTGCACACACCCAAGACGCCGGAAACGCAAAACATCATCTCGGCCGAGGCGATCGCCAAGATGAAGAAGGGCGCGCGCCTCGTCAACTGCGCGCGCGGCGGCTTGGTCGACGAGGCGGCGCTCAAGGCGGCGCTCGATTCGGGGCATCTGTCGGGAGCAGCGCTCGACGTGTTCGGCGAAGAGCCGGCCAAGCAGAACGTGCTGTTCGGCCACGACAAGGTGGTGGCCACCCCGCATTTGGGCGCCTCTACCGAGGAAGCGCAGGAGAACGTGGCGCTGCAGGTGGCCGAGCAGATCGCCGACTACCTGCTGACCGGGGCGATCGTGAACGCCCTCAACATGCCCTCCATCTCGGCGCAGGAAGCCCAACTCGTCAAACCGTGGATCAGCCTGGCCGAGAAGCTGGGCGCCTTCGCGGGCCAGCTCACCGAGACGAGCATCGAAGCCGTGGAAATTCTCTACGAAGGCTCGGCCGCCGAGCTCAATCAGCGCGCGCTCACCCAGGCCGCGCTGGCCGGACTGCTCAAGCCGCACCTGCCCGAAGTCAACATGGTCAACGCGCCGGTGGTGGCCAAGGAGCGCGGCATCAAGGTGAGCGAGACCCGCCGCGACCGCCAAGGCATCTACGAGGGCTACATCAAGATCAACGTCAAGACACCCGAACTTAAGCGCGGCGTGGCCGGCACGGTGTTCTCCGACGGGCGGCCGCGGCTCATCCAGGTCAAGGACATCAACCTCGACGCCGAATTCGCGCCGAACATGATCTACGTCACCAATGAGGACAAACCCGGCTTCATCGGCCGGCTCGGCACGCTTCTGGGCGAGGCAAAAGTTAACATCGCGAACTTCACCCTGGGGCGCAGCGCGCCGGGCGAGGACGCGATCGCGCTGATCGAGGTCGACAGCCGGGTCGACGAACAGGTCATAGCGGATATCCGCCTGCTGCCGTTGGTGAAACGGGCCCGGGCCCTGAAGTTTTAAGTCGAATGGTGCGGCAGAAAAACCATTCCAGACGCTTTTCTGCCGTACCCGTCCAACAACGCCGTTCCTTCGCAGTCCCGCCGGCATTATGTACCCCCGCGGAGGAGAGCCGTGCAGCAGCCGATCATCGTCGTCTACGCCTTGTGGTTGGTGTGGTTTCTGAGCTGGATCGGGCTCGCCCTGCTCGCCAACGCCAGCAAACGGCTCAACATCGCCCAGGACGTGTTCTATCGCACGATGATCATCGTCGGTTCGGTCACGCTGCTGTTCGGTTTCCTGCCCGATCCCGGATTCGACGTCAGGAACAAACTGTGGATGCCGCTCAGCGGAACGCCGGGCTGGATCGTGGTCGGGCTCATCGGCGTGTGCTTCTGCTTCGCCTGGTGGGCACGCATCTGCCAGGGATTCGCCCTTGCCGGCAGTGCCAGGAAGCCGGCGCCGTTCCGGGAAAAAGGCCCTTACCGATGGATGCGCCACCCGATCTATGTCGCCCTGATCGTGAGCTGCATCGCAACAGGCTTGGCGTTCGGCCGGCCGTCGTCGCTGGCCGGCGCCGCGCTGATCGCGCTCGCCTTCCTTTTCAAGATCATCGTCGAGGAAGGCGCGTTGCGCAGCGAATTCGGCAGCTTCTCCGACTATGCCGAGCGCGTGCCGATGCTGTTGCCGTTGCCCCGTCCGGGTGAACGAAGCGCCCGCGCCATGCGCGCCGCCGAAACCGCGCCCGCCGTCAACCTGCTCACGCAGGTCATGGCCGCCGTCGAGCCGAAGAGTGCGCTGCCGGCCGCACCCGTCGAGCCGGCCAAACCGCCCGCGCCCGCGAGCGAAGCGCCCCCCGCCGCCGAGAAAACCACCGAGCCTGCCCCCGCCGCGGAAGCAGCCGACAAGCCGGCGAAGGATTCGCCCGCCCAAGACGAAAGGGACCCGTCGGTACTCGCCGCGAACGAACAAAACGAACCGCCGCCCGTGATCGCCGTGCCCGCGGTACCGGCGCCGGCGATCCAGCTCAGCCTGCCGCTCGGTCCGCAGGAAGACGGCGAATCGGCCTCCGATGCGGACAGCGTCGCCGCAGACGTTCACGCCCTCAGCGATGCCATGTCGATCACGAAGCGGTAGCGCACGTCGCTCTTGACGATGCGATCAAAGGCCTCGTTCACCTTCGCAATCGGTATCGTTTCGATCTCGGCCGTGATGGCGTGCGCACCGCAGAAGTCGAGCATCTCCTGCGTTTCCTTGATGCCGCCGATCATCGAGCCCGAAATGCTGCGCCGCATGCCGACGAGCGGCATGGCCGAAACCGGCACCCTTTCTTCCGGCACGCCGACCACGACCATGCTGCCGTCGAGCTTCAAGAGGTCCACATAGGCGTTCCAATCGACGCCCGTGCCCACGGTGCAGATGATGAGGTCGAAGCGGCCCGCGAGCTTCTTGAACACCCCGCTGTCGGCGGTGGCGAAGAAGGCGTCGGCGCCCAGACGCCTTGCATCTTCCCGCTTGCGCTCGGAGTGGCTCAGCACCGTGAGCTCCGCGCCCATGGCATGGCCGAGCTTGACGCCCATGTGGCCGAGGCCGCCCAGCCCCAGAATCGCGACCTTCCTGCCTGGACCGGCGTGCCAGTGGCGCAGCGGCGAATAGAGCGTGATGCCGGCACACAAAAGCGGCGCGGCCGCGTCGAGCGGCAGGTTCGCCGGAATGCGCAGGACGTAGTTCTCGTCCACCACGATGGCTTCGGAATAACCGCCATAGGTGGGCGTCTCGTGGTCCTGCTCGCGGCCGTTGTAGGTGAAGCTGCAGCCGTCGAGGCAATACTGCTCGAGATCGGCGCGGCAGCTTTCGCACTGCCGGCAGGAATCGACCAGGCACCCTACGCCGACGTGGTCGCCCGGCTTGAACTTCGCCACATGCGCGCCCACGGCCACGACCACTCCGGCGATTTCATGGCCCGGCACCATGGGGAATTCCGCGCCGCCCCATTCGTCGCGCGCCTGGTGCACGTCGGTGTGGCAGATGCCGCAGAACTTGATGGCGATCGCCACGTCATGGGGACCGGGCGCGCGGCGCTCCAGCGACCACGGTGCCAGCGGGGCTTTGGCGGCGTGGGCGGCATAGGCAAGGCTCTTCATCGTGCTCTTTCCATTGTGGGCGGCAGTTGCGCCGCGATGCGAAGGTGTATGCCGCATTCGGCCCCAAGCACCAGACGGTTTATCGTCCGGCTAGGGAGAATCGCCGATGCCGAACCGCCGACAGGCTCTGGGCTCCATCGCCGCGGCAGGAGCCGCACTTGCCGCTTCAGACGCGCGGGCAAGATCGCCCGCAGCGGGGTCGTGCGCTGCGAACATCGAACCCCGCTGGGGGCGCGGCGTGGAAGGCCAGCGCAAGGCCGATCTCGGCAACGGCACTTTCCTCAATCCGATCCTGGCGGGCGATCACCCCGATCCCTCGATCGTGCGGGACGGTCACGACTATTACATGACGTTCTCCTCGTTCGATTCCTATCCGGGGCTTGTCATCTGGCATTCGCGCGATCTGATAAACTGGCAGCCGCTGACGGCGGCGCTGAAGACGGCGGTCGGGTCGGTGTGGGCGCCCGACCTGTGCAAGCATGACGGGCGCTGGTTTATCTACGTCCCGACGCGCGGAACCAAGCGCACCATCTGGGCCATCACTGCGCCGGACGTGCAGGGGCCTTGGAGCGAGCCGGTCGATCTCGACCTGCCCGACCACATCGACCCCAACCACGTCGTGGGCGAGGACGGGCGGCGCTATCTGGCACTGTCGAACGGCGACTTGGTGGCCTTGAGCGATGATGGACTCGCAACGACGGGCGTACCCCGGCACATCTACGATCCTTGGCGCTATCCCGACGACTGGGTGGTGGAGTCGTTCTCGCCCGAAGGCCCGAAGATCCTTCGGCACGGCAAGTACTATCACATGCTGACCGCGGTGGGCGGCACGGCGGGTCCACCGACCGGCCACATGGTGATCGCGGCACGCTCGCGCTCGCTCAACGGGCCGTGGTTGAACGCGCCCAACAACCCCATCGTGCGCACGGCGTCGGCTGCCGAGCGCTGGTGGTCGCGCGGACATGCGAGCGCCGTGGAAGCGCCGGACGGAAGTTGGTGGCTCGTCTACCACGGCTACGAGAACGGCTTTCGCACGCTGGGCCGCCAGACGCCGCTGGCGCCGATGCGATGGACCGCGGACGGCTGGATCAAGGCGGGCGGCGGCGATCTTGCGCAACCGATTGCAAAGCCCAAGGGCGGGGCCGAGCTGCCGCACGGCATAGCGCTGTCGGACGATTTCTCCACCAACCGGCTCGGCTTGCCGTGGAGCTTCTACGATCCCGGCGCCGGCGAGGCCGCGCGCCTGCGCATCGAGGGCCGTGCTCTGCATCTCGCCGCGAAGGGAAGTGAGCCGTTCGACTGCTCTCCCCTCTGCCTGCCGGCGGGCGACCGCGCCTATGAGGTCGAAACCGGGATCGAGATCGCGGGCGGCGCGCAGGCGGGACTGATCGTGTTCTACAACCGCCGCCTCTATGCGGGATTGGGCTTCAGCGAACGCGGGCTTGTCATGCACCGCTACGGGCTCGAGCGCATCCTGGCCAAGCCCGACGGGGTTTCCGATCGGCTGTTCCTACGTCTTGCCAACGACGCCAACATCGTCACCATCCACCATTCGATCGACGGCAGGACGTGGACGAAATTCGGCGTGCAGATGGAAGTTTCCGGCTACAACCACAATACGGCGGGCGATTTCCTGTCGCTGAGGCCCGCTATTTACGCCGCGGGAACCGGCGAGGCGCGCTTCGCGGGCCTGCGCTATCGCGCGCTGTAGGTCTGCGCCGGTTGCGCTTTTCCGGAAACGCCCGTATCTGGCGCATGAAACGGCAGGGAGCACGGCATGACGCCTGGTTTGGCCATCGCGGTCTTGTGGATCGGCTGGGCCGCGTCGTGGTTGCTGGCCGCGCTGTGGAGCAATCCCGCCGCCAGCCGGGCGGGATTGGGGCGCGAATACCTCTATCGCGCCACGCTCATCGTGGGCGGCATTCTGCTGGCGTTCCCGCGAAGAGTGCCGCAGGCATGGAACGCGCGGATGTGGCCGCTGCCGCCGGCGTGGGGCTGGACCGCGGTGGTGCTGATCGCATTCGGCTTCCTGTTCACGTGGTGGGCCCGGTTGCATCTGGGTACGCTGTGGTCGAGCAACGTGACGCGCAAAGAGGGACACCACATCGTGGACACCGGGCCGTACGGCCTGGTGCGGCACCCGATCTATACCGGATTGCTGCTGGCGCTGGCGGTCACGGCGGCGACCAAGGCGACGGCCCTGGCCCTGATCGGGTTCGTCATCATAGTCGCCGGCATCCTGATGAAGGCGCGCCTGGAAGAGCGCTTTCTGCGTGAAGAGCTTGGCGCCGCGGAATACGATGCCTATGCCGCCCGCGTGCCGATGCTGGTGCCGTTCACGAAGAGGCGAACAGCCAATGGGGTGTAGCGAATAGGGAAACTGAACCTCTTCCCCTACTCGCCGTTCGCGATTTCGCCCTTCGCTCACTTCCCCTTGAACACCGGCGCGCGCTTCTCGAAATAGGCGGCGAGCGCCTCGGCGTGGTCCTGGCTCGCGTGCGCGCCCGCCTGGAATTCGGCCGACATCTCCATGATGGTTTCGAAATCGGCAGTGACGGCTTCGCGCATCAGCTTCTTGGTCAGGCGCAGCACGGCGGGCGGCTGGCGCGCGATCCTGGCGGCGAGTCCCATCGCCTCCTCCATCACCATCTCGGCGGGAACGGTGCGCGAGACCAGCCCCCAGCGCAGCGCGGTGGCGGCGTCGATCGTCTCGCCCGCGAAGAACAGCTCCGCCGCACGCGAGGCGCCGATTACCCGCGGCAGCAGCCAGGCGCCGCCGTCGCCCGGCACCAGCCCCACTTTCAGGAAGGTGGCGCCGAACACCGCCGTGTCGGAGGCGATGCGGATGTCCGCCAGGCACGCCACGTCGTTGCCGAGCCCGATCGCCGCGCCGTTCACCGCCGCGATCAGGGGCACCTTGAGCGACCACAGGCTGCGGATGATGGTGTGGATGTCGCGCTTGTAGGCTTCGCGTATCTCGTCGGGTGCACCCGCGAAAAGGCCAGTCTTGTCCCGCATTGCCTTGAGATTGCCCCCCGCCGAAAACGCCAGCCCCGCGCCGGTCAGAACGGCACAACGAATCTCGTCGTCCGCGTTGATGCGCGCCGCCGCGCCCGCGAACAAGGCGCCGTCCCCCGGTTCGCCCAGGATGTTGCGTTCCTCCGGCCGGTTGATCGTGAGCGTCGCAATCGGTCCGTCCTTTTCGAACAGCAGCGCCGGCATCAGAAGTTCCCCCCTCGCTTCGCGCCCCATGATAGCGCAGTGCCGATGTTGCGCGTCGGCCCGATTGACATCATTGCGCAACCATCCGGCGAATCCTGGAAGTTCTCTTTACACGTCCGAAATAAGTCACGGGCGAAATTCAACTATCGCCTGATTCGGCACGAGCTTTGCTCGCGTTTTCGATTCGACCGCAGGCCCTTCAAGAAGGAACGCACAACATGACCAAGGCCAGCCTGCTGGGCGCCATCGGGTGCCTCGCCGCCATGTCCAGCGCAGCGTTCGCCACGCCGATCACCACGCCGCCGCCCACGCTGGTCGCCACCGGCGACGTCAAGGCGGTCTACATCTTCGCCAACGCCGCCGATACCAGCTTCCTCAACGAAGTGAGCCCGGCAGCTTTCTCGACGATCTTCTGCAACCATTCACACGGAACCTGCTCCGCCAGTCCGACCGGCGACAGCAAGAACCTCGGCGTACAGTCGGGGCCGCTGATCTTCAGCCTGAGCAACATCACGCAAGGCAAGACATACCTCACCAACAAACCTGACGCGGCCGGCGACTATCACGCGGTCTTCTCGACCAGCTATGCGAGCTTCGGTCTCGGCCCCCTGCCCGCCGCCGCGGCGACCGCTCTGGCCGGACTGCCGAACGTGACGTTCGTGGCATGGGAGGACCGCGACGCCACCAATCACAGCGATTTCGATTACAACGATCTCGTTTTCGCCTTCTCGAACACGCGCGCGAGCACGCCGGAGCCGCTCAGCCTTTCGCTGCTCGGCGCCGGCCTGTTTGCCATCGTCCTGCTTCGTCGGCGCAAGAGTTCCTGATCACAAACTTATCACCGCACGGCGGCGCCCTCGCGGGCGCTTGTTTTGCATGTTGACACGTGAGTCAGGCCTTGTTGTCAATAATGCTTACGATCTCGCCCGCGCCATCCGCGACCCGCGCGCTCCGACTGGAAAGCGCCTTTACACAAGTCGTCGGGGCGCCCGGAAAAAGCCAGGAAAACCGGCGAAAACGAGTTGGCACGGCCATTGCTGAGAGATTGGTCGAACGGGCCGTCGCCCGACGGACCCGCGTTTGGAGGACTTAAGATATGAAGTACCCGATGATGATTGTCGCGGCGGTCGCACTTACGGCATCGGCAATGGCAGGGCCGATCACGACCCCGCCTCCCGTCATTACGGCGCTTGGCGGCGACGTGACGGCCGTTTACGTGTTCGCCGACGCCAAGGACGCCAGCATCCTCGGCCTGTCCGACCCGCTTCCGGCGATTGCGCAGATCTTCTGCAACCACAACACCGGCGGTTGCACCGCGAACAGCCCGGGCGACACGATGGATCTGGGTACGCGCAGCGGAGTGTTGACGTTCACGCTCTCGAACACCACGCAAGGCACGATGTACGACAGCGTGAATCCGGACAGCGACGGCAATTACCACGCCTGGATCACGACCAATTACGCCGACTTCGGCGTCGGCCCGCTGTCGCCTTCGCTGACGGCCGAGCTTTCGCTCCTGCCGAACGTCACCTTTGTCGGCTTCGAGGATCGCAACGCGGAAAAACCGGTCAGCGACTGGGACTACAACGACCTGATCTTCGCGTTCTCCAACACGGCGCCGGTGCACAATCCGGGCGTGCCCGAGCCGCTGACGCTATCGCTGGTGGGCATCGGGCTTCTGGGCGCCTTCGGGCTTCGCCGCAAGAAGGCCTGAACTGCGACAACCATCGCTTTGGGGCGGCGTCGCAAGGCGCCGCTCTTTTTTTGCTTGGTTTGAGCGAGCGGCGCCCTCAGAGCTCCGTGAAGCGCGCCAGATGGTGGCTTGCGCTGCCGTAGAGCGAGTCGAACACGGCAAGCCGCTTGAAGTAGTGGCCCGCGGCGAGATCGTCGGTCATGCCCATGCCGCCATGGATCTGGATCGCCTGCTCGCCGACGAAACGGGCGGCCTTGCCCACGCCGGCCTTCGCGGCCGCGGCGAACCTGGCGCGTTCGCCCGTATCGAGCTTCAGGCTGGCCAGCAGCGTCAGCGAAGTCGCCTCTTCCGCCGCAATGAACATGTCGGCCATGCGATGCTGCAGCACCTGGAACTTGCCGATCGGCTGGCCGAACTGCTTGCGCACCTTGGCATAGGCGACCGTCTGCTCGATGAGCGCGCGCATGGCGCCGACGGCTTCCGCGCAATGGGCTGCCGCCGCCTCGTCGCACGCCCGCTCGATCAGCGCAAAGGCGCCGCCTTCCTCCCCGATCGAACATTCGGCGGGGACTTCCACGTTCTCAAACACGATTTCGGAGGCGCGGCCGCCGTCAACGGTGGCGTAATCGCGGGCGGCGACGCCGCGAGCGCGCTTGTCGACCAGCAGCAACGTCAGGCCTGCCTTTTCGCGCGCACCACCCGAGGTGCGCGCCGTGACGAGGAGTGCGTCCGCCCAGGGTGCGCCGATCACGACCGTCTTGTGGCCGTTGAGGAGCCAGGCCCCGCCCCGACGCTTGGCACGCGTGGCGACGTGCGAAAGCCCGTAGCCGCCGTGCGGCTCGGCAAACGCGAATGCGATGATTGCCTCGCCCGCGGCGATCCTGGGCAGCCATTCCTGCTGCAGCTCGGTCGCCGCATCGCGCACCAGGAGCCCGCCACCCACGACGACCGTGGATACGTAAGGCTCGACCACGAGCGCGGCGCCAAACTCCTTCATCACGATCATGGTTTCCACCGGGCCGCCGCCGTAGCCGCCGTGCTCTTCGGGCAGGGGCGCGGTGAGAAGGCCCAACTCGGCAAACTGACGCCAGTGCTCCGGATCGCGGCCCAATTCCGAACGGGTGAACGCGCGCCGCGCTTCGAACGAATAGTTGTCGGCTAGGTAACGCGCGACCGAGTTCTGCAGCAGGGTCTGCTCTTCGCTGAAAGAGAGGTTCATCGTTAGAGCCCCAGCACCCGCTTGGCGATGATGCTCCGCTGGATCTCGTTCGAGCCGCCGTAGATCGAGGCCTTGCGCAGATTGAAGTAGCGTTCCGCCGCGCCGAACGCGCCGCCGGGGCCGAGCATTTCGTTGGCGCCCAGCGGGCGCGCGTGCGGTAGCGCATGCCAGCCCGCCGCCTCCATCGCCAGCGCGCTCAGGCGCTGCTGCATCTCGGTGCCGCGGATCTTCAGGATTGAGCTTTCCGGCCCGCCCGCATGCCCTTGCGCCTCGGCCGCCAGCAGGCGCAGCTCGGTCATCTCGAGGGCGATGAGATCGATTTCGGCCTCGGCAAGCTTGCGGCGGAAATCGTGGCCGTCGCAGGCCAGTGCCTTGAGACGCGCAAGCGCCGCCTTCTGGCGGCCCACCGAGGCCAGCGCGTTGCGCTCGTGCACCAGCAGGTACTTGGCGTAGGTCCAGCCCTTGTTCAGCTCCCCGACCAGGTTTTCGGCTGGCACAAGCACGTCGTCGAAAAAGACCTCGTTCACCTCCGCCGTGCCGTCGATGAGGACGATCGGCTTGACTGTAATACCGGGCGTCCTGAGGTCGACCAGGAGGAAGCTGATGCCTTCCTGCGGCTTCGCGTTCGCGTCGGTGCGCACCAGGCAGAAAATCCAGTCGGCGAATTGCGCCAGCGTGGTCCACGTCTTCTGGCCGCCCACGACGAAGTGATCGCCTTCGAGCACGGCGCGCGTGCGCAAGGCCGCCAGGTCCGATCCCGCGCCCGGCTCGGAGTAGCCCTGGCACCACCAGTCCTGCCCCGAGAGAATGCGCGGCAGAAAGCGCCGCTTCTGCGCCTGGCTGCCGAATTGGATCAGCACCGGCCCCAGCATCATCAGGCCGAACGGCAACAGCGACGGCATCTCGGCGGCGGCGCATTCCTGGTCGAAGATATGGCGCTGCGCGACGCTCCAGCCCGCGCCGCCGTATTCCCTGGGCCAGTGCGGCGCCACCCAGCCCTTCTCGAACAGCAGCTTGTGCCAGGCGAGATAGTCTTCGCGCGATGTCACCTCGGCTTCGGGCCAGCCCACCGAATCCGCAAGCTTGGGCTTGGCTTCAGCGATGAAGGCGCACACCTCGGCGCGAAATGCCTCTTCGTCGGGCGAAAACGACAAGTCCACAGCGATGCTCCGCGATCCGCACAAAGCATGCGATGGATGACGCCGCAGTCCAAGCGCCGCAGCGAAGAATTATCTTGACCGTACGGCAGAGCGGCGGCGATCAAGCCTCGCCGTCGTCGAAGCCCTCGAGAACCCGCACGAACTCGAAGCGATGCATCGTCAGGACGGGCGAGCCGTCGTCGCCTTCCGTGACCGAGTTCCGCATCAGCAGTGGAAGCAGCCTGTCGTGCACGGGCATGCCGGGGAGGAAAACGCGGCAGTACGGGGCCATCGCGACGGTCTTGCCCGCCAAGCGATCGAGCTCGGGCTTCTTGAAAAGCACCGTGCGGTATGCGTTCGGCATCATGGTGGAAGGCCGCAACCACACGCCGACGAACAGGCGCTCGCTGCGATGGTTGCGGTGAATCAGTACCATTTCCGACCATAGTTGATCGCCACCGGTGCCGGTGACGATGTGGGCGCAGAGATAGTCGTTGGTCGGAATGACGAAGCCGGTGCCCGATCCGCCCCTGGTGGCCAAGCTGCAATGGATGAGGCAGCGCTCGCATGCGCCCATCCAGAACACGCTGCGCACGATCTCGGTGTGATCTCCGTGTCCGGTGCAGCGGTAGACGAAATAGGTGCCGCAGTATTTCTCCCGGATGCGCGCCATGCGTTCCGGCGAGACGGTAAAGTCGAATGTGAAGCTGGGACGCTCGCACGGCTCGCCGTCGGTTTCGGCAAACGCCTCCGCCGCGCTCCTGTCCATGCCGAGCTTGGCGCCAAGATCGGGCAGCGGCAGCAGCAGCCAATGCGCCTCGAAGGTCCGCCCGGCGGCGGCGGCGATTTTCGCGATCGCGGCGCCGAGTGCCGACGCATTCTGGTGCGAAGGCTCGGAAACCCCGGAGAACCAGTTGCGCAACGAGCGCTCGACACTCGACGGATTGGCGCCGCCGGCGAACTCGTCGCGTACGCGCAGGAACAGCTCGCTCGCCTTGCCGGTGCGACCGTGCATCTCGAGCCAGGTGGCGATCAATTCGAGCTTGCGGCTGACGCTGTGATGGCGCTCCGACATTTCCAGACGCTTCCGCACCGTTCCGGACAGTTCTGTATAGGGACAAACGGCAGCGCTTGGAAAGTCCGCGTGTTTCGCAAGGGTTCCGATGTATTCGCACATATTCGCAATGAATACTTTGGCATTTGAGGACGATATCTGGACAATTACACAACAATTAAAACGACATCTCAGGTAACCACTCATCTGTATATACGACGAAACGTCACTATATCGTCTTTGAGATTGCAAATTGGCATGGGGACGGCAATGAGCACTTCAGCATCACAGCCGGACACTTGGCAAAACCTGCACGCAGAAATCATGGCGAAGTGGGGCGAGGTCGAGGCCCCACTGACGCAGCTGCTGGCGCAGGCCGGCCGCACCTGCGATCTGGCCGCGTTCGCGTTCACCGTTTCGCTGCTCGCGCTGACCGGCGCACTCGTCCATGTCTACGTCGGATGGGCGGTTGCGGCCGGCGGCGCGATCATCATGCTGGCGACGCTGTGGGCGTGGAGCCGGGCGCTGGCCATGTCCGGGGCACGCGTCTTCTTTCAGGCGCGGCAGAGCTGCAGGTGGCTCATCGAACACGAGATCGGCACAAAGGCAGAAATCGCCGCCGCCAAGCTCGGCAAGCTCGACCGCGCCGCGAGCCTTGCCGCGATCGGCCTGGCTATCGCCGTGCATGAAGCGCATCGCGATGTCATCGCGATCCGCACGCTGCTGCCGCAGGAATGGAACAAGGAACGAAAGCTGCGCGTCGCGCGGCGGCTGGCGTGGATGCTCGCGACCCTCGTCGTCGGCTTGGGCGTGCTGGCCGCTCTTGCCTTCGTGGTGAGCGTGCCGCACAGCGTCGCGGTCATCTCACTGGCAATGCCGGGGGCGGCGCTGTCGGCAACCGCAGTCGTCTGGCTTTCCTGCTGGCTGTGGTCGCGCGGCGTCAGGAAGAGCGTCGACGCGGTTTTCGCCCAGGCCGCCAAGGTCACGCTTGATGAGACCGATCCGGTTCCCGCGCTGCAGAGCTTCGTCACCGATCTGTTCGACTGCCTCGACTCCGCGGCGTATGTGCTGCCGCGCCCGGCGGCGAACGTCAAAAAACCGTGAAGGCGTCAGTCCCGGCCCTGGCGGATCGCTTCGTGGTGGCGGATGACTTCCTTGACGATGAAGTTGAGGAATTTTTCCGCGAAGTCGGGATCGAGCTTGGCCTCGTGCGCCAGCGCGCGCAGCCGCGCGATCTGCACCGCCTCGCGTTCGGGATCGGCAGGCGGCAGCCCGTGCTGGGCCTTGAGCAGGCCCACGGCCTTGGTGTACTTGAAGCGTTCCGCCAGCATGTGGACCAGTGCGGCATCGATGTTGTCGATCGAGTCGCGCAGGCGCTGCAGCTCGGGATCCGCATTCCGCGTCTTGTCCGTCGTCACGCCGGTGCCTCCGCCTTGGTCGCCGCCAAATTAGCCCAACCGGTTCGCGCTTGAACAGGTCATGGCGCCGGCGAGCCGGTCTTCTGGAACTGGCGCGCCATGCCGGCAAACAGGGCGTCGACGTTGAAGAATGCCGACGTCGGTCCGTCGGCCTTCTCGTTGGTACCCTCGATCAGGTCGAAAACGTGACCGCCGTCATTGATCAGGCTCTGCTTCTCCTCGCGCAGCCCGAGCGCGACCAGCAGGAATCGCTCCTCCGACATAGAGATCACGACGAAGGCGGTCTTGGGACTCTTGCCGTCGCCGCTGGCGCGCAGGGAATCCGCCAACCCGCGGCCGATGGCCTCTTCGCGGTCGGCACCCGCCACATCGCCCTTGGACCGCAGGCAGTCGCCCTTGAGCACATGGATGGTGGCGAGCGTGTAGTCGGCTTTCAGCATCTCGTCCGAGAGCCTGATCACCGTGCCGCAGTCCTTCTTTTGGAAGGCGGGCCAGATCGCGTCGTAGCCACCGCGGGTTGCGGCACCGTAAGGGTCGTAGCCGTCGGAGCCCGCATAGCCCATTCGCAGCGCCGTGTAGTCGGTCGCCGCATCGCCGGATTCGGCTTGTGCCACCAGCTCGGCATAGGTCTTGGCCGAAGCCTGCACGCCCGCCAGGGCGACGGCGGACAGAATGGCAAGCAGCAGACGTCTGGCGCGCATGAGAGCCCCCCGCGAACGGCGCGGCGGGCACTCTCCGCCCCTCGGACGGTCAAGGCAAGGCGGCCCGGCGAAGCACCATTACTCGCGGTCTCGCGGGTCGAGTTCCAGCCACATGGCGTTCAGCACCGCCAGCGAGACGGCAAAACCCAGACCCAGGACCCAGGCGAAGTACCACATGTGAACCTCAGTAATTGCCGTGGCTGTCGGACATGATGCTCTCCGCCTTCACCGGCCCGCGCAGGATGCGGTAGGCCCAGCCGGTATAGGCCAGGATGATCGGCAAAAAGATCACCACGCACGCCAGCATGATCTCGAGCGTCAGCTTCGAACTCGACGCATCCCACACGGTCAGCGACTGGTCGGGATTGGTCGAGGACGGCAGGAAGAACGGGAACAGCGACAGGCCGGCAGTGGCGATGACGCCCACCGGCACCAGCGCCGAGCACACCCAGGCCAAGACCGGCGCCCTGCGCGTCAGGACAGCGAGCGCCGCGCCCGCATAGGCCAGGATCGGGGCGACCCAGAACCAGGGATGGACCGAGTAGTTGTCCCACCAGCCGCCGGCGATGCGCGCCACCGTCTTGGCCAGCGGATTGGATGGCCCGTTCGCCGCCATCACGCTGGTGATGCGGTAGCCGTCGAGCTGCAGCACCCACACGCCGGCTGCGGTGAACAGCGCGGCGAAGACGAACGCCGCCCAGGGGATGACCGCGCGTGCGCGTAGGCCCGGCGCGCCGTCGGCCTTGTAGGCGACCCAGGTGGCGCCGTGCAGCACCAGCATCGCCACCGACACCAGCCCCGCCATCAGCGCGAACGGGTTGAGCAGCCCGAACAGCGTGATATCGGAATGCAGCCTGAGATCGGTGTCGTAGCCGTAAGGCACGCCCACGAACAGGTTGCCGAAGGCTACGCCGAACACCAGCGCCGGCACCAGTCCGCCCACGAACAGCGCCCAGTCCCAAAAGCTGCGAAGACCGGCGCCTGCGAACTTGGAGCGGAATTTGAAGCCCACCGGCCTCAGGATCAGCGCCAGCAGCACCAGGAACATCGCGAGGTAGAAGCCGGAAAACGCAGTGGCGTAGAGCGCCGGCCAGGCGGCGAAGATGGCCCCGCCGCCAAGGATCAGCCAGACCTGGTTGCCTTCCCACACCGGGCCCACCGTGTTGATGACCACGCGCCGCTCGATGTCGCTGCGGCCGACGAACGGCAGCAGGATCGCGGTGCCGAGGTCGAAGCCGTCCATCACCGCAAGTCCGATGAGCAGGATGCCCAGCAGCGCCCACCAGATGAGACGAAGAGTATCGTAATCCATGGTCACAACTCCCCGACCTTGTGGCCGAGCGTCTCGTCCGGTCCAAGCTTGATGTACTTGACCAGCAGATAGATGTCGGCAACCAGCAGCGACGAATAGAACAGCGCAAAACCCAGCAGGCTGAACAGCACGTTGCCCGCCGAGGTCGACGAAACGCCAAGCGCGGTGGGCAGCACGCCTTCGATCACCCATGGCTGGCGGCCGTATTCCGCCACGATCCAGCCCAGCTCCGCGGCGAGCCAGGGCAGCGGCAGCGTCCAGAAGCAGAACAACAGGAACCTGCGGTACTTGTCGAGCTGGCGCTTGGCCGACAGCCAGAAGGCGACCGCAAACAGCGCGATGAAATAGAAGCCCAGCCCCACCATGAAGCGGAACGACCAGAACAGCACCGGCACGTTCGGGATGGTGGACAGCGCCGCCGCATCGATCTGTTCCGGTGTGGCGTTCTGCACGTCGGGCCGGAAGCGCTTGAGCAGCAGCGCGTAGCCGAGGTCGCTCACATGCGCATCGAGCGTCTTGCGCAAGGCAGCGTTGCCGCGGTCCTTCTTGAGCTTGTCGAGCGCGTCATAGGCGATCATGCCGTTCCTGATGCGATGGCGCGCCAGCTCGGCCAGGTTGTTGATGCCCGGAACGGTCTGGTCGACCGTACGCGTGGCGATCAGGCCCAGCACCCACGGCACCTTCACCTCGTACTTGGTGGTGTGGGTGGTGAGGTCGGGAATGCCGAACACGGTGAACGAGGCCGGCGCGGGCTCGGTGTTCCACATCGCCTCGATCGCCGCAATCTTCATCTTCTGGTTCAGGCCGGCGGTGTAGCCCGACTCGTCGCCCAGCACGACCACGGAAAGCGCCGACGCCAGGCCGAAGCTGGCCGCCACCGTCATCGAGCACTTGGCAAGCGCCACGTGCCGCTTGCGCAGGAGGTAATAGGCGCTGATCGCCAGCACGAACACCGAGCCCACGACATAACCGGCGCTGACCGTGTGCACGAACTTGGCCTGCGCCACGGGATTGAACAGCACGTCCATGAAGTTCGACACTTCCATGCGCATGGTATCGGCGTTGAAGCGGGCGCCGGCGGGGAACTGCATCCAACCGTTGGCGATCAGGATCCACAGCGCCGATAGGTTGGTGGCGATGGCAAGCGCCCAGGTGACGATGAGGTGCGCCACCTTGCTCATGCGGTTCCAGCCGAAAAAGAACAGGCCGACGAAGGTGGCCTCCAGGAAGAAGGCCATCAGCCCTTCGATGGCCAGCGGCGCGCCGAACACGTCGCCCACATAGTGCGAGTAGTAGGCCCAGTTCGTACCGAACTGGAATTCCATGGTGATGCCGGTGGCCACCCCCATGGCGAAGTTGATGCCGAACAGCGTGCCCCAGAATTTGGTGAGATCGCGCCAGATCACCCGCCCTGTCATGACGTAGACGGTTTCCATGATGCCGAGCAGGATCGACAGCCCCAGGGTCAGCGGCACGAACAGGAAGTGGTAGAGCGCGGTGACGGCGAATTGCAGCCGTGAGAGATCAACGATGTCCATGGTGTTGTCCTAGCGGTGTCCTGAATCCAGAAGTCGGGCGGATACGGCTGACGCATCGGCGGGCGGCCGGTGCGACGGACTGAAGAACGCGAAGTACAAACAACTCAGCAGCACCAGCTTGGCGGCCAATACCGCCGCGATGTCCTGCCAAAGACGCGAGCGCTTCACCGGCGGCCGGTGGGAAGGGCTGAAGAAGGCGACGCAGAAACGCGTCAGAAGGAGCAGCTTGGCGGCCAATACCGCCGCGATGTCCTGCCAGAGACGCAGACGCTTCATTTACCGTGTTTCCGTGCCCAGTCCCGCTCCATCCAGCTGACTCCCGCCAGAACGCCGGCAAAAGCGGTTAACGTGACGATCACGATGGCCAGAAAGAGTGTCTCTCCCGAACTCATGCGCATGCTCCTCAGTTGCTACATCGGAGTCCAGTGTCACGCATCGCCCCCGCGTTGGTTGACGGAAGTCAAATCGGAAGCCGTACATTCTCATTGTTCTAAAAAAAGAACAGGAAAATGACGCCGGGAGGACAATCTGACGCTACCAGCGGTACGTGAGTCGGCCGCCGCCCCAGCCTGGGACCCCATCGCTCTGCTTCACAACTTGGTCACGCGTAAAGCGACAAAGACCTCGGCTAGGGTGAAAAAAGGATACATTTCCCGATGATTGTGAAGGGCGAGGCCCATTAGCGGTTGGCAGGGAATGGGCCTGGCGGTAGAAATATTCTGAGTTCAGTTAGCAAGTGCGCATGTCCCATTCCCCTCCGGACGTTCAGGGAATTCAGTCGGACGATTCTCTTTTCCGAATCCTGCTGGCGACCGCCGTCGATGGCATCATGGTGATCGACGACCGCGGCGTCGTGCAGGTCTACAGCGACGCCTGCCAGCGGCTCTTCCTGTACCCCCCTGAAGAGGTCTTGGGCCGCAATGTCAGCATGCTGATGCCGACTCCCTACCGCGAGGCGCACGACCGCTACATCAAGGACTACCGGGACACGGGCAGCGCCCGCATCATCGGCATCGGCCGCGAGGTGCTGGGCCAGCGCAAGGACGGCGGCGTGTTCCCGATGTACCTGTCGGTGGGCGAAGGCCAGGTCCGCGGCCGCCGCGTGTTCGTCGGCATCATCCACGACCTTTCGGCGCTCTATCGCGAGCGCAGCGCCTATGACCAGGAAAGGGCGCATCTCGCCCTGATCGTGCAGTCGGCCAACGATGCCATCATGAGCGAGACGCTGGAGGGCGTCATCACCACCTGGAACAAGGCCGCCGAGGCGATGTTCGGCTATGCCGCGACCGAGATCGTCGGCACATCCGTCACGCGCCTGTTTCCGCCGCACCGGCAGAGGGACGAGGAAGACATCCTCGCCGAAGTCCGCCAGGGCCGCGCCGTCGAGCACTACGAAACCGAGCGCGTGCGCAAGGACGGCGCCCTTATCCACGCCTCGGTCACGGTCTCGCCGATTCGCGACGTCGGCGGAAAGGTGATCGGCGCCTCGAAGACGGTGCGCGACATCACCGAACGCAAGGCTGCCGAGGCGCGCCTGCAGGCGCTATCGGCCGAACTTAGCCATGTCGCGCGCGTCAGCGAGATGGGCCAGCTCTCGGCGGCGATCGCACATGAATTGAACCAGCCGCTCACGGCCGTTCTCAATTACACCAACGTCGCCAAGCGGCTCATCGCCGCCACCGATCCCGCCGCCACGGCCAAGGCCTATGAGGCGGTTTCGAAAGCGGGCGAGCAGGCGGTGCGCGCCGGGCAGATTATCAAGCGGCTGCGCGATTTCGTCGAAAAGCGCGAAACCAACCGCACCATCGAGAGCATCAATACGATCGCCGAGGACGCGCTGGCGCTCGGCCTGATCGGAACCAGGTCCGCCGACATCAAAACGCACATTGATCTGGCGCCCAACTCGCCGCCGATAATGGTTGATCGTGTGCAGATCCAGCAGGTTCTGGTCAATCTCTTGCGCAATGCGGCCGAAGCCATGGCCAATTCGCCCCGCCGGGAGCTGACCGTGGCGACATGCCAGATCAACGGAGATGCCGTGGAAGTCACAGTCGCCGATACCGGGCCGGGAATTCCCGATGAACTCGCCGACAGGATTTTCATGCCGTTCGTCACGACCAAGCCGGGCGGAATGGGAATCGGGCTTGCCATCAGCCGCTCGATTATCGAGGCTCACGGGGGCCGCCTCAGCATGACGCCAAACGCCGGCGGCGGCACCGTGTTCCAGTTCACATTGCCGGCCGCACAACGGATGGAATGACATGCCCGATTCGGTGTTCATCGTGGATGACGATCCGGACATCCGTGATTCGCTGTCGATGCTGCTGCAGTCGGCGGGCTACGACGCACGCGCGTTCGAATCAGCCACTTCCCTGCTCGCCAGCGACGTTCCCGACAAGGTCGGCTGCCTGATCGTCGACGTGATGATGCCGGAGATGGACGGAATAACCTTACAACAGGAACTGGTATCGCGGCGCTCGCCGCTGCAGGTGATCGTAATGACCGGCCACGCCGACATCCCGATTGCCGTTGGGGCAATGAAGGCCGGCGCCGTCGATTTCCTGGAAAAGCCGTTCGACGAAGGCGTGCTGCTGGCCAGCGTTCGCCGGGCCATCGATCGCGCCGCCTCGGCCGGCGACCTGGCCAAGGAAGCGCGCACCGCGGCCGCACGCATCGCCTTGTTGACCGAGCGTGAACGTCAGGTTCTCGATCTGATCGTGGCCGGAAAGGCCAATAAGGTCATCGCTCACGAGCTGTCGATTTCGCCCAGAACCGTGGAAATCCACCGCGCCAGGGTCATGGAGAAGATGGACGCGGGAAACCTGGCTGATCTCGTTCGCAAAGCACTATCAATACCTTCTTAAGCATCAGCGGCGTCTTAGGGACAATTCCGTATTTCGCCAATGGTCTGCCGGGGATAAGCAAACTGGACACTGGTTGGGGCTTTCGAGGCCGGCTTGGTTACCATGGTGGATATCATCGACGATGACGACGCGGTGCGGGATTCGACCCGGGCGCTGCTGGAATCTTATGGATATGTGGTCCACGATTATTCGTCGGCCGAGGATTTCCTGAAGATCAAGACAGCCCGGTCCGATTGCCTTCTGGTCGACCAGCACATGCCTGGAATGACGGGGCTCGACCTGCTCGAGCACCTGCGCGCCGAGGGCGACAGCACTCCGGCGTTGATGATGACGGGCCGCAGCGATCCCACGCTGGAGCCGCGCGCCGCGCGCATCGGCGTAAAGGTGCTCCACAAGCCGGTGTCTGAAGACCAGCTCGTGCTGTGGATCGAACAGGCGCGCCACGCGCAGGCCTGATTCCAATTGCGATTGCCCAAAGCATCGGCGCGTTCGCGCGTTCGAACCGCGCCGCATCCGCACGGGAAGCTCAGTATCCTGACAATCGGCAAAAATGACGGTTAGCAAACGGTTATTCGCGCGCCGCATCAGGGAAACCCCTCACTTACAATCATTCCAAACTCGCCGCATCGTGGGTCGCATAGCAGCACGCGGGACGGAAATGAACCAAGCCGGTCGCGAGCAACGGCAAGAGACGACATCGTCATTCATGCGGGGCAGTGATCCCCACTCGGCTGTCCGCATGAGACTTGCCACAGTTGCCAGCGAATTGCGCAAGGCCGCCGGAACCGCGGACGGGGCGAGAGATGACTTTCAGAAGCTCGCGCTCCGCTTCGAGCAAAACGTGCCAGGAGACAACCAGTGACCGTTTCAGAAGTCGTCAGTTATCTTCGGCCTCTCAGCGTCACCGCCGGCGCCGAAGCCCCCTCCATCTTCGCGCGCAACCCAGACCGCGAGACGCTCGGTGAGTTCATTCGGCGCGTCAGCGACGAACTGCTTTGGCCGCGAATCCTCGTCCGTACTGCACCCCCGCAGGGCGAGGTTCTGGCGAACGCGCCTGTCCGGCATTGAGCCGGCAGGCGCCTCTTTTTCCCGAGCGTCAGTCTTGACCGCGCGCACGTTACGCGCCTAGCTCCGAGATGCGGTCAACAGCGGAGCGAGCGATGAGCGTGTCGCGCAAGGGCGTTGCGGCGGCGTTGGCCTGGGCGTGCCTGTTCGCGGCCGCCCGCGCGGGCGAGATCGCCATCAGCGACGGCTGGTTTCGCGCCCTTCCGGCGGGGCTGCCGTCCGGCGGCTATTTCCGGCTGCACAACGGTACCGACCGGCCCATCCTGCTCACGGGCGCGCACTCGCCCGCCTGCGGCATGCTGATGCTACACCGCACCATGTCGACCGGCGGGATGGAGCACATGATGCCGGCGGGAGATCTCGACGTCGCGCCGGGCGGCACGCTGGTGTTTGCGCCCGGAGGCTATCACCTGATGTGCATGGAGCCGACGCCCGCGATGAAACCCGGCGCGATCGTGACCGTCACCCTGATGTTCGCCGGCGGCGGCGCGGTGACGAGCGATTTCATCGTGCGCGGCGCGGCCGGAAACTGAACCCGCCGTCGAAGCTAACCGGCAACTCACTCCCATTCGCGGCCCCCGCCATGGACGCAAACCGCGCCCCGCCGTAAACCTGCCCGCGCGGGGACGGCGCGATGACAGTCTGGTTGCGCATTCTGTTGTTCGGCGCGGTGGGCGCGATCTGGATCGCGGCCGATCGCTTGGAGGGTTCGCCGGCGTGGGATTTCGTTTTCATCATCGGCGGGCCGCTGGCCGTCTATCCCATCGTGTGGCGCGGACGGCGCCTCATCGACCGCGAACCGGTGCCCGCCAACGCCCGCGCCGTCACTGCCGGCGTGCATGCCGCGATCATGGCGCTCTACGGTGCGGCGGTCATCAAGGCGCTGGCGCTGTTCTCCGACTGGCATGGCTGGACGATCGCCCTGCCCCGCCCCGTCACCGACGCCCTGTTCCTGGCAACCACGATCGCCATGAGCCTGACCGTCGCCAACCTGGCGATCGACGCGTTCGGCGCGCCGTTCGCCGTCGCGCTGAGCCGCAGGCTGGCGTCGGGCGGGTTCTACCGGCGCACGCGCAATCCAATGGCGCTGGCCACGATCGCCTGGTTCGTCGCCATCGGGCTGTCGCTGCAGTCGGCGGCGTTCGTGTTCTGGGTGGTGCTCGTGCTGACGCCGGCCGAACTCGAATACCTCGAGGTCTATGAGGAGCGCGAGCTGGAAATCCGCTTCGGCAATGACTATCTCGCCTACCGCGCCAAGACGCCCTTCCTCCTGCCGCGGTTGGCCTAATCGATTTCCGGCGTGCAGCCGGGGAGCCCGCGCAAAAATCCGTCGGACAAGGGTCCGGGAAGGCCCAGCACGTTGAGCGCCTCGTTGGCCTCCGTCGGCGTGGTGTGGCCATCGGCAAGACCGCGGAAGATCCCTGCCACGCGGACCATGTCGCAGCTCTGCGGCGACAGGCGCAACGAAACGACGCCGGCCGCTTTCAGCTCGGGCATCTGGCGCGTCGCCGCCGTGACCGCGTAGCCCTGGGTCTGGATGCCGTTGACCGACAGGAACGGCGTGCCGTCCAGCGTCGTCACCTCCATGCCGTCGCGCTCGTTCTCGCACACGAACTGGCAGGAGTCCTTCGCCATTCCGGCCGAACGCGCCGAATAGCACCGCGCCGACAACGCGAGCGGGGCCCGACCGAAGGCGAACACTTCCACCACCGGACTCGCCTTGGCCATTACCGCCACGGATTCGAGCGGTAGCTCGGGCGGCAGGCACACCCGCGTGGCGCCAAGCCGGACGTGCAGCGCCAGCGCATCCTCGTTGTAGATGTTGAGGAAGGGCCCCACCGCATGCTCGCGCCCGTTCAACAGGTGCACCGTCGCCATGTCGTTGGCCTCGATGGCGTAGCCGGCCTGGACCATGTCACCGATGTCGCGGATTTCGCGCTTGGTGGTCGGCAGCGCCAAGGTGGCGTAGAGCACGTCCTTGCCGCCGCGCTCGAGACGGTCGGCGGTGAGCAGCAGCACCTCGTCGAAGAACGGCTTGCGCTTGGAGCAGATGACTTCCCCGAGGCATACGCGGTCCACCGGCGCCTCGTCGGCGATGCGGTTGTAGAAATCGATCCAGCGCGGCACCGGCCAGTTGTAGAGCACCGGCCCGAGCGTCAGCGAAATCCGTCCGTCGCTCATCGCCAGGCCTTCTTGTAGGCGCCCAGCGTGTCGCGCTGGCCCTCGGTCAGCGCCCTGAGCTCGTCGAAATCGACCTTGCCGCCGGTCGACAGCGCGTCGACCGCGCGGCGGAAGGCGCGCACGACGGTGGCGATGTAGGCGCGGCCGCGCTGGCGCCCTTCGATCTTGAAGGCGGTGACGCCGACGCTTGCCAGCCGCGGCAGCAGCTCCACGGCATTGAGGCTGACGGGATCTTCGAACAGGTGCGAGACGCTGCCCTGGGCCGAGAAGCGGCCCTTGCACAGCGTGGGATAGCCAGCCGGCTCGCCGCGCTCGAAGCGCTCGACGGTGAAATTGCCGACGCAGGCCACCAGGGCGTCGCCTTCGTCGTGATAAGTGACATGGCTCGGCGGCGAGCACACCCCCGTCATGTTCGGAGACTTGCCGGTAACGTAGGACGACAGCATGCAGCGGCCTTCCGCCATCACGCACAGCCCGCCAAATACGAATACCTCGGTCTCGCAGGGCGCGGCGTGGGCGGTAAGCCGGGCGATCTCCTCCACGGTCAGGACGCGAGGCAGCACGACGCGGGCGATCCCGAAACGGTCGCGATAGAAGGCGATGGCCTCCGGCGTGGCGGCCGCAGCCTGCACCGAAAGATGCAGGCGCTGCCTGGGATAGGCCTTGCGCGCGTAATCGACGAGGCCCACATCGGCCAGGATCAGCGCGTCGGCGCCTGCGGCGACCGCGTCGTCGACGCCCCGCTTCCAGGTGTCGGTCGCGCCCGCCCGCATGAACGTGTTGAGAGCGATGAGAATCTTCGCGCCGTGATCGTGGGCGAAAGCGACGGCTTCGCGCATCTCGGCGCGGTCGAAATTGAGGCCGGGGAAGTTGCGGGCGTTGGTTTCGTCGCGGTAGCCGCAATAGACCGAATGCGCGCCGGCTTCGACCGCCGCCTTCAATCCGGCCGGGGTGCCCGCGGGACAGACCAGTTCCAGCGGCGTGGTCATGGCGCAGCCATCCGGTTCGGTCCGCTCTCCTCCGGCGCGTCGAGCATGCGGCGAAGGCGGGCAAGCAGCGCCCGTGCGGCGTGGTTTACCGGCCCCTGCAGGCTCTTGGGCAGGCCGAGGACGGCGGCCGGTTCGAGTTCCGCGTTCTCGATGGCGTTGCGTAGCGCCACCACGGCCTCGGTGTCGCCCTCGATCGTCAGGTCGCGCGAGAAGAACAGCGCGTCCCCGTCATAGGTGCCGTCGATCAGTCCGAGCAGCACCAAGAGCGGTGCCGCAATGCGCGCATCGAAATCGCCGGGCTGTACCTGACGCACCACCCTGAGCTCCAGCCGGGAGGCGTCGGGCTTCATCAGGAACACGAAGGGACAATCGACCGGATCGATCGCGAAGGTCCGCCCGACCGCCTCCCCCAGGCGGTGGGCGAAAGAGGGACGCGCGGCCATGGCATTGCCCATCAGGCGGCGCGCGATCACTTCCAGCGGAAGCAATGGCAGCACGCCCGCGGCGTTCGCGACCAGCGGTGGAATGTTCCCACGCATGAAAGACTGCTTGCTAGGCCCGTGGCTGATTCTAGGCTCGCAAATATCCGCCTCAACCCGCCACCCGCCGCTTTGGCCGGTTTTGTCGCGGAGTTGCGTCAATTTGGATGCCGACGCCGCCGGATTTGACAATCGTTATCAGCGAGAACGCTGGCGAATCACACAATTGCGCCGGGTTGATCCGTATACGTCCTATCGCGCTCAGCGCGGCGCCATGCCCAGTCCCGCGGTCATCAGCCGCAACAGCGCGGCGCTGACGCAATCGACGGCCGCCTGCTTGACGTTCGGTGTCAGGACGAAGTTGTGGGTCGACGTAGCGGAATAAAGGCCCGCCTGCAGCAAGGCCGCGATCGCAAGGCCGATCATGATCGAGCGGAGCATTCCGTCCCTCCCACCGAATGCCGGATGCGACTTCTACACGTGATTGTGGCATTTCGCAGGCCGGGCAGCGCCCTGCGCCCGTTCACTTGCTCGGGAGGAACCTTGCAAGTGGTTTATGTGTCAGACTTTTCCCACGAATTGCCCGGCAATTCCGCCTCGTCTAGAACCCGCGCCATGAGTCACCGCTTCTCCGTAGCCCCGTGATGGAGTGGACGGAGCGACTTTTGTTTTCAAACACTTAGGCAGCGCCGTGTGCACGGTTTGCACACGGAAACGTTTTCCTTCTCTTTTGCATCCGTTCTTTTCCATTCCTGCGCCAGACCACGACTATTCAGATTTCGTGAGACGCTTCACATTTTGGCACTTCCAAGCGAGCATCGGCATCTGCGAGATCTGTTTTTTGAGCTCTGGCGGCGCGTTCAAGAGATCGGCATCAGCTTTGCCGTGGTCCAGGATGCCATCGAGGAATTCTTGCTCATTTGCCGTTAGAGCAAAAAGAAAAGCATATCGTTCGCGGCACATCGCAACCGTTTCCTCGACCCAATTGTCGAAGCCGCCAGCATCGTCGAAATAGGCGCGCGGAAGGCAGATGCTCAGATTTCGCCGCAACTCGTCGGTGTCAACACCGATGTCGTTGATCGTGCGCTTGCGCCAATCGGTACGAGCACATGCGCCTATTGCCAGCACTGCAACCTTTACCAGATGTCGACGGACAGCCGGTCCAGTTGGAAATGAAATATGTTTAGCGCGGTGCCGCCTTTGAGTGCGAGCCGTTCGGACAACAGCGGATCGCCTGAGATACCTTGAAGCACATCCAAAAGGCGGAGCACTTTTTCCAGGGTGCCGGGATCGTGGCCTGTTTCTTGGGCGACGCGCTGCAAGGTTTGGAGAGAGGGTGATGCCATCAGGCGCCCTCGAAGCCAGATGACAATAGGATGGCCGGGAGGATGACATTCCAGGCCGGCACGGTCTTGCCCTTTCCTGGCTTGGCACCAAGCGCATAGCGTGGCTGCTTGGGCGCCAGGTGTCGAAGTTCGGTGAGTGTTGGATCGCTTATGCCCAACCGGTCTTTTTGCGTCTCGAGCCAATAGCCGAGGGCGCCGGCGACCAAAGCGTTGTTCAGAGCTCCGGCGAAGCGTAGTAAAGCGGCGGGATTGACGCGCTCGACGAGGTTCAAAGAGTTAAACAGCTCTTCCACACCTCCGGCCAAGTCGTAGCGGTCGAAGACATCGACAATCGTACGCTCGACAGTGGTGACTGGAACGGCCATTCCCAGCCGATCAACGGTTGTTACGGCTTCGGTACCGGAAAATCCGCGTGGTGGCTTGATGAAACGGCATGAGAATCCGGCGGCCCGGAGATGTCCGGGCTCGCCAGGAGCGACTAGTTGCACGTCGACGCTGTCGGTATAAGCGTAGCCGTGAAGCTCCAGGGCGGAATGGTAAGCGACGACAGCACCTGCCCGTAGTTTCGACGCGGCAGCAAAACGATCAACCATCCAGGTCTGAGCGTTTGCATGTTTGGGGACCGCCGCAAACACCCCCCGTGCAAGACGGCGGATATTCCCGGCATGGGCATGCTGGGCAAGCATGGTGGTGACGACTTTGTCGCTGGGTTTCCGTCCGACAGCAGCCGCATATTCCGCCCGGCTGAAGACGGGATGGGCGCTGAAGAACGGCAGGGACACCGGACGCGGCAAGGTGTTTTTATCCTTCTGTCGTAAGGAATAGATAATATATTGCTTTCTACGGATTAACGAAAGTCAATCGATATTCTGATAGCCGCGTGAAGAGATAGTTTATATATGGCTTTCTACGTATACATGGAAGTTAACGATCGTAATCGTGCTGCTGTCCTGATCCGCATCACATGTGAAATCGGCCAGAAAATGGCTATAATTCAATATGATGCACGCAGAAGTCCGATACCATCAACCTGATGGGAGCGCTTCCGCAATCTCTGATGCGTCGCTGGTATCCCGCTTCGCGGATCAACGTTTGGGTCACTTCGTGAAGGTAGGCCTGAAGGTCCGCGTCGAGATCAGTGAACTCGCGCCACAGGACTTGTTCCACAAACTGACGCGGCGCGCGCACCATCACCGTGGTGTGGCGCTGGCGAGGATAGCGGAAGGGGCTGAGCCCGTAGCGGCGACAAAGCGCGACGAACAACAGACGCGACCACTGATCGACCAAGGAGAATTGCATCTCGACGGCCGGGTCCTGCCGGCTCAATTCAGTGAGCCTGGCGCGCACGCGCTAGGGCGCCCTACCAGAACACGGCGTAGAGCGTCACCACGATTCCGATGACGATCTCGCCGGCTGGGTTGAAGAACTGGCTCGTTTTGCCGCCGATGCCCGCGCCATCTATGCTGAGGCGCTCAGGTTCGGTGAGGCAGGACATCGCGATGGCGAGCGCACCATCAGCAAGCTGATGTTCCCGGACGGTGGTGTCTATTCGGTATCAATCACGGGCAAGGACGACGCGGCCGCGATCCTGGCAGCGGATGCCTGGACATTGAAGTCGGTGTGGTAGCTGATCCGGCCGGACGCAGCTGGCGAAAAGCGCTTCTACGCCGGGATCGCGGAGCGTCGGGACGACCACAGCGCCGCGGCTTTTGTCTCCTGCCGCATGGCTCAGCCGGTGGCGCGGCGCGACGCGACATCCGCCCCCACCGAGATCGGCCTGCTTGCCTATGAGAAGGTGCCCGCCGGCTGAATTGTCCCGAGAGAACCTGGAGCGGGCGACTCACGTATTCTTCGTCTTCCCCCCATATCCGTTCTTCCCCATGAGGAACGCCGTCTTCCCCGCCGCATTATTCATGCCGCCGCTTTCTCCAAGCGTTTCAGGCAAATGTCCGAGAGGGGGCAAGAGCCGCACAAAGCGTTGGCGTGCGTGCAGGTGCTCTGCCCGAGATATTTCAACTGCCAATGCAGTTCGTAGAGGCCGTCGGCATCGAAATCCGGCACCGACGCCATGACGGAGTCATAGACCGCAACTCCATTCGCGTTGGCGCCGACGAAGCCAAACCTTCGCATGACACGCAGAACATGCGTGTCGACCACAAATGCCGGTTTACGTAGCGTGCTGAAATTCAGCGTGGCAGCCGCGATCTTGCGGCCCACGCCGTAAATGTTCTCAAGCCAGGAGAGCCCCACCTCGACCGGCAAGTCGGCAAGGAAATCAAGGCTGATCGCGCCCGTGCTGGCGCGCATTTTCCGCAAAGCACCTTTCAGGTTGACGGCCTTGTCTTCGCAATAGGTGACCCCGTCCAACATGCGTTCAATGTCGCCCACAGGCGCATCCGCGAGGTCGTTCCAATTCCGATACCGCGCAACGAGGCGCACGAGTGCGCGGGACGAGGTTTCATCGTGAGTCCTGCTGCCGATGAACGCGTGGACGAACTGGCTTACGGGGTCCAAGCGCCGGTCATCCCTGATTTTTCCAAAAACCGCCTCCAAGCGGACTCCGACGCCCTTGAGGTCAACTCGGCAGTTTGGAAAAAGAGGTTCTTGCATGGAAAGTAATTAGAACAAAACACGAACATCGTCAATGGGAATCCATGCATGTGACTGGTTACGCCCCCACGCGTGCGTTTTGCCGGCAGCCGACGCAAATTCTCAAGAAAATGAGATGGACAGCATGCTCTTCCACGCCGATCTGCACATTCATTCCAAATACTCGCGCGCGACGAGCAGAGACCTGGACCTTGAGCACCTCGCTTTCTGGGCGGCGCGCAAGGGCATCAGCGTGGTGGCAACCGGCGACTGCGTGCATCCGGCGTGGCTTGCCGAGATGAAGGACAAGCTCGTGGCCACCGGCGACGGGCTGTTTGCGTTGAAACCAGAGATCGAAGCCGAGGTGTGGAAGACGCTGCCGCCGTCGTGCCGAACCCCTGTGCGTTTCATGCTCTCGACCGAAATTTCGACCATCTACAAGAAGGGTGAACGCACGAGGAAAGTGCATCACCTTATTTATGTGCCCGATTTCGAGACCGCCGACCGGTTGGCGGCAAGCCTGGGCCGGATCGGCAACATCGCATCGGATGGACGGCCCATCCTCGGCCTCGACTCCCGCGACCTGCTGGAGGTCGCGCTGGCGTCCGGTCAGCATAGCTACCTGGTGCCGGCGCACATCTGGACGCCGTGGTTCTCGGCGCTGGGTTCGCAGTCCGGCTTCGACTCCATCCAGGCGTGCTACGGCGATCTCTCGCACCGCATCTTTGCGGTGGAAACGGGCCTGTCGTCGGACCCGGCAATGAACTGGCGGGTGTCGTCGCTCGACCGCTATCGTCTGATCTCGAACTCCGATGCGCATTCGCCGGCCAAGTTGGGCCGCGAGGCGACGCGCTTTTCCTGCGCGCCGGACTTCTTCGCCATCCGCCGCGCGTTGGAAACCGGCGACGGCTACGAAGGCACGGTGGAGTTCTTCCCCGAAGAGGGAAAATATCATCTCGACGGCCACCGGGCCTGCGGCGTGCGGCTGGAGCCGGCCGAGACAGTCGCGCATGACGGACGCTGCCCGGTCTGCGGCAACCGCGTGACCGTAGGTGTGGCGCATCGCGTCGAGATGCTGGCAGACCGCAAGGAGGCGGGCGCGCCGCCGACGGCCGGAACGGTGAAAAGCCTTGTGCCCTTGCCGGAAATCCTGTCGGAGATCCTACGCAGCGGCGACACCTCGCAAGGCGTGACGCGCGCCTATGATCGCGCCACAGCGGAGCTTGGTGCGGAATTCTCTATCTTGCAGGACGTGCCCACCGAGGACATCACGCGGGTTCATCCCCTACTCGGCGAAGCAGTGGGGCGGCTGCGCAGCGGCGCGGTGATCCGCCAAGCCGGATATGACGGCGAATACGGCGTGATCCGCCTGTTCGAGGAGAGCGAACTTGATCGCCTCGCCAGCGGCGCAATGCTGTTCGATGCACCGGTGCGCCGACGCGCGCGGGCCCCGAAAAAATCCTCCGCCCCATCATCCGAAGCGATAGCCCCACTCGCGGAGCCCGCGGCGCCGGCTTTATCGGGGCAGCACGGCGTACTCGCCGCGCTCGACGAGGATCAGGCCCTCGCTGCGGAAGCGGTTGACGGTCCGCTGATCGTTATCGCCGGCCCTGGCTCGGGCAAGACGCGCATGCTGACCCATCGCCTGGCCCACTTGGTGTTGGAGCGCGGCGTACCTGCGGCCTCGTGCCTTGCCGTCACCTTTACGCGCCGAACCACCGCGGAATTGCGGGAACGATTGTCCATGCTGCTGCGGCCCGGCAGCGAACCGTGCGCCGTAGAGAGCTTCCATTCGCTGGGGCTGCAAATCCTGCGTGCCGACGGCGCGGCGGTCGGTTTGAATCCAAACTTCCGCATTGCCGACACATCGGAACGCGCGGCCGCGCTCGCCACTGAGCTCGGCGTTACGGAGCGCAAAGCAGGCCAACTGTTGAAAACCGTCTCGCTGCTGAAGCGCACAGGAAAAGAACCCAACGACCAGGAGACGGCCGACACATTTGCGATCTATCGCCGGCTGGGAATGGCGCAGAACTGGGCCGATTTCGACGACCTGGTCGCGCTGCCGGTGAGTATTCTGGAGACGAACGCAATCGTCGCAGCGCGTTGGCGGGACCGCTTCCGCTATCTCTGCGTCGATGAGTTTCAGGATGTGGACGAGCAGCAATACAGGATGCTTTACCTGCTCGCCGCGCCAGACGGCAACATCTGCGTGATCGGCGATCCGAACCAGGCGATCTACGGCTTCCGCGGCGCGGATGCGACCTGCTTCGGCCGCTTCGCGCGGGATTTCCCTTCGGCCCGCGCTGTCCGGCTCGGCCGCAATTACCGCTCCACCGGCACCATCGTCACGGCCGCGGCACAGATCATCGACAGCGGCAAACCCGAGGACATCACGCGGCCAATGCACGAGCCGGTGACCATCCACGCTGCGGCGACCGAATGGGCGGAAGCTGAATTCGTGGCCTCCATGATCGAAAGCCTGCTGGGCGGGCACGACATGCTGGCAGCGCACCGCAAGAAAATCGAGGTGGCGCGGCCGCTCGGCTTTGCCGATTTCGCGGTGCTCTATCGCACCGACGCACAGGCTGCGGCCCTGAGAGAAGCACTCGATCGTGCCGGCATCCCGTTCAAGAAAAGTTCTCCCGCTCCCCTGGCTGGCCAGCCGGCAGTGCGAGCATTGCTCGCGGCGTTGAAACGGCAGGATGCTGCCCTTCGCGATGCCGAACTGCCGACACGGATCGCCGCGGCGGCCGAACGGCTCCAGCACGACGGCGCGATGGACATCGCCGCGCTGGCCACGGCACGGCACTGGCTCTCGGCATTGGCCGGCACGGGCGACGACGCGGAACTGAGCGAGCGCGTCGCCTTTTCCACGGAAGCGGACTTCTGGGATCCACGCGCCGAGCGCGTGTCGCTGCTCACCATGCATGCGGCGAAAGGCTTGGAATTCTCAATCGTGTTCGTGGTCGGCCTGGAGAACGGGCTCATGCCGTTCTCGTGGGGCGCATCGGAAGACGAGCCGGGTGAAAGCCGTACGGAGGCCGAGGAACGTCGTCTGTTTTACGTTGCCATGACCCGGGCGAAGGACCGGTTGTTCCTCACCCGCGCCGAACAGCGTGCCTGGCACGGCGTGGTTCGCAAGTTGCCGCCTTCGTGCTTCCTGGCCGACATCGCCCGGGAGCTTGTGCGCGAGCACATGCAACCGTCCCGCAAACCGCGCGCCGACGCGCGACAGTATGATTTGTTCTGATGCCGCTTCGAATTTCGGGAGCGGGCATAAGCGCGATTATCCGACCTTGCGGTGCCCTCACGTTTCAACCGCCGGCATCCACGCCGGTTGGGAATGCTTCTACACAGGCGTTCTGAGCCAGTTCGACTTCGGCATCGCTAAACGCTTTGAATTCGTTCTCGCGTGCGCGTTTGGACAGCTTTCCCTCATTCTGGCGCAGAAAACGAAAGAGGAGATCGACCGTATTGTCGGGCATATCAGCAATGCCCTGAACCGCATCGTCAAAACGATCATAGCGCTTCAGGAAATCGGCCTTGGGTGGCAGGCCGTTCTCGATTGTTTGCTTCACGCATGCGTACAAGAACTCCGTGTACGGCGTTGCATTGAAGAAACGATAGTAGTCGCCGTCTCGTTGAGGACACGGACATTGTGCTCCTTCGTTGGCTCCCAACGGATGAGCGGCAACAGCCGCCCCAAATAGCCTCCCAACACCGCGCGGTAAGCGTCGATTTGCTCAAAAATGGCGGCCGAGACCGGAAATTCGATGCCTGCAGGATTGTATCCGCGCCGCGCCAATACGTGGTGGATCAGATAGCGGTGGACGCGGCCATTTCCATCCTGGAACGGATGGATATAAACGAAGCCGAACGCAAGCCCGGCAGCTGCCACAACGGCGTCGAGCTCGGACACGGCACGATGGTCGTATGCCACTAGGGCAAGAACACGATCTCATTCAAGCCCCGGCGATGATAAAGGGCTTCAAAGCCAGGGCCGTTCTCGCAGATACGGCCTACGACAGCCGCGCTTTCCGCGAAGACATCGAGACCTCCGGCGCTACGCCCGTCATCCCTTCAAACCCGACCCGCAAACACCCGCACCGTCTCGACCGGCGTCGCTACAAAGCGCGAAACCGCATCGAGCGCTGCTTCAATAAGCTCAAGCACTTCCGACGGATCGCCACGCGATACGACCGCAGAGCCATCTACTTCCTCGGCTTCCTACATCTCGCGGCAGCCATCCTTTGGATGCGCTGAATGTCGATTCAGCCTAGATCAGTCAAGTGCAGAACAAGCAGACCCTTCCAGGCGTCAGCAATGAGCCAGTAGTAGCCACCGAGGGAAAACACCTTAGGACCTTCGCACGCGATGTCGGCGACGGGCGACCGTTGGCGGATCCAATTCTTGAGATCCCGGCCTTCCGCAACGAACACGCGGCTGCCCTTCCGCTCGTCCTTAAACCACAGACGGTAGACACTGTCCTTCTTGAAAATAGCAGGGTCAATGACGCGGTCCGAGCCGAGGTCGAGCCGGTCGCCGCAGTTCCATCTTGTCAAATCGCGGCTTGTCAGGTGCACGATGAAACAGAACGTGCTCCAAAGAAAAGTTGCGCATACCAGCGCAAATCCCATCCGCGCGCTTTGCATGACATTCTCCAGGTGTCCGCCAAATGTGAAGGTATGACCTCCCAACTTTTCTACCTATTTGCGATTCACAATTCTCGTTTCCGGGATTGGACCGTAAGCGGGTGAAGCACCCTTGAAGGCAACCTCAAAGCGATCGAGCGTCACGCCCGGATCGAGCGCGTAGACCGCCAGCGTATGTCTGCCCGGCCCAATCGGCAGATTGGGAATTTCCACCACCGCCGTGTTAGTCATTACGTTCTCGCGCCAGGTGGCGGCGTAATATTCGGTGGAAAAATCCAACACCTTTGGCGGTGCGCCGTCGAGCGAGAGCGCGATGCGCAGCTTGCCGTCCTTCGTGATCGGAAAGACCGGCAACCCGACTGCGCGGATCGTGACCGTGTAGTCGAGCAGGTAATTCGGGAACTGGTAATTTCGGTCCAGCGCCTCGGTGCTGAAATGATATTCGGCATAAGGTGCTTTGACCAACGCCGACGCATCGGGTGAATCGATGGGAGCCATGTCCAGATTCGTTTGCAGTACACCACCGGTATGACCGAGCTCATCGAGCACGCGCCAGCCGCCGCGCTTCACATCCGCATGCGTGGCATACATCGATACCACTCCTTGCGACTCGATGAACGAGATGTCCTTGTCGGTCACTGCGGGAGCGATGCGCACATGCACATCGATCGGCTGCTTGCCGGCCGAACAGTTGATCGAGATGAGCCCCTCGCCTTCCTTCGGCGCTTTCGACCAATCCACCGAAACGTGCAGCCGTTGTTCGAGAGTATTGTCCCGCACAGAGAAGCGGCCGGACGTGCGGTCGATCTTGATCCAAGGCACGCTCGGCGTGGCCTTCCGCTCGGCGTCCGTCGGCAAACGGTTGGCTGTTGCCAAGCGGGCATCAAACAGACGTGTGGTGACGCTCCACTCGCCGTCCGTCGGCAACTCGTTGAAAATGTCCATATAATAGTCGTGATCGCCGAGTTCGCGATGGAACGAAGGCAGCGTCGGAAACCAGAAGCCTTTATCGTCAAAGTAGCCGCCGCCTTCGACCTGCACGCCGCACCGCGGCTCGTCCTTCGCCGACTGCCACGCAGGCAAGTACGGAGCCTGGTACGCGGGCAGGTGTCCCTGCATATTGGCGAAACCGCGCCAGCGGCCGTTCTCGAGGGCGTTGTACCGGTCGATTGCCGAATGCATTGCCTGGTAGGCCAGCTTGGATTGTTCGGCATAGATGTTGGCGCTTGCCCGGTGCTGCAAACCGTACAGGATTGATCTGTCTAGATCGAGTTGCTGGAAATTCATGGCCGCACCGACATCGATCGTGAACTGCACCAGCTGGAAGAACGCTGCTTTGCGGTCGTCCGGCAGCGCGATCATGACCTTCGTGGCCTCGGTTTCAAGCTCCCTGTAAGCGCCGACCCGCCGGGCGTTCTCGTCCCCGAAGTCCAGCATGTTGAATTTGGATTGCTGAACCGATGACTCAGGCCACACCGTGGCGGAAGGCATGAACTCGGGATTGCGATCGAACCCGAGCCTGTAATACCTCCACATCACGTCCGTGATCCGGTCGCGGTATTCTGGCCCAAAGTTGGTACCGATCCAATCGCGCAAATAGGTCTTTGCGCTTGTTGGATTCGCGAAAGCGTCCGCATTGAACGCCATATCGAGGAAGAACTGGGCCATGAACTCGCAGGGCTTGATCGAGCCGACGTTGAGCATCCAGAAGGCGCGAGTCTTCTCGTGATAGGCTCGCATCATCTCTTCCCGCATCAGCGCGGGGTCGGTGGAGACCACCGCGGTGTAACCCGCAGGCGCCCCCCAAAAGATTGCGTGGTAGTACATGCCCGAGCCGCCCGGGCGCTTCTGCTCCTCGGGACTACTCAGCTGCATGACATAGCCGAAATTGTCCTCCGCCCAGTCGAGGATGACATCGGACGGAACTTTCATTTTGCCGGTATTGTAGGCTGCCGTGACCTCCTTATAGAGGGTCAGGATCTGCGGAATCTGGTTTGCCGGCTTATGCAACACTTCGGATAATATCTTCCGCTGGACGGCAATCGCGTCGCTTATCGCTTCGGCCCTCGCCTCCGGCGTATCGGCGCCTTCCAGCGGCACATCATCGATGCCGCGCAGGCCAAGCGTGTAGATGTTGTCGTACTTGCCGAATTTTCCGACGGCTGTGCGCCAGTATTCTATGATGCGGTCCCGATTGGTGAACCAGTTATAGGGACCCATCTTCTTCTCGTCCCATTCACGCAGATTGTCACGCAACATCATTTCGTTGTGCGCAGACGCTCGCACGATGGCGTAGTCCTTTGCGACCTCGTAGTTTTCGGGCACTTCGTTGAACGCAATATCGCTACCGGCCATCGCAGGCCAGAGCACATTGGCCTTGAGCCGCCACATCAGTTCGAAGACACGGGCGTAAGTCTTGGGGCCCACGCCGCCTTGTGCCGGATCGTAAACCTGTTTGGCCCAATTGCTCAGGCCGCCGCTGTTGATGAAGAAGCCCCGATACTTGACCGTCGGCTCCTTCGAATAGCGCAGGGCCGCATCCACCGCGATACGGTCGACTTTGCGAATGGAGACATCCGCCCACCACTCCCAGGCGGATACGCCCATCTCTCGCGTCAGATCGACTACGCCCCAGATCGTGCCGCGTACGTCCGAACCGAAGATCACAAGTACCTTTTTGCCCTTGGCCCAAGGAGCAGGAACAACGGCGCGGCCGTACGTTTCCCATTTCCCGTCGATTGGCGCAGTGGAGATGCGGTTGGTTTTCAAGATCGCCGCAATCTTCGGCGCCGATGCCAAGCCAATGACAACGGCGTTGTCTCTCGCGGTCGTGATATCCGACATCACTGCCGGCGCGCGACCGCTCAATGCCTTCAAATCGTGAGCGAGCAGCTGTGCGGCTTTGGCGATCGGCACGCCGCTGTCCTTGTCGTAGACTATGGCCGCCAAACGGTTGCCATCGAAGAGCGTCACGGTTCCAGCCTCTGCCGGCCGCCCGAGCAGGGCAAACGCGAAACCCAAAAATGCCGCAATCAACTGCCTTCTGAACATGCCTGCGATGGCATACGTCTTGTTCACGTTCGTCCCCTCCACTTCGTGCTTGCCTATCGTTTACTGACTCAAAGAAAGCCGGACAGTCGCGCCCGCCGCGGGAGTGATACGGGTTTGGCTGTATTGCATCGGTCCTTCCGCAACCCAGTTGCCCTTGGCGTCAAAGGATCCGTAGGTCGCATTCATGACGTGCAGGCTTGGTGGAAGTGCAAAGGTCCCGCCCAGCGTATTCATCAGTATGATTTCATGGCGGTTTCGCGCGATGCTTATCGCCTGCGAATTGGGAGTGCCGGGCGTAAAGCTCACGCCCCTCACGCCGATGGATTCTTCCATGGAGCTGCCGGTCCAATTGTGGACGTACAGGCTGTGGCCTTGGGATTTCAGCGCGATGTCGGTCATGTCGCTGTTCAGGAGACGGTTCGTCGTTCTGATCACATCGGCATATGCACCGCGCGGTTTGAACCCCATCGCGCCGACCCGCACGTAAATGCCGTGATCATCGGGCCCCAGCATTTCGTAGTAGATGTAAGCGGCATCTCCGGCCAAGGCGGCGAGTTGGAACTGCGGAGCCTGAGGAATGTCCGCACCCGCCTCTGCAACCATTCGATAGTTATCGGGGCTGTAGGGAAGAATCGTCCGGACCGTAGAGGCTGGGTATCCGTAGAGATCCGTTGCGACGAAATCGACACCCGTTCCGTTCCGCACCCGCAGCAGTTCGTTGGCGTCGATCCGGGAATTCGCGTCGACGGGCACGCAATTGAGCCGCGTCCACACCACGTAACGCGATTTCTTCACGACCTCGCCCAGCGAGCTCATATAGGAGACGATGACAGAGGCGGGAAACGCGGAATTGTCGTTGAACGTTTTGTCACTGTCGGGCATCGAACGGACTTCGTTGCCAAGCTGAATGCCGACCACGGTATGCGGCGAACCCGCAGAAGCGTCCCAATCCGCGAGGTGGTCCATCACGCGCGCCAGAACCTGCATCTCCCGTCTCTTCAGTTTGTCGTCAGTCAGATCGAGCGTGTAATTGGAGATGTCGCGCCTGATGGTGTAGTCGCTGGTCGTCTGGGGGGAACCCGCGCCAGGAGAGCTGAGGATGTAATCGGGAGTCCGCAGGTGAATGGGATTTGCGGGAGAGCCAAGCCACTGCACCCGGCCGCCGCTGTTTTGGCTGAACCACAATAGCTCCACCTTGAGATCGTATTTGCGGGCCAGGTTCAGATACTCGTCCAGAATCTTCCAATCGAATTTGTCCTTGGCGGGCTCCACTTCGTACCACTGTATGGGCAACGCAACCGCGTTGAATCCGTCGTGAGCAGCCTGGGCAACTACGGCCTCTCGCGCTGCGGCATTAAAGCCCCACCAATAACGCAGCTTGTCCAGCCGGATCTGAATCTCGGTCGGGTAAAAGGGTTTGCCGTCGATCCGGAGAACGTACTTTTCCGAACCTTTGAGACTGGTGTCCACCCAGGAAATTGGGTTGCCTGGCGGACGCGCGATGTTGTTGGAAGCGCCCCAAGAAGGGACCGCCCATGCAAGACAAACAAGTCCAGCAAGCAGAGCGCCTCTTAAAACCGATGAAAGCGAATGATTCATGTCCGTTTACCCCTGCTATTTTTGTCCGTTGCAGGCCGTTTCTCAGGCCGCTTCGTCCGCTGCCGCAGTGATCGCCAACTCCACCGTCTTGGATCCCAACCGGGGGTGGATTGCCGTAAGCCTTGCCGTGCCGGGCTGTTCCCTCGCCCGTATCCAGACCGCACCGACACCGCCGAACAATGCGAACGGATTGTCGCCGATCACGTCGGCGGGGCCTTCCAGCTCTAGGACAATGGGATCGCTGGCGTAGGGCCGTACGTTGCCGAATTCGTCAGTAACGCGCAGCACCACACGGGTCGCATCGGCTCCATCTGCCACAAGCTCCGCGTCATCAGCGACGGCTTCGAATTTGCGATCAACGCCCAGACCGGAATAGAACCTCGTCGCGCGTAACTCGCCATTTACATAACCCTCGATCTTGAGGTCCCGGCAATTCCAGCCAAGCACATGCTCGAGATTCCCGACGAATGGCGCGTACCGCAAATGCGGAAACTGCTCTCTGTCGGGATCCAGTTCCGCGAGCAGCTCCCAGGTACCCTCAGTGAGCAGATAAAGCTTTAAGTGATCGCAGTTCGAGGCGATCACCGCCTTCTTCAGGCGTTCGTTGCTGTCGCCGAGCGCCCAATGGAAGGCCGGCTCGATGACGACCTCATTCTCGGGCTCGATCTGTGACTTGTAGAAACCCGCCGCCGGCTTGGGCAGCCGGAAGATGTCCATAACCCCGTGATAGCAGATACGGTCCCCTGCCCCGAAATCGCGATGCGTGTTGTAGTCGAAGGCGCACCAGCCGATGGCGCCCGAATACTGCAGATTCGAAGCCATCCAATCGTGCATACGGGCGTGCCGGATGAAGTGCTCCGCATGGCGCTCGTTGTTATCAATGCTCTTGGTTGGGAACATGTGGCCACAGAACTCGGTGTTGAGATAGCGCGGATGATTTGGCGCACGAGGCGGCCACGGGAAGTCATTCATCGTGAAGACGTCTTCCAGCAGCTCGGATTTGTAATTGTTCCGGATGCCACCAGTCTGGCGCGAGGGATCGAGCTTGTGCGCCAGCGCATTGGTGCGCGTGTAGAAATCGTGGTCATCTTGAGATTCGTTGATGCGCACACCCCACAGGATGATGGAGGGGTGGTTCCAGTCGCGCGTGATCATACGCTCCACATTGTCGACCGCGAGGTTTTTCCAGGCGGCATCGCCGATGTGCTGCCAGCCCGGGATCTCCTCCAGCACCATCAGTCCCAGTTCATCGCAGGCGTCCAGGAAGTGCCGCGATTGCGGATAATGCGAGGTGCGCACGAGGTTGAGGTGCAACTCGTTCTTCAAAATCCAGGCATCGCGCCGCTGGACGCGCCTGCCCATCGCCTGGCCCACAAACGGGAAAGTCTGGTGGCGGTTGAGACCGCGCAGCTTGACGATCTTGCCGTTGAACTCGAAGCCGCGATCGGTGAAGGATGCTTCGCGGAAGCCGAAGCGGCGCGTGTCCTCGTCGATCACTCTGTCATCTTCAGAAAGCCGCACCCGGACCGTGTACAGCTTGGGATTGTCAAGGTTCCAAAGCTGCACGCGGGGCAACGCCGGCAGCTGCACCGTGGCGTCGGCTCCTGCCACCATAGCGCCAGCTCGCGCCACCAGCTTGCCGCCGTCTTCCAGAAGCACCTCAACGTGCAGCTTTCCGTGAGCCGCCGCTCGTTCGATCATGCACTGCACGTCGAGCTGCGGCCGTTTCAGAACGTTCCTGGACCGGGCGAAGATGTTGGCGATGAAGCTCTTGGGCACGACGCGAAGGTTCACCTCGCGATAAAGCCCGCCGAATGTAAGATAATCGACTTGATAGCCGAACGGCGGAATGTCCGGCCGTTCCGTGGAGTCCACGTCGAGAGCAAGGACGTTCTCATCGTCGAATTTCGCGTAGTCCGTCAGCTCGAAGGAAAAGGAAGTGTAGCCGCCCTTATACTCGCCGAGGTTCCTGCCGTTGATCCACAAGGTGCTAGCCGTCATGGCTCCTTCGAAGTCAACGAAGACACGCTTGCCTTTGGCCGCGGCCGGCAGGTGGAACTTGCGGCGGTAGAGCGAAACGAACTCGTATTCCCTATCGTCGAAGCCATGCCAGGGGAGCATTCTGTTGGTGTGGGGCAGGACCACGCGCGACATGGCGGACTCGTCGAATGCCGCATCGTGCCCGCCTGAAGGAACAGAAGGCAGGAATTTCCAGCCGCGATTGATGGGCAGGATGCGGCCTGCACGAGCCGCGTGGCTTGGCGCGGCTGCGAAAGACCGCGCGTGGAGCGTCGCGCCGGCCAACAGCGTTCCGGCTGTCCTGATAAAATCGCGGCGATCCATCTTACCCTCCTAAGAACATGGCTGCGCTTGGCGCTTCGTTGGCCGATCGGAACTGCGGGTTATGCAACAGGCGCTCGGTCGAAGACCTCGAGTCGGGGAACAGACTGCAACCCAGCCTAGTGAGCCGTGTCGCCATCCAAATCGGAACGCTCCCGCAAGATACGAAGCTCATCACCTTCATCCGCCACCTCGTATAATTTGCCGCGTGCATTCCTGAACGGACGATGCACTACCAGCATCAGCTGTCCCTCGAAGGTTCGAAATAGCATCCCGTGGCCGCTGTCGCTCGTGAGCAATGGCTCGA
>Ga0335085_10001191_pt1 | contig 59028 bp, 60 predicted proteins | sample Lox_Sample_45_FD_206712 | JGI IMG/M metagenome (GOLD analysis project Ga0335085, IMG submission 206712) | Soil microbial communities from Loxahatchee National Wildlife Refuge, Florida, United States - Lox_Sample_4.5 | ecosystem: Environmental > Terrestrial > Soil > Wetlands | place: USA...
CGGCGCTGAACAGGGAGGCGAGATGACGAGCCGGCCCCTGAAGAATTGGACGAGAAAGCACACGCTGGTCGCCGGCCTTGCGTTGATCCTGCTGACCAATGCCGTGGCGCTGCTGGGCGTTCACCGGAACCGTTCGGGTGAACCGGAAAGCGTGCTCACCCTGACCCAGCGCGAATTACAGCGGCCGTATGGGTGGGGTATGAATCGCGAGAACAGCGGCGTTTCGCTGCGCATTCTTTGGCGCGTCCCGACTGCCGGACGGAGCATGAATTATCTTTATTCCGGCGGCAACGCGCTCTGGCTCGATCAAGCCAAGATGGCGAGCCTAGGTTTCGATGTCGGTCCTTCGAGGGACATGCAGGACATTTACCGCTGGTCGAGCCGGCAACTCAGCAGGGAAGTGCTGCTGGTGCTGGAGCTGGACGGGCCGGCGTACCAGCAAGCTTTGCAGCAGGCTCAACAGTTCGCCGAGGAGCAGGACGCCAAGCTCGCGGCCCTGCCCGACGACAAGTCCCTGCAGGCCGGCGCCAAGACCGCGCACGATCAAGCAAGGATGGAGGAACAGGAGAACAGCCGCCTCTTCGCCGTTGATGCCGGGTTGGATCCGGACGAATTGCGCGCAAAATATCCGGACCGCAACCGGTATGCCATCGTGCGCGCGCAGGTGCGCCCATCTTACGCAAGCGGGCCGGGCCAGATCGCGGGTTATATCGACAAGATCAGCATCGACGAGATCCGTGTGCCGCACGAATTCCATTCCGCGTTCGATATCAGGGTCCGGCCGGCGATCCCGGGAACACCGGCATCCGGACGGCGGACATTCGAGGCCACGGTGGCCTTTGGCAGGCGCATGGAACCATGGATTGTCGGGATTTCCACCGCGGAGCAATGGCTAAAATCCGGGCCGCTTGATATTGCCCGCGCCCCTCGGAGACATTCGCTACTCCCCCTGTATCGTGACGACAAGCCTGCGGCTGCCGCCATGGTTGCGGTGTTCGCACAGGTAGATGCCCTGCCAGGTGCCCAGCCTTAACCGGCCATCGGCGATCGGGATGTTGAGACTGTGGCCAAGCAGGCTGGATTTCAGATGCGCGGGCAGGTCGTCCGAACCCTCGTCCCGATGCAGATAATAAGGCTCGTCTTCCGGCACGGCATGGTTGAAGTAACTCTCGAAATCCCGGCGCACCGTGGGATCGGCATTCTCGTTGATGGTCAGTGATGCCGAGGTGTGCAGGATGAGAATATTCATCATGCCGATCCTGATGTCGTGCAGCTCGGGCAGTTCGCGCAGCAGTGCGCCGGTGATCAGGTGGAAACCGCGGGGCATTGCGTCAAGTTGTATCTCTTTTTGTATCCACACGGATCGCCTCTCCCTCGATCACTTCGCCGTCATACGTATTACCCCGGAATGCCTCACGCTCCACGGTCGCGCCGGGCGGCGGAAAATCCTTCATCTGTCCCCGCATCTGCCTGCGCAGCTCGCGCGAGTTCCACCACAGCCAGGCGAATATCGCTGCGCCGATGCTCAACAGGAACGCCAGCAATACCGCCGATAACATCAGCGCAACGCCTGCCAGTACCGCGATGCCGGCGACTGCCACCATTTTCTGCAATAGGCTCGGTGGGCGGGAATGATAAGAAAGGTATTTCATCCGAATAATTTGAGTCTATCACTGTTGCCGGATTGCCGTTACCGGGTTTCCGGCACAAAACGCCCCGCTTAATCCAGCGATCTGCGTACCTCCGCCGTTATCTCGTACGAGCGGAGCCTGGCCGCATGGTCATAGATCATCGACGCGATGATCAATTCGTCTGCGCCGGTCCGTTCGATGAATTCTTTCAATGAATGCCTGACGGAGTCGGGCGAGCCGATCGCTGTGCAGGACAGCACCTCGTCGAGCATGTCGCGGAAATGCGGCGGGATGGTGTCCAGGTATCCTTGCACCGGCGGCTGCAATTTCCTCGGGAATCCGCTGCGCAGGTTGACGAATGCCTGCTGCATCGAGGTCGCAATAAAGTGCGCCTCTTCTTCGCTGTCTGCCGCAAACACGTTGTAGCCGAGCATCACGTAAGGCTGGTCCAGTTGCGCGGACGGTTTGAACGTGGAGCGATACAGCTCAATCGCCCGCACCAGTTGTTCCGGCGCAAAATGCGACGCGAAGGCATAGGGGAGTCCCAGCGCCGCCGCCACTTGCGCCCCGAACAGGCTGGATCCCAATATCCAGATCGGCACGTGCAGTCCCGTGCCCGGCACTGCACGGACCGCATGCCGTTGTGCGGCTGAAAAATAGTCCATCAATTCGACAACGTCATCGGGGAACTGGTTGGGATTGGTGTCGAGATTGCGGCGCAACGTGCGCGCGGTGAGCTGGTCCGAGCCCGGTGCGCGTCCGAGGCCCAAATCGATGCGCCCGGGATAGAGCGATTCCAGCGTGCCGAACTGTTCCGCGATCACCAGCGGCGAGTGGTTAGGCAACATGATACCGCCGGCGCCGACACGGATGGACGATGTGCCGCCGGCGACATGCCCGATCAGCACCGCGGTCGCGGCACTGGCGATACCCGGCATGCCGTGATGCTCGGCCAGCCAGAAACGGTTGTATCCCCAGCGCTCTCCGTGCCGGGCAAGATCGAGAGTGTTGCGAAATGACCGGGCCGCATCGCTGCCTTCGGTGATCGGGGCCAGGTCAAGGATCGAAAAAGGGATCATGTGCAGAATCTTCTGTCAGAAATTTTTTGCCGGATAAAGATGAGATATAAAACTGCATCATTCTGTACTACCATAGTCACGGTGCATACAAACTCGCCGGCCTGAAAATCCGGCCCTCACCGTTAGGAGTTTTAAATGTCATCCTGGCTCATCCCCGTGCTGAAGTCCGTATTGCCGTATGTCGGCACGATCATTTCTGCCGCCGCTCCGGTATTCACCAAGAAAAGTGCCGACGCTGCCGCCACCCAGGCGAATTTGCAGCAACAGCAGATCACCGAACTTCAAGCTGCCGCATCCGAGAACGATGCGCACATCAAGGCGCTGGCGATACAGATGCAGAATACCGTGGAGGCTTTGGAAAAGGGAGCGTCACTTGCGGAAAAAAGACATCAGAAGATCGTCGTTCTGTGCATATTGGCAATAACCCTATCCTTGATTTCCGTAGGCGCGACGTTGTACGTCTTGTTTGCGCGATGATCCGTTCGCTCGAGCCCGATTGGCCGGTCAGACGACCTTGATGATCAGATCGACGGCAGGCCTCAGCGTATTGGCTGCAATGCATCCGCGTTCCGCAACCGTAACCAGCTTCTCGAGTTCTTCCGGGGGTTCGCATTGCGCGGAGATCGACATGCGGATCGCGCTGAATCGCGACGGCGCATCGGCCATGTCGCCTTCGATGTCCGCGCGGGCTTTGGTTATTTTGATGTCCCTGGCCTTGGCGGCGGCCAGCAGGTTGCTCATGAAACATCCGCCCAGACCATTCAACAGCGCTTCACCGCCCATCATGCCTGCATTGGTACCGCCCTTGGCCTCGGGGCGATCCATGACCAGTTGATGCCCCCGGGCATCGCCCCTGGATGAAGTGCTGCTGATCTGCTCCACCTTTACTGTCGCTGTTGCCATGTGATCTCTCCTCGATGCGCGCTGATTTCAAGCGGCCCTTGCTTATTCGACGAATTGAAATTTTTATTTCAGGTCCGGAACGAGCACTATAGTGCATTCTTCCGCTTTACTTCAAGCATCTGCCAGGCGCACGGATCACGCCAGGGAGCCGGCATTCGAATGGCCCGGTCAGCCTTGCCTATTTGTTTGTGGCGCTCTTGAGGCTTCCACCATTGAAGTAACTGACGTGAACCTTGCCCTGCGAGTCCAAAGCGACTGCGGTTTCTTCCGAGTCGGCGGCATCGATCGGCAGGTAACTCCAGGATCCTGCGGAATTCGTCGCATAGACGAGCTGGCCGCCGCTCGAATAAGAGACGTAGCTGATATGCGCATAGCCTGAGGCGTCCAGCGCAAGGGACGGATAGTCTCCCGAACCGTTCTCTATGACTTCGATGACCCACGCGCCGGTCGCATCCTGGTGGGCGTACTTGATGTGATGGGCGCCATCGGAGTATGCGACATGCATCTTTCCATCGGTGTCCAGCGCAGCGGACAGCTTTGCGATATAACCGGTATCGATCATGGACGTGACCCATGTCCCGCCCTGTTTGACCGCATATTTCAGGCCGTAATCGGGATATCTTCCTGCATAGGCGATATGCCCGGTTCCGTTTGCATCGACCGCGATGGATAGCGGATCCGCCGGCACACCGCAGCCGATATCCTGGGTGAATGCGTCCACCGTTTCATGCACCCAGGCGCCGGACACATAGGTCGCATACATCAGATACCCGGCCGATGCAGAACTTGCATAATAGGCAAAGTGCGCCTTATCCGTGCCGTCCAGCGCAAACGAGGAAGCGCACCACCCCGCCGCATCGACCGTTTCCGGGGTCCATGCGCCGTTCGCGTATACCGCATGGATAATGCCGTGGTTGTCCGCATAACCGACATGTACTTCGTCCGCGGAATCGATTGCTATATTGGCATCGACGTAGGGAGATGGACCGATCGCTAGCCCAACCCAGGTTCCGCCGGTATCGGTGCTGTAATAGTTGTGAAAGACGTACGCGTCGCAATATATGAAGTTGCCGGGGCCGGTGCTGTAATGTGTGCATTCGTCATAGGCATAGTGGACATGCGTGTTGGCAGCGGAGTCCATCGCGATCGAAGTGGCTCTCCGGTCCGTCGAGGAGGTCGTGGGAGCAAGGACTTCAGTACGCCACCCAGGGGTCGCGAATACCGTCGGGGAAGGCGGGCTTTCGTAGCCGCCTGTTACCGCCGTGACCAGATAATAATGGGTGACGCCATCGGTGAGGCCGGTGTGCACAAATAAACTTGTGACCCCTGCCAACTTTGTGCCGGTGCTCACGGTCAAGTCAGCGGAAGTGGACCAATAGAGATTGTAAGCAGTCGCTCCGGTGACGTTGCTCCAGTCGAGCGTGACCTCCCCCTTTCCCGCCACGGCCGTCAATTCTACCGGCGACGCGGGTATGCGCGTGAGCGTGACCGTATCGGTAGCCGTCGCGCCGGAAATATCCGATGCCGTGGCCTCCAACTCGTTCTCGCCGATATCGAGCGGCACTCCATATGCCATCCACTGGTGGCTGTACGAAGTAAAGCAATAGGAGAACAGGCAGGAACATGAGCCGTATATGCCATGTATCGCATCCCCCGTCGCGCCGGTGGTGCGGTTCTTCCAGGTGATGTCCACCGACGAACTCAGCGGTCCCTGAATGGCCGGGCAATATCCGAAGGCAACCTCCGAAGCCGGGCAATTGTCGCAATAGGCCTTGCCGCGCAGGTCGATGGTGCTGGTCTGGACGCTGGGGCTGGTGGTTTCTATGGTCACCCACAGCGGATTGGCTGTCCCTCCGGTCGTCTCACTGTCTCCTCCCGTACATCCGCCGAGCAACTGAGCAAGCAATATGAAGAGACCGGCAACCGATCGGATTGTGAAGCGCGGAATTTCAGGATACTGCATGATGACCGCCTGCCTGGACTGCGAGGACTTAAGTTGCGACCCTGCAGAATACGGCAGCGACACTACTCTCATGCAACCCATCCATCAACGCAGAATTTTGCTTATATATTTAATTTAGTCGCCTATTTACCGGTCACGATCGCCGGCATGTAAGGCTGCCACGAAGCATTCAGCCTGTGGCTTCAGTCGACATTTGAAGCCGATACGATTGAAGCCCTCTCGGAATCTCAGTTAAAAGGTAAACGGAACCGCTTTCCCTGTTACTTTTCCCTATCCTTTCCGCCCAGCCATCCGTTCGAGCACCAGCAGCAGCGAGCTGGTGTCCTGTTCGCCGTAGCCGCTGCCCATCAGCGCGTTCAACTGCTGTTTCACCTGCGCGGTGACCGGCATGGCCAAGCCGGCATCGTGCGCGATGTCGAGCGCCACGCCGATGTCCTTGTGGTGCAACGCGGCGACGATGCCGGCTGCGAAGTCGCGCTCCACCATCTTCTTTCCGAGCACATCCAGCATGCGGCTGGCGCCATAGCCGGTCATGACCGCTTCGCGCACCTTGCCTGTATCCGCGCCCTGAGAGCTCGCGAACAGCAGTGCTTCGGCGGTGCCTTGCAAGTTGGCAAGCTGGCAGATCTGGTTCGCGAGCTTGGTCACCTGCCCGGTGCCCGACGGGCCCATATGGAAGATCGTCTTGCCCATCTGTTGCAGCAGAGGTTGCACTTTATCGAAGATTGCCGTTTCCCCGCCGACGAAAAAAGTGAGCGATGCGGTCTTTGCCGCCGCGACTCCGCCAGAGACCGGCGCATCGAGCATCGCGATGTCGCTTGACCGGAGTTGCTCGGCGATGCGGCGCGTGATGGCCGGCGAGATCGTGCTCATGTCCACATGGATCGATCCGGGCATTGCACCTTGAACGATTCCCAGCGGTCCGAGCGTCACGACCTCGACATCGCTGCCGGCGGTGACGATGGTGAACACGACTTCGCTCTGGGCTGCCACCTCGGCCGGGGTATCGACGATGTCAAGTCCAAGATTCTTTGCGCGCTCGCGCGAACGGCCGCTGCGCGCATAGGTGGTAACGGCATGGCCGGCGGCAAGCAGATGGCGTGCCATCTCGCTGCCCATGTTTCCGATGCCGATAAATCCGATGCGCATCTGTCTGTTCCTTTGCGGGATGTCAACCGAAGCAGGCTGTGCCGGGAACGGCTGCGTTATTCCATTTCCAGATCATCCGATACTGCCGCCAGTCCGGCCTTGGCGCAGGCCTCGTCGGTCAACCCGGAAGGTGCGCCGCTGACGCCGATGCCACCCATGATATTGCCGGCGATGTTGATCGGGATGCCGCCAGCTGCTATCAGCAGCTGTTCGACCTTCGGCACATTGTAAGTGCCCTTGAAACGATCATCCATTGCGGAGGTCGGAGAATTGAATTCCATCGCGGTGTAGGCTTTTTTCATGCTGATGGGAATCGAAACATCCATCGCCAGGGTATCGCGCAAGACGACTTGAGCATTGCCGCCGCGGTCGATGACGGTCACGGTGACCGATACGCCCTCCTTGCGGCATTTTTCGATTGCCGCCTGGCCGATGCGCAGTGCGGTATCCAATGATAGACGCTTGATATTCACCGTCAGAGGCTGCCCGGCATGGGGCGCGGCGAATGCCGGAGCGACTATGGATACAGAAACTACACTCAGTGCCACCATCGCCATCTTTGCGGTTTTCATTTGTATGCCTCCTTAAGTTGAGAGATCATGCAGCGCACGTTTGATCGAACATCGCCAGCCATATTATGTGCGAATCGGCAGCATTCCGTATTTGATCGCACACTGTGCCGCCGTGACCCTCAAAAATCAAGGGCTCAGCCGGCAAATTTGCAAGGCCAGCTTCGCGTTTAGCGAATAGAATGCAGGTATGATCAGGAATGAAAGACACAGAACGCATCGCATCGGATGGCTCCGTGCGGCTGTTCTTGGCGCAAATGACGGCATCGTTTCCACCGCCAGCCTGATCCTGGGCGTGGCGGTAGCGGGTGTGGATTCGAAAGGCATTTTGGTCGCCGGGGTTGCCGGCCTTGTGGCAGGCGCGATGTCGATGGCTGCCGGTGAATATGTATCGGTGAGTTCGCAATCGGATACCGAGCGTGCGGACCTGGAGCTGGAACGCAAAGAGTTGGCGGCTGACCCCAAGTACGAGCATGAAGAGCTGTCCGCGATCTATGTGAGGCGGGGGCTCGATGCAGAACTCGCCAACGAAGTTGCAAACCAATTGATGAAGCATGACGCACTGGGTGCGCATGCGCGCGACGAGTTGGGTATATCGGAAAATTTTACCGCGCGGCCGGTCCAGGCCGCCTTGGCATCAGCCGCCACTTTTGCGGTAGGCGCGGCCCTGCCCCTGCTGGTTGTGGTGCTGGTTCCGGTCTATGCGCTGATCTGGGCTGTTTCACTCAGCTCTCTGCTGTTTCTTGCCCTGCTTGGCTCGCTGGGTGCGCATGCCGGCGGAGCATCGGTGACCATTGCCGCCATACGCGTGACCTTTTGGGGCGCCTTGGCCATGGCCCTGACAGCCGGCGTCGGATCCTTGTTCGGGGTGGCAGGCTGATTTGCAAATTGCTAAGTGGCCCGAATCGCTTGATCCCCTTGATTTGATCATAAGGCGTTCTTCAGCAGGTCTATTCGTATCGGCATCAGGAAGGTGGCTCCTTCCCGGGTCATATGCCGGTTGAACTTGGAGCGTACTTCTTCATATGTCTCCGCGGATAAGCGGTGCTCGGTATGCGTCACCCTGAGCACCTGCTCTTCGTACTGCCCGAAGTTCGCGAAGTGCATCGGCTGAAGGAAGAATTTCTGCGTTACCAACGCAAGGAGTCCCGATGCGATCGCCCGCTGCTCTGCGGCGAAAGCCGCTTCGCGCACGGCTCTTTCGTCGTGAAACAGTCTCATGATTTCATTGAACTCTCCCGCGTAGACCGGTTCCGAGATGCAGGCAACGCCACCCGGCTTCAGCACCCGCCGGATCTCCGAGAAAACGTTGTCCATCAGTGTCACGGGCACGTGATGCAGGGATTTGAACATCAGCACGATGTCGAAGTCCGCATCGGCCGCCGGTATGCTTTCCGCCCCCCCATACGCGAAGCGCACATTGGGCAGGTCCGCGACGGCGAGGTTCTTTGCGAGTTGAGCCTCATCCACTTCCAGCGCCAGCACCGAGGCCGCCTTCTGCGCGACGACGCGGGTCTTCTCCGCCTTGCCGCACCCGAGTTCCAGCACCCTCGCGCCCTGCAGATTCAGGAGCCCGTCCAGGATATCCGCCTCGTTCGCCACGAGCGCTGTTTGTGGATCGGCGATGTTCATTGCGGCTTTATTCATTTTGATTTGTTCGCTCCAACCTGTACCATTCGGCATATATCGAGTGGACCAATAAGCGGAATGGCCGATGTCTGATAGAACGCTCAGATTCATTATCGCACTGGCAATCACAATGCTTCTGATTTTTCAGATCGGAAGTCTGATTTCCGGCTTTTTCGGCACGGCCTGGGGCGCGATCTCCGCCGTAGCCGTGGCCGCTGTTTCCTTTTTTTCCGCACGGTTGGCAAAAGCAAGCGGGAAAGGTTCGCTCTGGTATCTTCTTCCGACGGTCGCCTTTACGCTGATTCCCATTTCCCTGATGATCTGGCGGGGAATTACCGAAGATGCGACCTGGTTCGACCGGCTGGTCATGATTACCCCGTTCGTGGTCGGCTTTGGCGCACCGATCTGTTTGTTGCTGCTCGTTTATTATGAACTGCGCAATAGAAGTATCGGCGAGTGAAATTCGATCAGGCAGTATCGACAGAAGCGCGATTACGACCCGTCTTTTGATCGAATAGCCCAAATCATGAAGTGTGTATACGAAGCGTCCTCGGGACTGGAAGGTCACATGATCCTGAACCTTCTCAAGCAAGCGCGAATTTCAGGCCGCATCGACGGGGAATATTTGCAGGGCGGAATGGGAGAACTGCAGGCGATGAATTTTGTTCGCGTTCTCGTTTCGGAGCAAGACTACGACGAGGCCAGAAAGATAATCCACGAATGGGAATCGATACAGCCCGCTTCGGACGGCCCCGATCCGGAAGCACGGCCATCCGGAGGATTGCAGATGTTCGCAATAGGGGCGATCGTCGGCGCCGTGATTATGTATTGGCTGTTGAAAATGTCGGCTGCCTGATCCGAACGACGAACTTCTCCGCATCGACCCTCTTTCACTGAACTCGATCTGGCAATGGCTGGCATCTGTTCCCGGGATTACTGCGATGGCTATGTTGTATGCATATGTAATTGAACATTGGCTGACGATACACGGCCTGATCGTGATATCGGGCTTGGCCATTTATGTAACCACATCGCATACCCTGCATCTGCGCCGCAATCCCTCGGCTGCCATCGGCTGGGTGGTGTCCCTCGTGTTGTTTCCCTATATGGCATTGCCGCTTTTCCTGATTTTTGGCATCCGCAAGGTGAGGAGCTACCGGTCGGCACCGGGGGAAATCGAATTTTCGGACCGGACTTCCAATCCGGGCCTCCTTTCGTTACGGACACAACAGCTTGCGGCCACCATGTCGCTCCAGGCTGCTTCGCCGTACCTGCAACTGAACATACACGAGGACGGTTCGCAAGCATTGCGGGCTCTGCGCGACATGATCGATGCGGCGAAGCACTCGATAGATCTGTGCACTTTCATTTTCTCGCGCGACAGTCTGGGTGATGAGATCGCCCGCAGCCTGAAACGGCGCGCACGCGACGGGATTCGGGTGAGACTGATGGTTGACGGTGTCGGCGCCTACCTGGGCCGACATACCGATTTCAAGAGCCTGTCGGCAGAAGGCGTACAGGTGGCGCTGTTCGTTCCGCCTTTGCGTTCGTCTTTGCGCGGCCGCACCAACTTGCGCAATCACCGCAAAATGGTCATCACGGACAGTGAATGGCTATGGTGCGGCGGCAGGAATCTTGCCGCTGAATATTTCGAGGGTGATACTACCTCCGCCCATGGAAGCCCGCCCTGGGTTGATCTGAGCTTCGATCTGCACGGCGCCCTGGCGCAGCAGGCACAGCAGCAATTCGAACATGACTGGGGTTTCGCGACCCGCGGCGAACTTCCCGGGCCAATCCTTTCGGCCAGCCGGGACTATCGGGCCGGTCCCGCACTCGGGCAACTGATCGCGAGCGGGCCCGACCAGAGCGACGACACGCTCAACACGTTATTGGTCTCGGGTTTTCTGCTGGCTGATAAACGCATCTTGGCGGTCACCCCCTATTTCGTTCCCAACCCCGCGCTGCTGATGTCGCTGACTCTCGCGGCCCGCCGCGGTGTGGCGGTCGATCTTCTGTTGCCAAAAAAATCAAACCATCGCATGGCGGACCTCGCACGGCATCGCGCGCTGCGCGAAATCACTACTGCCGGCGGACGTGTCTGGTTCTTGCCGCAGATGATCCATGCCAAGGCCGTGGTGATCGACGATGAACTTGCACTGGCGGGTTCGGCCAATCTGGATGAACGCAGCCTGTTTTTGAACTATGAATTAATGGTTGCATTCTACGAGCCGAGGGATGTGAAGCGATTTGCAAATTTGATTGACGGCTGGCTAAGCAAGGCGGTTCGCTATCACGCAAAGCCTGCCGGAATGTGGCGCGAGATCGCCGAAGGCATGTTCTTATGGCTGACATTCCAGCTTTGAGTCATACGGAGAACATAAATTCACCTTCGGCGTTGGATGCGCATTCCGTCCCCCGCCCCTATTCGATATTGATAACGGATGCGACGGCTATCCTTTCCGTGCAGGAAGTACGGCGATCCCTTGCGTGGAGGTGGTAAAGTGTCCGATACTGCTTCATTCCGCCTTTCTGCAATTTTATTCCGGACGCACATGGTAAGACGCCAACCGAATAATGCTTTCAGTTCCCCCAGGGCAACGATGCTCCTGATCGCCCTGTTGATCGTGGTAACGGAGTTTCTGATCATGGCCCTGATCGAGATCGTGCTGAAGCCCAAATTCAGCGCGAATATCCCGATATCCATCTGGGGATTTCTCGATCCTCTCCTGCTGATCCTGATTGTCACTCCCTGCATCTATGTCCTTGCCGTGAAGCCGCTGGAAAGGCAACAGGCGATGCTGCGACAACAATTCAACGAATTGAACATCACATCGGTCACCTTCGAATCCCGCGAAGGGGTAACGGTCACCGATGCCAGGAACAAAATCCTCAGGGTCAATCGCGCATTCACGGAGATCACTGGCTACAGCAACGAAGAAGCGATCGGCAAAACTCCCGCGATGCTGCAATCGGGACGCCACGACAAGGAGTTCTACCGCAACATGTGGCAGATCCTCAATCGCGACAAGTTCTGGAGCGGCGAGGTCTGGAACCGCAACAAGAAGGGTGACATCTATCCCGAATGGCTGACCATCACCGCGGTTCTCGGACCCGACGGACAGGTCACCAATTATGTGGGCATCTTCTCGGATATTTCCGAGCGCAAGGCGGGCGAGGAGCAGCTTCGCAAACTCACCGCGCACATCCAAACCGCGCGCGAGGAGGAAAAGACCCGGATCGCGCGCGAGATCCATGACGACCTCGGCGGCACACTGACCGCACTCAAGATGGTGGCTTACCGTCTGACAGGCAAGCTGTCTGCAAACGAACAGAACGCGCCGTTGCTGGAACAGGTCGACTCGATGACCCAACTGATCGACCATGCGGTCGGCGTTACGCGCCGGGTCATCAGCGACCTCCATCCGGCGATCCTCGACGATCTCGGCCTGGTGGCCGCGCTCGAATGGCAGTGTGCGCAGTTCCAGAAGCGCACAGGTATTTCCTGTGAAGTCAGCAAGACGGAAACACGGGAGGAAGACAGGAAGCTGGACAAGGCGACCGCGATCAACCTGTTCCGTGTCTTCCAGGAGGCATTGAACAACGTGGCGCGCCATTCCGGCGCGAGCCGCGTCGGCGTGGAATATCACCAGGATGACGACGAGATCGTCCTCACGATCAGCGACAACGGCTGCGGACTGCCCGAAAAGCATGTCGTCGCCCAAACCTCCTACGGCATGCGCGTGATGCGCGAGCGGGTCGCTCAGCTCAGTGGTCAGATCCTGTTTGACACGCCACCCGGCGGGGGGCTGCGCCTGACGGTGATCCTGCCGCTGTTCGCCTCGGAAAGCACCAAGGTGGAAGCATGATACAAGTCCTGATCGCCGACGATCACGCCATCGTCCGCCACGGGCTGAAGCAGATCATCGAAGACAGCGGCGAGATGCATGTCGTGGCGGAAGCGTCCAGCGGTATCGAGGCATTGCGCAAGATACGCGAACACGTGTGCGACGTGGTGCTGCTCGATATCTCGCTGCCTGACATGAGCGGCATCGACGTGCTCAAGCAGATCCACGCAGAAAAGCCACATCTCCCGATCCTGATCCTCAGCATCTACCCGGAGGACCAGTATGCTTCGCGCCTGATCAAGGCGGGCGCCGCCGGTTACCTGACCAAGGAAAGCGCGCCGCCGGAAGTGATCGGCGCACTGCAGCGCGTAGCAAGCGGCAAGAAATACATCAGCCCGGCGGTCGCCGAGATACTCGCCAACGAGATCGGCGATGCGGAAGAAAAGCTCCCGCACCAGACCCTTTCGGACCGCGAATACCAAATCTTCCTCCTGCTCGCCGCGGCGAAGACCGTCACCGAGATCGCGGATGCGCTGGCCCTGAGCGTGAAGACCGTAAGTACCTATCGCAGCCGCATCCTGGAAAAGATGCACCTTGATAACAACGCCGAGTTGATGCGTTACGCCGTAGATCACCGCCTAGAGCAGTAGCCCTGCCGCTTTTTCCAGCGTCTCAGCTTTACATTGTGAGAGCGTGTTGATTAGCAAGATGGCAGCTTATCGGCCTTTGCGGAAGTCCAGCACACTGTGACGCGATGTCCGCTCAGTGACGGTAAGCTGACGGTACGTACTCTGTAGGTTTATTCCGCACCGCTCCCATTGCGGACTAAACAATTTTTCTGGGAAAGATCATAACACGATGTCCGCTTTATTAAGCGCGAATGCGTACTATCGCGAAGCTGTCCTCCATTCTTAGCAATAGCTTACCCGAAAGCAGCTGAGCACAAAAATTGTGCAAGAACCGTTGGCCTTGCGGAAAAACTAAAGCTTTCCAGAGCGCAAAATACCCACCGCCCACCACAAACCCAGGAAGGCGGCGACACCGTATCCAATCAGACCAAGAACAGGGATCTCATCGATTTGAGGTCCAGTGTGTGACACGACGATGATCGAAGAAGCAATCACGATGGCCGCTATAATCAGGCTAAAACTTAGGCGGTTGCTTGCCCGATCTAGGTGCTCTTCCAATTCCTCAAGACCTTCATGCCGGATGTGCACTGCGACTTCGCCTGACCGCATTTGTTGCATCACGCCCTTTACGGCATCCGCAGCACCGGATGCAATCTTCTGTACGTCGCTATACAGTCGATATGCCTTGGCGAAAAGACTGGCACGATCGAGCCCCGAGAGGAACGTGCCGCTGATCATTCGCGGAACATAGCTGTGAAATGCGGCCACCATGTTGAAATCCGGATCGAGATTGCGCGCCTGCGACTCGACCTCCATGGAGGCTCTCGCGACCATCATGAATTCCCGCGGCATCCGGATCTCATAGCGCTGCCCGAGGCGAATGAACTGCCTCAAAATTTCCGCAAAGGAGAGAGAATGCGAGGATGCCGCGTAGTATGCATCCAGAGATTGTGCCAAATCCCGCGCAAATGCATTTCTGTCGACGCCGGCCGTGGCGACACCTATGTCGAAATAAACCTCCGCCATCCATTCCGCATCCCGCGTCGTCACCGACAGAAATAATTGACCCAGGTTTATCTGGTCGCGACGCGTAAGCCGCCCGACGATGCCGAAATCGAGAAAGCAGATCCGTCCGTCCTCCGTTACGAGAACATTGCCCGGATGAGGATCACCGTGGAAGAGACCGTACTCGAAAATCTGTGTCAGAAAGACGCGTGCAAGAAGCTCGGCGAGCCGCTTGCGCTCGCCAGAATCTTCTGGAAAATCTGCCGAAACCTTGTGCCCGGCGCTAAATTCCTGTGTGAGCACCCTTTTGGCAGAAAGTGGCCAAAAGATTTGAGGCACGGAAACCATGGGGTCGTCCAGAAAATTGTCACGAAAGCGCTCCTGATTATGGGCCTCAAGCGTGAAATCCAACTCCGCCCTAATCGTGCTTGAGAACTCTTCCACCAAGCTGACCGGACTGTAGCGCCGACTCTCCGACACGTGTTCTTCAAGGAGACGGGCGAGGGGGAATAATATCTCAAGGTCCGAGTCGATGACCGCATCGATGCCTGGACGCTGTACCTTGACGATAACGGAGGTGCTGTCAGGCAACGCTGCAACATGGACTTGTGCTATCGATGCCGCTGCGAGCGGTTGATCGTCGAACTCGGCGAATAAGTCGACTATCGGCCGACCAAGTTCCGTCTCGACGATGCTCCGTGCCTGTTCGGAGGGAAACGGCGGGACACTGCTCTGCAGCTTTTGCAATTCCAGAATCACATCCGGCGGGAACAGATCCTGACGCACGCTTAGCATCTGACCGAGCTTGACAAACGTCGGCCCCAGTTCCTCAAACAAGGCGCGTAAGTGCTCGACGGCTGTCAACCCGGCTTCGATGTGTTCCGCAGTTGTATCTGGAACGCGATGCGTCAGGTGAATTCGTTCTACGTACTGCCGCCAGCCATGTTTTGCCAGCAGGTGCAGGATTTGCCTAAGCCGCTGCACGTTCCGAATTGGAGGATGACGCCTAAGTGGTAGCCGTGTATCCATCATCGTATCTTTTCTCATGGGCTAGCCGGTGCTTCTCTATTGAAGATAAAGTTTAGTAGTGTTTAACTTGGGACGTTAAGAAGTCAAGGCCATCTCGATGGACGATCAGTATTCTTTGCTTATTATCGGCAGCTCCAAGTGTTGCTCGTTAGTTATGCTCAAAGCTGAATCGTTTGGCGAAAGATGGCCCTGAAAGATAACGTGATCGCCGCCATCAAGGTATACGCTCAAATACAATATCCGAGTGCAGAATACCCGGTCTGATGTACGTCGCCTACGCGACAAACATTCCCTATGCAAACTACCGGATTAAGTGAGTGCCTATGCCTAGCGCCTCGATTTGACTTTGGCTTGTCGGTCAGGCCGTTGAACCACCCCCAGCCAGCTTGCGTCCGGCAAGAGCTGCCATCAGGATTGCCCAACCCGACGTAATCAGGTTGATTCCGACAAGAAGGCCCAGTACCCAGACAGCTGATACAGGCCAGCTTAAAATGATGATCGCGGCCAGAACTAGATCAGCGATGCCGCTCACCAGCATCCATCCCCAAGAGCTCCCTATCACGCCGTGATAGGCGATCGACGTTACAATCTGGAACACACCCTCGGCAATAAAGAAGGCTGTCATCACAACCGTTAGCGAGAGTGCGCCTGCGACTGGATTCCATATGAGCAAGCCGCCGGCGATGACTGAAAGAGCAGCCGTCAACAGACTCCAAAGAAAGGCCGGAATGTTCTTTGCCGAAAACATTGCGACGAGGCCTACAATGCCGCTGATCAGAAACAGCCACCCGATGTATATATCGACGGCGATTGTCGCTATCACTGGCGCTGCGATTGCCAGGAAACCCAGGATAAGCATGACTATGCTCTGAAACATAAGCAGCTTCCAGTGAGCCCTCAGTGCCGACCCGATTGCATCTTGCATGATGTTTTGAACTGGATCGAAGGATGTCATATTGATTCTCCGGTGATCTGCAATTGCCTTGCAGGGGCATGTACAAACCGATCGAAATGCGCGATGGGCGCGACCATATACGTGATGCAGTCACACCATGCTCTCATGATTTCTCCGCGCCTGCAATCCCCGAGTCTGAAAGACCACTTCTATAATAAATGCCGGGCAACAACAAATCTCTTATAGTTGCGAATTCTTGCGGGTAGACATTCGATTCAGCCGATTTATCCTAGGCATTTGCCCTATGCCGGAGAAGCCTCCATCTGGCAACTCGTATGTTCTGCCGAGGCTTGGTTTCACGGAGTGCCATTCTCATCGAGCCGGGCGAGATCTGCGCGCAGCGCCTGCAGATCGCGGCGGTAGGCTTCGGCATCGCCATAATCCACGAATCCGCCGTAGTAAGGGTGCGCCTGCAGCACACGCCGTGCATGCTTGATCGGGCACCAAAACTGTTCAGTGCGGCCGACGACCTCCTTGAAATACGCGGCCAGCCCGTTGCCGTAGGAACAGTAGGCGCAGTTGAACTTTTCGATCAGATTCAGGTAGGCGAGATGTGCGCGGTCGAACACCAGATAGTCCCGCCGGCGCACACACGGGATGCCATAAAGCGGAAAGCAAATATACTGGTAGGCAGTGACGATAAAATCCAGTAGCAGCATGGGGAAGAACACAAAATAAATGACGGGCGCGGTTACCACATTGCGCAATTCGGCGTCGCGCAAATATTTCAGCAGACCCATCTTGAAGCGGCGGTGCTGCTCCAGCACTTCTTGCTCGAATCGGATCCTCCGGTGCTCGAAGTCGGCGTGCAATTCGGCGCGGCGGCGCTTGGTTTCCTCCTCGATCTCGTCTTCGATCCGGCGGATACGATCTAGCAGTTCGTCAATTATCGGATTCATCGTGTGCCTTTCGCTTCGTAATGATCTACATTCCACATGCAACTAAAAAAATGTTGCGTTTCGACATCTGAGTTCAGTTGTTACAGATTTCAACACAACAGCAAATTCGCTGAATAAGGCAGTTTGGCATCATCGTGTTTATGTCGGATGTTTAGCGAGCTCACGAAGATTGTGCAGGATTGCTTCTACAGCGCACTTGCCTTCCTCGATTGCCTCCTTTGCACGGTGAAAATCTAGCAGGTGGAGGTGGGCCAGTCGCGGTGACACGATGACATCCGGCGGCTCGCCCGCCATGCGGCTACGCGCGATCCGCACCTGCATAATATCAATACTTGAAAACAGCACGTCGTGCATGGATGGCAGTCTGGGCTCGTCGGAAGAATTCGCGGGGACAAGACCAGCGAGATTCTCCTGCAGCTTGCGCACCCATTCGCCGATTGGGCTGCTGGGCAATGTGACCGGAGTACCCGAAGTGAGGTGACGACCAAGGATATCGGAGCTGAGATCGACCGCAATCACAACGTCCGCGCCCATCGCGCGTGCCAGCGACACCGGTACTGGATTGACGAGCCCGCCGTCCACCAGTGTCATGCCATCCCGCAATACGGGCGTGAACAAACCGGGAATGGCGATGGAAGCCCGCACCGCATCGACTGTCGAGCCGTCACGCAGCCAGACTTCGGAGCCTGTATTCAGCGCCGTGGCGACGGCTGCGAAAGGCATGGCCAACTCTTCGATGGGGCGATCCACGAAGTTGCGTCGAAAGAACTCCATCACCCGACTACCCTTGAGTAACCCGCCAGTCAGGCTCACATCAAAGAACCCGACCACGTCTTTCATCTGCATCCCGAGCAGCCACTGCTCGAAACGGTCCAGCTCGCCGGCCGCATAGGCCGCTCCAACCAACGATCCGACCGAAGTCCCGCACACCAAATCCACGCGGATGCCTGCCTTTTCCAGAGCGCGGATAACTCCCACATGCGCCCAGCCTCGGGCGGAACCGCCACCTAGCGCAAGCCCCACACGTGGCCTTCGGCGTGTGCTCATGCGCGTACCCCGCGAACGGTGCTAGTGAAGACCACGCCTGTCGCGGCCAAAAACCCAACAGAGTATCGCGCCATAATTTTTTCGCTCTAACAGTTGATAACCAAGCAAACCGGTCCGCACCTTCATCGTTCGCGTGTGCGTTAACGTACGGGAGCATTGAACCATAAGTTCCGTGTTCCTCATATAGAGCTATATATCGATCCGTTAAGACTTAAATATGTGATAATGGAATTGCAGCTCGAGGCATGCAGCCGCAGACCTTGACGCCACATTCGCAAAAAAAGCGTTCGCTTGAGCTTCGCTGATTCATATTCCGTATCGCAGGACTTCACGACGGACGGCTACTGACTGCTAGGCTAATTTACATTTCGTAAGGCGGACGATCAACCGCCAGCCTTTTGGATTCTTTTTTTGCTGAATAAAATTGTTTGGCGGAGCAGTTTTCCCGGAGCCCGTCCATGATGCAGTAAACTATCTATGTAACTGGCAATAGAAATAGGTCAAGCCAAAGCTGTTTGCCCTATATCGCGAGCTTGGTATGGCCAGTCCCAGCTAAAGCCAGTCCACCAACAGGATACCGACACCGACGGTGTTCTGTCTCCAGTTGTAGTCGATCAAGGTTTCGCCGTAACCGCTGGTCGCTTTTACATATCCTTTGAGACGCCCGCTGATAGGAAAGTCCCAAGTACCCTGCAACCCATAATTGCCGCCGTTGAGACGGCCGACCAGTGAAAACTCCTGCTGGCCCCACTTATAAACTCCTGTGACATCACCATAACCCTCGTAATGGACAATGTCGGGATTGTCATCGTCGGAGGCAGGATCCTTGATTCGAATCCAAGGGCGCACGTACAGCGCAAAGTCCCCGCGCTCAAAACCGAACTGAGCAAAAACCCGATTCCAGGAACGCGACGCTGGATCGGCGCTGCCGTTGGATTGATGCCACAGGCCCACGTTGATGAATCGACCAGTGAGGCCGGCCAGATCGTAGTGCGTGGGGAATGCCACGAATATTTGCGGGTTATAATCGGTTTCGCGAAACAGACTGGATGTGCTTAGCTTGCCTACAGGGGTATTAACATTCCTGCTGTCGTATGCCTGCCACTGACTTTTCTGGGTGTAGGCAAACCACAAGTCCGCATGGCTGCCAAAGAGATTCTCGGCAGCTTTAATTTTCATGCTCAGCTGAAACTCGATCTCGGTATTGTCAAGCGGTACTGAGAAAGGAGCCGGACGTGTAGCTGTCTGGGGCGAGTCATTCGGGTGATCGCTGTAGCGCACAGGCAGGATAAAAATTGGATCGTACGGGCGTATCAGCCAAGTTCCCTGCTTGGTTTTGGGCTCGAGTTCCCATCGTTCGGAGAGCAGAGTCGGTGGCTCACCGCCCTCTATCGTCTCAGACGGAGGTAGCGTACTGAGTTGTTCTAACGGCTCTTTGCCGTTCTTGGTTGCATTTCGTCTGGCGAAAGCATCATAGCATTCGAGCCGAGCGTGTTCGTTCGCGATTGCTGCGCACTTTCCTTCATTCTCGGGCTCGACGGCAAGAACAGTGCGGCCAATCGCAAACAGGCAGGCGGCTAGTAAGATACATGTAAATCTTGGCCACGTGAAGGTTTGGCTAGACTTCATGCTCTTGTTTACACTCACCGGTCTCCCCACTTCGGAAGCCGCAGCCCTCAGCCCCATGTCGTGGATCATCTTCATCGATGCTCCTAGTGTCCGATCGACGCCGCGTCGACAGTTCGGGCTGCCTTGGGCGCCAGAGCGATCGAGAATGCGGAGATGAAGAAGACGACAGCAATGGCCATCATCAGACCGTTGGTTGCCAGCATCAGGCTTTGCCCCGTCACCGCCATGTTCAACGCCTCGCGTCCCATTTGCCCGGGCGTGGTCGGCGCGATGGCGATTAGAGTGGAGGCCACCTGGGCCGGATCGACGATGCTGGCCAGTTGGTCGTGGGCGATGTAGCTCTTGTCCTGCCAGAACGTCGTGACCAGGGAGGTGGCGAAGGCGCCGGAAATCGTACGCACGAAATTCATCAGTCCGGCTGCTGACGCCGTTTCCGCTTCGTCCACCGAACCCATGGCCAACCCCGTAATTGGGACGTAGTACATCGGCATGCCGACGCCCATGAAGAACAGCGGAATGACGATCGTCCAGTAGCTCATGTCCGAGGTCGCCACCGATCGCCAGAGGGTGTCTCCCCCAAGCCAGAAACAGCCAATGAAGATCAACCAGCGAGCATCGAACCGGTTCGCCAGGTTGGCCGCAATCGGCGAAAAAATTACCGAAAGCAGGCCGCCCCAGGCGACGACGAGTCCAGCCCAGGTGGTGTTATAGCCCATGTTGTACTGGAGCCAGAGCGGAGTCAGCACGTTGAGACCGAAGAAGGACCCAAAGGCTAGGGCGAGCACGAACATGCTGGCGGTGAAGCCGCGATGGCGGAACACGCGCAGATCGACTATTGGATTCTTTTCGGTCAGTTCCCAGATCAGGAAGGCGAAGAATCCGATCACGGCGACAACGGCCAAGACGCGGATTTCGTCCGAGGAGAACCAGTCGAGATCCTTGCCTTCGTCGAGCATGATCTGCAGGGCGGCGACCCAGATCACCAGCAAGAGGAAGCCAATCTTGTCGATCGGATTTTTGACCATTGGTTCTTCGTAGCGCTTGAGCAAAACCCAGGCGATTGCACTGAAAGCGAGTGCCATGGGCACGTTGATGAAGTAGACCCACGGCCAGCTGTAGTTGTCGCAGATCCACCCACCCAGCACCGGACCGACCACCGGCGCCAGCAGGGTGGTCATCGCCCAAAGTCCCATGGCCTGCATGGACTGCTGCTTGGGGAAGATGCGCAGCAGCAGGGTTTGGGACAGCGCCAACAGCGGCCCGCCGGCCATGCCCTGGAGGACGCGCATGGCAAGCAGCATGCTCAGTGAGGTGGACATCCCGCACAACAACGAAAAAACACCGAACATTAACACCGAGAGCGAGAACACCCTGACCGCCCCGAAGCGGGAGGACAGCCAGCCGGTCAGGGGCACGGTGATGGCTTCCGCCACCGCGTAGGCCGTGATAATCCAGGTGCCCTGGCTAGAACCGGCGCCGAGCGCACCGGCCATATTCGGCACGGTGACGTTAGCGATGGTCATGTTGAGCACGGCGAGGAAATTAGCCAGTGCCAGGATGATGGCCCCCACCCACAGCATCGCGCCCTGTAGTGGGGGCGCTCCCTTATGATCGATTGCGACAGTTGACATAGTCTCCTCCTGTTCAGGACTGGCTGCGCAGGTCGACTTTCGCCGTCATCGAAAGACCGACTCGCAACGGATGAGCCTGAAGTTCGGCGGGGTCGAGGTTGATGCGCACTGGCAGTCGCTGCACAACCTTGATCCAGTTGCCGGTAGCGTTCTGGGCTGGGATCAGCGCGAATGCCGCGCCCGTGCCGCCGCTGAAGCCGTCGACGACGCCGTGATAGACGACATCGCTGCCATAGAGATCACTGAACAGCTCAACCTTCTGGCCGTGATGAACTTCCTTCAACTGCACTTCCTTGAAGTTGGCATCGACGTACATGTCCTGCACAGGCACCACCGAAAGCAGTGGCATAGAAGGCTGAACCCGCTGCCCCAGTTGCACCTGCCGGCGGGCGACCACGCCGTCAACCGGCGAACGTATCACCGTGCGGCCAAGGTCGACCCTCGCCCTATCGAGGCGTGCCTGGGTCAGGGCCTCGGCGGCGAAGGCCGCATTTAGCTCAGCACGGGCGTCAGTTGCAGCATTCTTGACCTGGGTCAATTCATCGCCCGAAACCGATCCCGAGCCGACAAGGGCTTCGCGCCGTTTCAGGTCGATGCCAAAGCGTTCCAGGTTGGCCTTCGCGGTCGCGACTTGCGCCCGCGAGCGAGCGAGGTCTGCCTCTGCCTGCCGCATCGCCAGCTTGGCATCGGTGTCGTCGAGCACGACCAGGATGTCGCCGCGCTTGACCTTCTGGCTGTCGGCAACGCGCACTTCGGCGACAGGACCTTCGATTTCGGCCGTTATCATCGCGACTTCAGTTGCGGTGTAGGCGTTGTCGGTCGAGACGTAGTGGGAACCGACCAGTTCCCAGTACGCCCAACCACCGCCCCCAACTGCCGCTATGATCAGGGCGAGCAGAGAGAACAGGAGGCGCCGTCGTTTGCGGTTGTTGCTGTTCAATTCAAGTAATAACGAAGTTTCAATTGGCTGGTTCATTGCATTCTCCTTTGGTTGGTTGTCTTGTTCATTCGGGGACGCCAGGTATTTCGCTCAGCTTGACGTGACTTTGATAACCGCCCCCAAGGGCGCGTACCATGGCGACGTCAAGAACCATGGCACGTGTTTCGATCTCGGCTAGACTCCGTTGGGCCGAGATCAGCTGATCTTCCGCTGACAATACGTCGAGGTAGGTGGCGAGCTCACCCTTGTAGCGCTCACTGACAATGCTGTGCGCTTCTGCGGCGGCTGTAACGGCTGCACGCGATGCAGCGAGTTCTCCATCAAGTGATTTCCGGCTTGTCGCCGCATCAGCCACTTCATGCAGCGCGTTGGAAAGCGTCGCGTTGTACGTGGATACGGCGGCGTCGTACTCGGCATGAGCGCCGCGAAATTGGCCTTGCAGGCGCTCCGTGTTGAAAATTGGCAGTGAAATCGCCGGGCCAACGCTGCCGATGTCTGAACCGGATTTGGTCAGATTGTCTATACCCAACGATTGAACACCGGCAAAAGCCAGTAAATTAACACTCGGATAGAAGCCGGCCTTTTGCTGATCGATGCGCTTGGCGGCCGCTTCGGTACGTAGCCTCGCGGCGACGATGTCGGGGCGCCGACCAAGGAGTTCCAATGCCAGGTTGGGCGGCAAGCCAGTGCTGCCGGCGAACTGCGCGGTCGGGCGGGTGATGGCCAGACCTCGATCCGGCCCGGCACCGAGCAGTGCCGCAACGCCGTTCCGCTGCAGGGCGATACGCTCATCAATGGCCAGCAATTGTGCTTCCGCCGCAGCCTCTCGTGCCTCGACTTGGCGTACACTGGCCAGGTTCTCCAGACCGAATTCGTGACGCTGGCGGAACAGCTCTACCGTCTTGTTGCGCAGAGCCATCGCCGCTGCGTCGCTGTCACGCAAAGTGAACAGGTGAAGCAGCTCAGCATAGGCTGAGGCTACTGAAGTGGACAAAATCAGCCGAGTTTCCGCGACCTCGGCCTCTGCGGCCTGTTGCTCCGATGTTGCAGCTGCCAAAGCCGAACGGTTCTTGCCCCAGAAGTCGAGTTCCCACGAAAGGTTCAGTGTCGCTTGGCCATAGTCGTTCCAGCCTTGGGGCAGCGCCGCACGTGGTATGAGGTAGTTATAACTCTGCTTTGCCTCATTGAAGGATGCGCTACCAGTCACCTCTGGCATTCGCGAAGACCCCGCCTCTTGGGTCATGGCCCCGGCCAGACGCAATCGTGCCTGTGCAACAGCCAGATTGGGCGAGTCACGCAGTGCTTCCTCGATCAGAGCATCGAGCTGCGGATCGCCGTAAGCTTGCCACCAGCGATCCCCCGGCCAAACTGCCGTTGGAGCGGAGAAGGACTCCGCACTCTTCAGCTGCTCGATGGGCATCAAGGCGGGAGACTCACCCAGAGAGGGGATCTGGGCGCAACCACCAACCGCGATAAGACTTACTAGTAGTAGCGCGTCTATGACGTGCCGCCGATTTTGGGATGATGGGAATTTCATTGTGTTCATAGCTTCTCTCCATATGTACTGTACGGTACAGTACTATAAACTTGACTTTTGAGAGTTGTCAAGTAGAATTTAAACTGTACCGTACAGTTTATTATATGGAGCAAAACATGAACATTAAGAGCAGGGATATCAAGCGGCGAGCGATCCTAGACACGGCCTACCGCCTGTTTCGTACGCAAGGGTTTGATGCGACATCAATTTCCGAGATCACCGACCAAGTAGGCGGATCCAAGGCGACCATTTACAGTCACTTTCAATCGAAGGAAGAACTGTTTGTCGAGTGTATGGCGGCAGCTGTCGAGGATTACATCACCAGCGCCGTCGCCCAACTCGATGCGACTGGCACCGACCCTAGGGCTGCGTTGCGGGAGTTCGGCACCAATATCCTGAACTTCGGTTTGTCACCGGAAATGGTGGAGGTGCGGCGCCTAATCATCGCGGAGGCAAGCCGCTCGGGTATCGGAAAGCTGTTTTTCGCCAAGATCATCGCGTTGCGGACGCACGTGGCCGAGCTCCTGTCAAAATTCATGGCCTCGGGTGCGTTGCGCCACGACGATGCCGATTTTGCCGCAAGTCAGCTACGAGCCCTGCTGGAGGCAGAGATTCTAGAGCCCTTGCTTCTCCATGTGCGCGAGGATTCACCGGACGCAAAGGAAATCGCACAGGCCGCGGACCGGGCCGTTTCCGCATTTCTGAGGGCCTACGCGCCTACTGAGCCGACAGGCCTGTTGGCAGTATCGAAGACCGATGCGTAACGCGAATGGGCGTTGCTCCTTCATGACAGATCAGCTATCCCAAACATTTCGCGCAGCCTTGACTTTCATCTGTTGTCAAGAAACACTGTACTGAGTGATTCAAATAAATTGCGGAGCGAAGCATGAAGAAGAGGGACGCCAAGCGGCAAGACATCCTTGAAACGGCTTACCGGCTGTTCCTGACGCAGGGGTTCGATAAGACCTCGGTTTCCCAAATCACCGCAGAAGTCGGTGGATCAAAGGCAACGATCTACAGCCACTTCCCCTCGAAGGAAGAGTTATTCGTCGAATGCATGATGGCGGCCGTTGATGACCACATCACAGAAATCGTCGCGCAGAGCATTGCGCAGCTGGATGGCTCTGTGACTGATCCTGGCACAGTGCTGCACGACTATAGTGACCGTTTCCTACACTTCGTTTGTTCACCAGACATCGTGGCAGTGAGACGCCTTATGATCGCCGAGGCACCCCGCTCCGGCATTGGCAAGTTGTTCTCCGCAAAGCTTGGCGCTATGCGGGCACACGTGGTGACATTCCTTTCCCAGCTCATGGCCACGGGAGCCCTGCGCAAAGACGACCCCCAACTTGCCGCCGAGCACCTCCGCGCACTGCTGGAGGCTGAACTCCTCGAGCCCTTACTGCTGCATGTGCGGGACGACTTACCAGGTGAAAAGGAGATTTCATTGGCGGCGGACCGGGCCGTTGCCGCCTTTCTGAGGGCCTACGCACCGGCCGGGCATTAGCTCGTCAGCACCATTGAAGAGCACTGACTGCTAGGTAAACACCTTCCTCAATCTAAGCAGCGCAACTATCCTCCGCTTCAGCGTTGCGGGTTGGTCGAAAATATGCGTCCGTGGTTAACAAAGCGGACGCTGCATTTTAATCTTTCCCAGAAAAATTGTTTAGTCTGCAACGAGAGCGGTGCGGTAGTATGACGCAAAGCCGGTAACGTCAGCTAACCCACGCAGAGCGGACATCTCGACAGCTAGCCCTGAACTTCCGCAGAGGCCTGCGGTTTCAACCGGTCGATGCAACACATTGGTTAAAACGTTCAGCCGGTGTTTCATAGTTTAACGTCTTTCTTGGGCGCTGATTCAATTGCCTTGCCACTCCATTGAGTTTGGCCTGCGAGTAAGCTGACAGATCTGTCCCCTTGGGGAAGTACTGCCTCAAGAGCCCGTTCGTATTCTCGTTCGTCCCACGCTGCCAAGGATTCTGCGGATCACAGAAGTAGACCTGTATGTCAGTCGCCAAGGTGAAACGCTTAGGGTCGGCCATCTCCGAACCGCGATCCCAGGTCAGTGATTTGTAGAGTTCCTGCGGTAACTTTCGAGCGGTTTTGATGAGTGCGTTGATAACCGTTTCGGTATCCTTGCGCTCGACCTTCACCAGCATCACATAGCGCGTATGACGTTCGACGAGGGTCGCAATCTGGCTGTTCCCGCTTCCGCATAACAGATCTCCTTCCCAGTGACCCGGCACCGCCCGATCCCAGGCCGCCTGGTCGGCTTGACTCGCCCGATAGGTTTCACGGTCGCCGTTCCGCTTGATCTCGCGACTGTTAGTAGAGGGTACACGGCCGAGGGACGTTGCAATCGAGCGGGCCGACTGGCCAGCCACTACTGCACGAGATATTTCCTCTCGTTCCGCTAAAGTCAGCGCCAATCTCGAACGGCGTCGCTGGGCGGGTCGTATCCCACCACTCTCCGCCAAAATGCGTTCTATTGATGGATGATTTCGCTCAAACAACTGTGCGATCTGCCGGAGAGAATCACCTTTTTGCCAGTGGTCCCACATCAGAGATCGCTGGCTTTCCGTGTAATATATCCGTGGTCTTCGATTCATTTGCAACACTCCTTCTTCTGCTTACGCAGATTCTAGTATGTTGCATCGACCGGTTGAAACCGCACCGATTAGCGGACACAGCCTACACCCGGGCGGCTTACATCTTAAATTGAAATTGTCCTGATCAACCTTTAGGTCACGATGCAATCACGCCAAATTTCCCGCCACAACAAGCAGCCAGTTCTGGCCTTGTCAGACAAATACTGACAGCAAGATGCTCCTGCCACCTACAAAACTATAGGACAAACCGCGCTACCGGCCACCAATCCGCTTCCACATAATGCGTCCACGATCTTGCGAAACAAAAAGCGTAACGAGGCGCAAACATGAACGTGTTCATTGTGGAGGATTCGGCGGTGATGCGCGAAAACCTGCAGGCGATGTTGTCCGATTTCAGCGAAGTGAAAATCATCGGCCACGCTGCGGACGAATCCGGGGCGATCGCGCAGATCGCTTCGACGCTGCCCGATGTGGTGATCCTCGATCTCAATCTGGAGTCTGGCTCGGGGATCAACGTGCTAAAGAGCGTCAAGACGAACCATCCTGAGATCAAGGTCATCGTGTTGACGAACTATACCGACGAACACTATGCAGAAGCCTGTAGGCGCGCGAATGCGGATTACTTCTTCGACAAGTCATTCCAGTTCATGAAGGTGCACGACGTCCTGGCCGAATGGAGTCACGCTGGTTCCGCTGTTAACAGGCCGGGCGGCCGATTGTCAGGTCGACAATAGAAAAGATATATGGAGACGGACATGGAAGAGAATTCAAGACGGTCATTTTTCAAGAAAGCGGCGGCAGCATTGGGCGTGGTCGCGGCGGCGGCGGGAACGAAAACCCTGATCTCCAGGACGATCGAGTCGAACGGCGATGCAAGCGCAAGGTACGCGGAGGATGTGGCTGCGCAGGAAAGGGCAGTAAAGGAAAACCAGCTTGTCCTGATGACCGACGAGGAGAAGCAGCAGCGGATCGATAACCTGCTGAATTCCTATCGCCAGGAGCTTGCATAGGATTTTGTTACTTACCATCTGCGGTTGGAGGCAGTGATGTCAGAAGAAAAAAATATTGCGTTGAAAGAATCGGACGAGCCGGATGGCCTGGAACAGGGCCGCCGTGAATTCCTGAAGAAAGTGTGTGCTTCGAGCGTATCTGCGCTGGTGGCGGCCCCTGCTGTGGCAGGCGCAAATACCGAAGCCGACAATCCGGATGCCGATGTGACCGTCGCGGAATATTTCCAGGGTCATTTCCTGCTGATGTCGGATGAGGAAAAGAAGCAGGCCATTGCGCGGCTGGAAAAACGCTATTCAGCACAATACCGGAAGAAGACAACCGTATCCGATGTAGAGGCTCCCGACGGTGTTCTGTTCGGCTATGCCCTCGATATCTCGAAATGCATCGGTTGCCGGCGCTGCGTTCATGCCTGCGTGAAGGAGAACAACCAGTCGCGGCACGATCCGACAGTCCAGTGGATACAAGTGATGAAAATGCCGAAGGGAAACATTTCCTTCACCGCGGAAAATCTGGACAAGGGTTATCCGGCAAAAAGCGAGTTCGGCGATTACGGTGTGCAGGTCGGCGGCAATGCCTACAAGACCGCCGGACTTTCCACCGAAGACGCGCAGAATTACTACAACGACGACGTCGTGCCGGACAAGGATTTTTTCTATATGCCGGTTCAGTGCCAGCAGTGCGAGAAGCCGCCCTGCGTCAAGGCTTGCCCGGTAAGGGCAACCTTCAGGGACCACGCCGGCGTGGTGTTGATCGATTACAACTGGTGCATCGGCTGCCGCATGTGCCAGCTTGCCTGCCCGTACCATGCCCGGCGCTTCAACTGGGGCGAACCCAACCTGCCCGCCGAGGAGATGAACCCCAAGACCCACTACTTCGGCAACCGGCCGCGAATGCGGGGCGTGATGGAGAAATGCACGTTCTGCGTTCAGCGGACCCGGGAAGGCAGGGATCCGGCCTGCATGGAGGCCTGCCCGGTGGGCGCAAGGAAGTTCGGCAACCTGCTCGATCCCGAAAGCGACGTCAGGAAAGTCCTGGCCACCAAGCGGGTGTTCCGCTTCAAGGAAGAGTTTGGCACCTATCCCAAATTTTTCTATTACATAGGCTGAGGTCAAGAAATGAATACCGTGATTTCTTTTGCAAAGGACTTCGCTTCATACGCCTTCAAGGGCGGGCGGGTGTACTACGCCTGGCTGCTGTCCTTGGTGTTCTTCATCCTGGTCGGTTGCTATACGGCATACATACAATTGACCCAAGGGCTGATCGTGACCGGCGCGACCGACCAAGTCACGCTGGAATCCTTCTTTGCCAACTTCGTCTTTACCGCTCACGTCGCGGCGGCGGCAGTGCTGGTCGTGGCGCCCGGCTACATCTATCACCGCAAGGATCTGAAGGAGATCGCCGTGATCGGCGAGATCGTCGCAATGGTGTTTGTTGCGACGGGCATCACTTTCATCCTGTTCCACATGGGCAGGCCGGACCGGACCTGGCATATCGTTCCCCTGATCGGCCACATGAACTTTCCCAATTCGATGCTCTCGTTCGACACCATCGTGCTGAATGTCTATCTGCTGCTGAACATGATCGGCGTCAGTTACATCCTGTTCAAGAAATATGTCGGCACCTTTCATGAGAAGCAACTGGCAGTTTGGTTCAGGCCTATCGTGTTCCTGGCCATTGCCTGGGGGCCGCTGATCCATATCGTCACGGCCTTCGTGCTCGCCAGCAATGCGCGGGTCGAAGCATGGTCCACCGCTGTACTGCCCTTTGCCTTCCTGACCATGGCGGGTGCATCTGGACCGGCATTGATCGTCATGATTTTTCTGCTTACCCGGAAATTTACCGATATGGAGATTGGTTACCCTGCAATCGACCTGATGACCACGATCATTGCCTGGAGCCTTGGCATATTGATGCTGGTATTCGCGGCCGAATTCTTTACGGTGCTGTACCCGAGCACCGAGCATGCCGATTCACTTAAATTCAACATGTTCGGACACAAAGGCCTCAATCATTATGTGCCCTGGTTCTGGGGGACGATCCTGGCGTTGGTCGGCAGCTTCATCGCACTGCTGTTCCGCGGGGTCCGGCACAGCTATGATCGCTGGCTGCCCATCACATGCCTGGTGGTCTTCTTCGCGATCCTGATCGAAAAGCCGATGATCCTGGTGTTCCCCGCGTTCAGTCCGTCGCCGCTGGGGGAATACACCGAATACCACGTCACCCTGATCGAGTTTTTCAACGTGATGTTTGTCTGGGCGCTCGGGTTCTTCTGGCTGACCGTAATCCTGAAAGGCGCGATCGGCATCCTGACGGGTGAAGTGAGGCATCACAGTGCGCTGGCCTTTGCACCGGACCGGGCTCAAGGAGGTATTTGAAATGGAGTTCCTTCGCAGATCGTCAAGACCAGTCGTATTTGCCCTTGGCATGTTCCTGGTGAGCGGATTGGGTATCTATAGCTTAAGCAATAATAACGTTGCTCATTCCGCAGAGGACAAACAAGCCGAACCACAGAAGGCGCAGCCCGTGACGGAGTGCTTTGAGAGCAGGGCTGGTTTCTCCTCCGTTACCCGGGTTGAAAATGCCGTCCCGAAGTACGGCTATCCGAATGTCAAATGCTCGCAAACAACCACCGCCGTCTTGTGGTATGGGGATCCCTTTGACGGGACTATACCTATGGGTGAGATGCCGAACATAAACGACAAGACCCGCGGCGATTTTGCCAATGCAGTAGTAAAACCGAGAACCCCCCAGTTGATGTATTACAACATGGGGCCGAATGGGTGTGAGTCATGCCATGACGGTAACATCGTTCCATACCCCAAGAATAAGAAACCAAGGCTGATAACGATGCACCAGGACATTGTCAATAACTCGCTTGAGCTCATGCATGGGCGCGGAGCAATATGGTGTCTCGATTGTCACAGCGCAAAGCACCGCAACAAACTGATTGACCGTGAGGGGAACGAGTTCAGCTTCAACCAGCCGCAAAAATTATGCGGCAGCTGCCATGGCGAGAATTACATCGACTGGAGGGCGGGAATACACGGGAAGCGGATCGGGTCATGGAAGTCGGGGGGCAAAAAGCGGTGGTGGGTATGCACGGAATGCCATAACCCGCATACCGTGCAAATAGAAAGATTCAACCCGCTTCAACCGGAACCTCCGCCTCCATTACCGAGAGGGATGACAAGTGCCGCCTATGAGCGTATCGGAGAATCAAAATGAGATACAACGTAAAAGATAAAATGCTCGCATTTTCCTCGGAAGAGGAAGTTTCGCGGTTCCACGACCAGTTGACTGACGCCTTGCGCTTGGTAATGCTTAAAAGCGGAGGCGATAAAGCGACTAGCCAGGAAGAAGATAGGAAGCTTACCCAGGAATTCTTCGACCGTTATTCCGTTCTGGCGGAAGCGCTGCGTCGCTTGCGCGCCCATATGGTGCCGGAAATGGAGGGATGATGAGCTGACAGGAATCTGTACGGTGTTAACAAGGTGATCAAAAGGCTTTTTTTAAAACGATGCAACAAACTGATGGAGGAATCATGAAAGCAATAATGGTAAGCATGGTGGCAGCAGCAGGTATCGTTCTGGCAGGTGCAGCAATGGCGGCGGATATGCCGGCGGCAGGCAAAGCAAAATGCGGCGCATGCCATGACGTCGACAAGAAAAAGATGGGCCCTTCTTATATGGACATTTCCACCAAATTCAAGGGCGATGCCGATGCAGTCTCCAAACTGGAGGCGGCCATTACCAAGGGCGGCAAGTTTGGCTGGAACATGGGCATGATGCCTCCTAAGGGCATGGGTGCCAGCGACGCCGACATCAAGGCGATGGCAGAATACATTGCCAGCTTGGCAAAATAGGATTCCCGCTTCGTTTGGTTTCCGGATATTCGGGTAACCCAACGCGGTTACCCGAATCCCCTTTAGCTTGACTATCTTGTGAGGTTAAGCGGCGCGATGCCTTAATGAGCGCCTAATATCCCCAACCCCGCAACATCGGTCCGTAGCCGCGGCGCCATTCCCGGGATTTCTCGCGCTGTTCCTTGGTCAGGATGCTGTTGATCCGGTTGTGAGCATCCACCGCGTTGTCCACCATCTGGCGGCGCAAGTCCTCGACCACCTTGTATTGCTTGTCGATCGCCGCCGAATCCAGTTTGTCCGCGTCGTACAAATCCTGCAGCTTGTCCCGGGCGTCCATCATTTGTCCCATCAAAGGCCATTGCTTGGCCCGCATTTCCTGGCGGATCTGCGTGATCTTGGAATTTTGATCCGCGCTAAGATCCAGGTCCCGGTAATTTCCCCAACCCATCATGCCGCCATATCCGGGACCATAACCTCCCATCATTCCGGGCCCATACCATATCCCGGTCCGTATCCGCCCATCATTCCGGGCCCCATATTGCCCGGCCAGCCCGAAGATGATTCGTCGGCATAAAGGTTTGCGGCAACTCCGAAAAGTGAGGCAGCAAGGATTGCACTGGAAATTCTTGTATAGTTTTTCATCATAGACCTCCGTGGCAATTGGTATAAGAAATGAATCTCCGACAACTCATGCTACGACAGCATACTTAAGTTTCAGTTCAGATCAAGCGGCCACAGAATAATATAGAAACCATAATATCATTTTAAAGAAGGCTCTTCGGGCTGTTTGACCATCTTCTTGCCGCTCAGCACTTCTATGATTTCCGGTATGACTCCCGGATCATCGATGGTCGAGGGCACCATGTATTGCTTGCCGTTGACAATATTGGCGAGCGTCTTGCGCAGCGTCTTTCCGGAACGGGTCTTGGGCAGTCTAGCCAAGATCACCGTGTCCTTGTAGCAGGTGATCGCGCCGATGGTTTCGCGTATACGGGCGATCAATTGTTGCTGCAAATCAGGTTCCGCTATATTCGCGCCGGACTTTAGCACTACCATGCCCATCGGCACCTGCCCTTTGAGGTCGTCGTCGCGCGCAATGACCGCACATTCCGCAACCGCTGGATGCGTAGCGATCACTTCCTCGATCTCGCCGGTTGACAGCCTGTGCCCGGCAACGTTGATCACATCGTCCACGCGACCCATCACGAACACATATCCGTCCTCGTCAATATAGCCGCCATCGCCGCTGGTGTAGTAACCGGGCAGGAAGGTCAAATAACTTTCGCGGAACTTGTTTTCGTCGCCCCACACATGGTTCAGGCAAGAGGGCGGCAACGGCAGTTTGAGCGCGATGTAGCCCTGTGTGCCCCGCGCGACCTGATGCCCGTTCTCATCCAGTATCTGCAGGTTGTAGCCGGGCACCGGCACGGTCGACGAGCCGGGCTTGATCGGCATCGGCTCGACACCCTGAAGATTTGCGGTGATCGCCCAACCGGTCTCGGTCTGCCACCAGTGATCCACCACCGGCTTGCCGCTGTTTTCGGCGAGCCAGGCTTCGGTGGGCGGATCGAGACGTTCCCCGGCCGAGTAGATCACCTGCAGTTTGCTCAGGTCATATTTCTTCATCAGGGCAGCTTGCGGGTCTTCTTTCTTCACCGCGCGGAATGCGGTGGGCGCGGTGAACAGCGCCTTGACTCCATATTCGGCGCAAACACGCCATAGTGCCCCCGCATCCGGCGTCATGATCGGTTTGCCTTCATAGACGATGGTGGTGCAGCCATGCAACAGAGGCCCGTACACGATATAGGAATGACCGACCACCCAACCCACGTCCGACGAGGCCCAGTACACATCGCCCGGTGCCACATTGTAGATCGCCGTCATGCTGTACTTGAGGGCGACCGCATGGCCGCCGTTCTCGCGCAACACGCCCTTGGGTTTTCCGGTGGTACCGGAGGTATAGAGGATGTAGAGCGGATCGCAGCCCTTGACCGGCGTGCAACCCACTGCCTTTGCTTTTGCCAATAACGCTTTCCAGTCATGGTCCCGTCCTGTGACCAGCGATGCGGTCGCTTGCGGCCGTTGATAGACTACACAACATTGCGGCTTGTGCTTGGCAAGTTCGATCGCACGGTCGACCAGGGGTTTGTATTCCACCACGCGCTTGACCTCGATTCCGCATGATGCGGTAAGGATGACCTTGGGTTTGGCATCGTCGATGCGCACCGACAGCTCCGGCGGCGCGAAGCCGCCGAACACGACGGAGTGGATCGCTCCCAGTCTTGCCACCGCCAGCATCGCGATGACCGCTTCAGGGATCATCGGCATATAGATGATGACGCGGTCGCCTTTCACCACGCCCAGATTTGCCAGCATCCCGGCGGTGCGCGCCACGACGTCGGTCAGCTCGGCATAGGTATAGCGGAACATGGTATCGGTGACCGGGGAATCGTAGATCAGCGCGAGCTGATTGCCGCGCCCGGTCTTCACGTGATAGTCCAGCGCCATGTAAGCAGTGTTCATCTCTCCGTCGGCGAACCAGTAGCCGAGGCCGTCCTTGTCGAGCGACAGTATCTGCCGCGGGAATGTGTACCATTCCAGCGCCTCGGCCTGCTCGCGCCAGAAACCTTCCGGGTCTTTCATCGAACGGTCGTACTCGCTCTGGTAACTCATATCCTTCCCCTCCTATGCCAATGCTGTAAGTTAGCGCTCAGTTGATGATGAACATCTCCATGAATTCATTGACCGGTGTTGCTTCCAGCTTCTTCTTGTCCATGCACAACGCCATGATCTGCTGGCATCGATGTTCGGGAAAGCGCGTACGCAGATTGTTCAGGAATTTTTGTTGCAGTACCGGGATGCCTTCGGCGCGGCGGCGGCGGTGGCCGATCGGATATTCCACCTCGATCTTTTCGGTGCTGCTGCCGTCCTTGAAGAACACCTGGATCGCATTGGCGATGGAGCGTTTGTCCGGCTCCAGATATTCGCGGCTGTAACGAGGCTCTTCAACGATCTCCATCTTATCGCGCAACTGGTCGATGATCGGATGGGCAGCGTGGAAGCTGTCTTCATAGTTTTCCGCCACCAGGTCGCCGAAAACGAGCGGCACCGCGACGATGTACTGGATGCAGTGGTCGCGGTCTGCCGGATTCACCAGCGGGCCAACCTTGGAAATGATGCGTATCGCGGACTCGTGGGTGTGGATCACGATCTTGCTGATTTCATTCAACCGCTCCTTCACCTGAGGATGCAGACGTACCGCCGCTTCGCAGGCGGTCTGCGAATGGAATTCGGCGGGAAAGGAAATTTTGAAGAGAATATTCTCCATCACATAGCTGGCATACGGTTGCTTGCGGCTGAATCGGCGCTGCTCCGGCGGCTTGATCTGATGATCCTTGTTGCCCTTGCTGAACAGCACATCGTAGAAGCCCCACTGCGGGGCAGTCAGCACGCCGGGGATGCCCATCTCGCCAGCCATCGTGATCATCGCCAGGCGCACCGCGCGCGACGTGGCATCGCCTGCCGCCCAGGATTTGCGGGAACCGGCATTCGGTGAATGGCGGTAGGTGCGCAGCGACTGCCCGTCGACGAACGCCTGCGACAATGCGTCGATCACTTGTGCCTCTGAGCCTCCCAGCATGCGTGTCACCACGGCAACGCTAGCCACCTTCACCAGCGCCACGTGGTCGAGTCCGACGCGGTTGAAACTGTTTTCCAGCGCCAGTACGCCCTGTATCTCGTGCGCCTTGATCATTGCATTCAGCACGTCATGTATCGTCAGCGGTGCTTTGCCTCCGGACACGCGGCAGCGGCTCAGATAATCAGCCACGGCAAGTATCCCTCCGAGGTTATCGGAAGGATGGCCCCATTCGGCCGCCAGCCAGGTATCGTTGTAATCCAGCCAGCGGATCATCGCGCCGATGTCCCACGCGGCTTTCACCGGATCGAGTTCATGCGAAGTACCTGGCACGCGCGCGCCGTTGCGCACCGTGGTGCCGGGCACCAGTGCGCCGAGAAGTTTGGCGCACTCGGGAAAGCGCAGCGCCAGCAGGCCGCAGCCCAGCGTATCCATCAGACAGTACCGCGCGGTATCGAAGGCCTCCGCGGATGTCACCCCGTTATGGCATACGTAATGTGCAATATCCGCCAGCTCCTGATCGGGTGCCGGGCGTGCATTCACTTCTACATTGGCGCTCATCATTTTTTCCTCAGCGTTTTTCGATCGGCACCCACGCCAGATTTTCCGGACCTACATAATTCGCGCTGGGGCGGATGATCTTGCCGTCGGCCCGTTGCTCCATCACATGCGCGCCCCAGCCGGTGACGCGCGAGATCACGAACAACGGAGTGAACATATTGGTCGGCACGCCCATCATGTGATACGACACTGCGGAGAACCAGTCGAGGTTGGGAAACATCTTTTTCAAATCCCACATCACGTTTTCCAGCCGCGCAGCGATGTCGAACAGCCGCATCTCTCCCTTTTCCCCGGCCAGATTTTTTGCGACGCGCTTGATCACCTCATTGCGCGGATCGGAGATGGTGTAAACCGGGTGGCCGAATCCGATGACGATTTCCTTGCGCGACACGCGCGCGCGGATGTCGGCTTCGGCCTCGTCCGGATTTTTATAGCGGCTCTGGATGCGGAATGCTTCCTCGTTGGCTCCGCCGTGCTTGGGACCGCGCAGCGCGCCGATCGCTCCGGTGATACAAGAATAGATGTCGGAATTGGTGCCGGCGATGACGCGCGCGGCAAATGTGGAAGCGTTGAATTCATGCTCGGCATACAGGATCAAAGAGGTGTGCATCGCTCGTACCCAGGATGCTTTTGGCGGCGAGCCGTGCAACAGGTGCAGCAGATGTGCGCCGACTGAATCGTCATCCGTTTCCACGTCGATGCGCTTGCCGTGTGCGGAATAGTGATGCCAATACATCAATATCGAGCCGAAACAGGCCAGCATGCGGTCGATTATTTCGCATGTGGTTTCATGGCTTTGCGCATCCGGTTCCGGTTCGCAAGTTCCCAGCATCGAGCATCCGGTGCGCATCACATCCATCGGGTGCGCATCCGCGGGAATCGCTTCCAAAGTCTGCTTCACCGGTTGCGGCAGGCCGCGCAGCGATTTCAGCTTGTCTTTGTAGTCTTTCAACTGGGCGACGTTGGGCAATGTGCCATGGATCAGCAGATGAGCAATCTCCTCGAACTCCGCCTGCTCGGCGAAATCCATGATGTCATAGCCGCGGTAATGAAGATCGTTGCCGGTGCGCCCGACGGTACAGACCGCGGTGTTGCCGGCAACGGTGCCTGACAGTGCAACGGATTTTTTCGGTTTGGGTGGCATGCTTACTTCTGCCATATCGTTCTCCCTGATTTTCACTAGAATTATTAGTCAGTACTCTGCGCGGCAAACAGGCGGTCAAGCTGTTGCTCGTAAGCGTGATAGCCGAGGAAGTCATAAAGTTCCATACGCGTCTGCATTTCGGCGACGACCTTCTGTTGCGAGCCGTCTGCAAGAATGTGACGGTAAACGTTCAGCGCCGCCTTGCTCATCGCGCGAAATGCCGACAGCGGGTACAGCACCAGCTTGATCCCGACACCGGCAAGTTGTGCCGTGGTAAACAACGGCGTCTCGCCGAATTCGGTGATGTTCGCCAGCACCGGCACTTTTACAGCGCGTGTGAATTCCGAGTATTGCTTCAGCGTGGTCATCGCCTCGGGGAAGATCATGTCGGCTCCGGCTTCGACACAGGCCTGTGCTCTCTCGATCGCCGACTGCATGCCTTCCACCGCAAGTGCATCGGTGCGCGCCATGATGACGAAACTTTCATCGCTGCGCGCATCCACCGCCGCCTTGATGCGATCCGTCATTTCACTCTGGTTCACGATGGCCTTGTTGGGACGATGCCCGCAGCGTTTTTGCATCACCTGATCTTCGATGTGAAAACCCGCTGCACCGGCCTGAGCGATTTCGCGCGTCGCGCGCGCGATGTTGAAGGCGCCGCCCCAACCGGTGTCGATGTCCACCAGCAATGGGAGGTCGCTGGCTGCGGTGATACGTCGCGCGTCCTCGCATACGTCATGCAAGGTCGTGATGCCGAGATCGGGAATGCCGAGCGATGAAGCTGCCACACCCCCGCCGGAAAGGTACAACGCCTTGTGACCGCTCTTTTGCGCAAGGATGGCACAATAGGCGGTGACCGCGCCTACGACCTGTAAGGGATGATGCTCATCGACAGCACGGCGCAACTTGTGGCCGGGAGTATTGTTCATGCGGCCTCCTCATTGTCATGACAATGATTTTTGTGTTCAGTGTTTCGGAGGCTGGGCGGCATTTGCGGACGCTCACGTCTCCACAAGTGGGGCCCCGAAGCGCGGGACGAGGGCCCCGCGAAGCGGGATCGGCCAGAGTAGGGGATGTCGGCGACAGTGAACGGGGCGCAGCATCCCGCTCCAGAGTCGCATCCCCACCGCCCCTGCTCTGTCCTACGCGGTCGCCCTGCTCGCTGCTCATGCGCTTCCTCCATCTAATAACTTGGATTCCAGCAAATGGTGTGTCGGAAGCCGGCAGCACTCGCGGATGCTCACATCCCCACAAGTGGGGCCCCTGCTCGCTGCTCATGCGCTTCCTCCATCTAATAACTTGGATTCCAGCAAATGGTGTGTCGGAAGCCGGCAGCACTCGCGGACGCTCACATCCCCACAAGTGGGGCCCCTGCTCGCTGCTCATGCGCTTCCTCCATCTAATAACTTGGATTCCAGCAAATGGTGTGTCGGAAGCCGGCAGCACTCGCGGACGCTCACATCCCCACAAGTGGGGCCCCTGCTCGCTGCTCATGCTGCCGCCTCCTCTTCTTTGGAGATCATTTCATCGATGCTTTGCCATGCGCCCTGTATATGGCGGCGCATCAGCATCTCGGCAAGTTCTCCATCGCGCTGCGCCAATGCTTCGACGATCTGGCGATGTTGCTGCAGAGCAGGTCCCGTGCGTTGCGCGTTGCGGCTGGTGCGGTGACGACACATGCGCAACAACTGGTATTGTTCGCTGCCCAGCATGTCCATCAGCATCTGATTGCGGCTGCCGCGCACGATCTGAAAATGGAAGTCCAGATCGCCCTCGCTTTGCGCATACACCTTGCCGCCTTGCTTTCTGATCTGGACTTCATGATGATCGAGCAGTTTGCGCAATTGCTCGATCTCGCCGTCGCTCATTTGTGTTGCCGCGATACGGCACGCCATGCCTTCCAGCGCTTCACGGACAGCATAAAGATCGGAGAGGGTCTTGCGATCCAGCACCACTACGCGCGCGCCTGCGTTGGGAATGCGCTTGACCAGACGCATCCCTTCCAGATGACGCAAAGCTTCACGCAACGGACCGCGCCCCATGCCGAAGCGTTCGGCCAACTCGGCCTCGTTCAGTTTCTGTCCTTGCGCCAATTCACCGGTCACAATGCTTTGCGCCAAACGGTGCGATGCAATATCAGCAAGGGTGCCTTGTTCAGGGGTGTGAGATAGCATGGGAAAACTCATATTGTCGACAATATGTAAAAATAATAGCATAAATTACCCATAAAAATGCAAATTAATTTAATTATGTCGACAAAATTACATTTTGTTCGGGGCAACCCCGAAGGACAGAATCTGAAATTGAATCATTTCAATCGGTTAAGGTAGGCTGGGGAAGTCTGCCGGCAACAGGGCCGGATAGACCCGACTTTTAATCTGTCGCGGCTCAAAGAGTTACGCCAGAAACATATATAGAGCACACTTCCGTGGCCCGTTTCAAAGAACCTTTCCAATCATGCGGGCCAAATGTACCGTAACCGTATATCAGGAAATTCGACCTTTCATCACGCATGGATTGACCATGCTGATGCCAATCAATAACCTTTAGCTACTTGGCAAACTTGCCGAAAGGCAAGGTCGCAAAATTACCGGCCTAAGGGTGACTATGGCAGCGGGACTGCAGCACGAATGTTCATTCGTGTTCATTGACTGCAACCCTTAAGGTATTTGAATACGTTGAAAGGGAAGCATATGTCCAACCTCATCCCCGGTTCTTATAATATTCAAGATACCATGCAGATCTGTGTATGGATATTTTTTATAATATTGGCGGTTATGGCACAAACAGCACATTCCGAGGAAGGTGCAATTGCAAACGGGAAGTTTGCTTTGACACCCAAACTGATAAACCCGGGTATTAACCAGCAGTCCCCTTATCGTTTTAATACAAATCTTGCGTTTAATCACCCGAACGAAGCCGTCAACTCAGAACCAGCATTCAACAGGTCACCGAGGTCGCTCAACTTCACAGAACCGAACAAAGAGGATGACTGGTCGATAAACATACAAAAGCAAGCCCCTTCCAGCAGCGACTGTTCTGCCACTTCAACCCTCCCATGTTTCGATTCAAAAGACGATCAACTCAAAGACGCCAAACCCCAGCAAGAATCCTATTGGTTGGTGTTGCGCAAAGTGTTCCATTTTTGGTAGGAATTTCACACTGTTATCCCACCAATAAAATGGCCTTCAGGAAATATTCCTGAAGGCCATTTTATTGGTGGGTCGTGCTGGACTCGAACCAGCGACCAAAGGATTATGAGTCCTCTGCTCTAACCAACTGAGCTAACGACCCGTAAATGAATAGTGATCGCCAGCTTATTTTTCGCTGTCCAGGAAGCTCTTCAGCTTTTCGGAACGCGAAGGATGACGAAGCTTGCGCAATGCCTTGGCTTCTATCTGACGGATGCGTTCGCGAGTAACGTCAAATTGTTTGCCCACTTCTTCCAGGGTGTGGTCCGTGTTCATCTCGATGCCGAAGCGCATCCGCAACACCTTGGCTTCGCGCTGAGTCAGGCTGTCAAGGATATCCGATGTCGCACCGCGCAGACTTTCGTAAATCGCGGCATCGATAGGTACCGCGGTATGCGAATCCTCGATGAAATCGCCCAAATGCGAATCGTCGTCATCGCCCACCGGCGTCTCCATGGAAATCGGTTCTTTGGCGATCTTGAAGATCTTGCGAATCTTGTCTTCCGGCATTTCCATCTTCTGGACCAGTGTTGCAACATCCGGCTCCTGACCGGTCTCTTGCATAATCTGCCGCGAGATGCGGTTCATCTTGTTGATGGTTTCGATCATATGCACCGGGATGCGGATAGTGCGCGCCTGATCGGCAATCGAGCGTGTGATCGCCTGCCGTATCCACCATGTCGCATAGGTTGAAAATTTATAACCGCGCCGATATTCGAATTTGTCCACTGCTTTCATCAGGCCGATATTCCCTTCCTGGATCAGGTCGAGGAATTGCAGGCCGCGGTTGGTGTATTTCTTGGCGATCGATATCACCAAGCGCAGGTTGGCCTCGATCATGTCGCGCTTTGCGCGGCGTGCCTTGGCTTCGCCGTTGGTCATCTGGCGGTTGATTTCCTTCAGGTCGCGAATCGGGATGCCGACGCGCTGCTGAAGATCCAGCAGCTTCTTTTGCTGTTCGATGATGGCATGCTTGTAGCGTTCAAGCGTATCACTGTACGGCTTTTTAGTCCTCAGTTCCTGCGTCACCCAATGCAAATTGTCTTCATTGCCCGGAAAGGTCTTGATGAAATGCGCGCGCGGCATCTTGCCCTTGGTTACGCACATTTCCTGGATGCTGCGCTCGCTGCGTCGCACTTCCTCAACCAGGCCGCGCATGGTGTCGCACAATGCATCCACCTGCTTCGCGGAGAAGCGGAACTTCATCAGTTCATCAGAGATGCCGTTCTGCAATTTGTCATACTGCTTGCTGCGATAACCGTATTTGTCGTACGCCTTGCCCAGCTTGATGAACAAGTCGGTGATCACCGCAAAACGTTCCATGGCGTCCGCCTTCAACTGCGCCAGATTTGCGGCTGCGGCCGCGGCGGCAGCCTCCTCGTCCTCCTCTTCGTCAGTGTCGGCAGCGCTGATGTCTTCGATTTCTTCATCGCCGTTCGCGGCAATTACCGCTTCATCCGCCGCATCAACAAAGCCGTCGATCAATTCATCGATGCGCATCTGATCGTTTTCGATTTTTGAGGATAACGCAAGGATTTCAGCTATCGTCGCCGGACACGCAGAAATCGCCTGGATCATATGTTTCAGGCCTTCCTCGATACGCTTGGCGATCTCGATTTCCTTTTCACGGGTGAGCAATCCGACCGTTCCCATTTCGCGCATGTACATACGCACCGGATCGGTGGTGCGGCCGAATTCCGAGTCGACAGTGGAAAGAGCGGCTTCAGCTTCTTCCACCGCGTCTTCGTCCGCGACTGCAGGCGCGACATCGGTCATGATGAGCGTTTCGGTATCCGGCGCGACGTCGCAAACCGAGACACCCATCTCATTGATCATGCTGACGATGCCCTCGATTTGCTCGACTTCAAGCATATCCGGCAAGTGGTCGTTGATTTCCGCATAAGTCAGATAGCCGCGTTCCTTGCCAAGCACGATCAAGGCCTTGAGGCGCGTGCGACGCGCTTCAATATCCTGCAACTGGTCGATGACCGGTTGTTCGACGGTGTCCGCCTGTTTCTTGATAGGCTTTTTCTTGTCTTTAAGTTTTACCATGTTCATATTCCTAATTGCATAAGGCCGAATATTGCGTAGAGGCCGCAGAAAAGCGGCGGATTATACCCGATTGCTTCAATTTTTCCTAACCGGCCTAGATGCTTAGCCTCGCTGTTGCAAAAGCCGGTATTGTTCTCGCTCCGGGCCGGTCAGGTTGGCAAAGCCTTTGGCTTCCAACACCTGGCGCTGCCGACGGCGCTGGACTTCGTTGAACTTGCTGATCAGCCCGGAAAATTCGGCAGCCACATCGAAGTTTTCACCCCAACCCAGCATATCCGCCTGTGCCGCTGCAAGCGTTTTTTCATGTATTGTTCCCTGAAAATGCTGCGTAATCGTAGGACTGTTCAGCATGAAATCAGTTTCACGCAAAACCATCAGAACGGCCAGAACCGCATCGGCATCCGCGCCCTGATCCTGCCACTCCGACGGCATCTGCTTCGCCAAATCCGGCTGCGCAATCAGGCATTGCAGTAGCAAGCGATGCGCCGAAGGCGGGGTGCGCCCTGCTTTCTGGAAAGAGACCTTCGAGCCGCGCGCAACTGGCTTGATCTCGTACAACGCCTCAAGCTCTGCCTGGCTGACGCCCGCAAGCGCGGCAACATCCTTGCGCAACAGCAACGACGTAGCCGGTGCGACGATCGCGGTCAACAGCGGTTTGGCGCGTTGCAATAACTGGTTGCGCCCTTCCTGGGTGTGCAAATCCAGTCCCGCACTGATTTCACGCAACAGGTAAGCCGACAACGGCATGGCTCCCTGGATACGCTGCTCGAAGGCATCCTTGCCGTATTCGCGTATGAAACTGTCCGGGTCATGATCGGCCGGCAAGAACAGGAAGCTGATGCGCTTGCCGTCCTGCAGGTATGGCAACGCGTTTTCCAGCGCACGCCATGCGGCGCGCTGCCCGGCTGCGTCGCCATCAAAACAGAACACGATGTGCCCGGTCAAACGCAACAATTTCTGCACGTGGTAGGGGGTGGTCGCCGTGCCCAGTGTCGCAACTGCATATTCCACGCCGTGTTGCGCGAGCGCCACCACATCCATGTAACCTTCCACCACCAGCGCCTTTTGCTCGGCGCGGATGGATTTTTGCGCCTGGAACAAGCCATACAGTTCGCGGCCTTTTTCGAACAGCGGTGTTTCCGGCGAGTTCAGGTATTTGGGCTCACCCTTATCCAGCACCCTTCCGCCGAAGCCGATTACCTGGCCGCGCACATTGATGATCGGGAACATGATGCGGTCGCGGAACCGGTCGTAACGCTTGGCCTCGTCACCGGCGATGACGAGGCCGGTTTCATTCAGCATATCATCCTGATAGTCCGGAAATGCGGCGGCGAGATTCTGCCATCCGTCGGGCGCATAGCCGATGCCGAATTTTGCCGCGATCTCCCCGCTCAGCCCGCGCTGCCTGAGATAATCGATCGCGCGTGGGCAGAGCTTGAGCTGCTCGCGGTAATAGCGCGTGGCGGTCTGCATCACCTCATACAGATCCGGCGCGACCTTTATGTGCGCCGTTCCCGCGGTGGGACGTTCATGCGGGACTTCCAAACCGACGCTGCGCGCCAGTTCTTCGATCGCATCGACATAACCGAGTCCGGCATGTTCCATCACAAAACCGATCGCCGTGCCATGCGCGCCGCAGCCGAAGCAATGGTAGAACTGCTTGGTCTGGCTGACGGTGAACGAGGGGGATTTTTCGTTGTGGAACGGACAGCAAGCAACGAAATTCGCGCCTGCCTTTTTGAGCGGCACATAGCGCTCGACCACTTCCACGATATCGAGACGGTTAAGCAGATCCTGAATGAAGTTTTTTGGAATCACGCCAGTACCGCCTTTTCACACATTTTGCAAAAAGTATAAGGAATGGCCCGGGTGCTGCCCGGATGGATACTGCCGATTATTTCGCCAATTGCGTTTTTATCAAAGCGGAAACTTTGCCCATATCGGCGCGTCCGGCCAGTTTGGGTTTGAGCATGCCCATCACTTTGCCCATGTCCTGCTGGCCGGTTGCGCCGGTTGCCGCGATCGCCTCGGCAACCGCGGCGCCGATTTCGGCCTCGCTCAATTGCTGCGGCATATAGGTAGCCAAAACGCGCATTTCGAACTTTTCCGCATCCGCCAGATCCTGGCGTCCCGCCGCTTCATATTGGCTGATCGAGTCGCGGCGCTGCTTGTTCATCTTTTCAATGATGGCGATCACGTCCGCATCCGACAATTCGATGCGTTCATCCACTTCGCGCTGCTTCATCGCTGCCAGCAACAGACGGATTGCACCGAGGCGCGCCGTATCCTTGGCGCGCATTGCGGTTTTCATGTCTTCGGTAATCTGCTGCTTGAGACTCATGTTGATACCAACTTTTGCGCCGGGAGCAGGCGCGGCTAGTCCAACATCAATAGAGCTTGGGAGGGAGAACTTGGCTCATCAGGCGTTTGTAATGGCGCTTCACAGCGGCAGCCAGCTTGCGTTTACGTTCCGCGGTGGGTTTTTCATAAAATTCGCGGGCACGCAGATCGGTCAGCAGACCGGTCTTCTCCACGGAACGCTTGAAACGGCGCATCGCTACCTCAAACGGCTCATTCTCTTTTACACGTACTGTTGTCATAAACAAAATACCTTCTGCAATAAATCGAGGACGTGAATTCTAACAAAACGGCCCGGCGCCCACAACCCTGATTTACCGGACTGTGATTCGGGCAAATTTACGCTTTCCGATCTGCGCTACGACAACCGTGCCGGACTTGATGACGGCTGCCTTGTCATTGATGCGCTCTCCGTCCAGCTTGACCGCTCCTTGCTGGATCATACGCATCGCCTCGGATGTCCCGTCAACCAACCCGGCTTGCTTGAGCAGTTGCGGCACTACGATGTTGCCTCCGGGAGCCGCCACGTCGATTTCCGGCATGTCATCCGGCAACACGCCTTGGCGGAAGCGCGCTTCGAACTCGGCCAAGGCCGCCTCGGCGGCTTGGCGGCTGTGGAAGCGCTCGACGATCTCCTGCGCGAGCAGCACCTTGATGTCACGAGGATTGCGTCCGGCATCCACTTCCGCCTTCCAGCCGGAAATCTCATCCAGGCTGCGGAACGACAGCAACTCCAGATAACGCCACATCAGCTCATCGGAAATCGACATCAGCTTGCCGAACATGTCCTGGGGAGTATCGGTTACGCCGATGTAGTTTCCCAGCGACTTGGACATTTTGTTGACGCCGTCTGTGCCCTCCAGCAACGGCATCGTAAGCACGCATTGCGCCGGCTGGCCGTAATGTTTCTGCAACTCGCGGCCCATCAGCAGATTGAATCTCTGGTCCGCGCCGCCCAACTCGATGTCGGCCTTGAGGGCCACAGAATCGTAGCCCTGCACCAGCGGATAAATGAATTCGTGAATCGCGATCGGTTGGTTGCTCTTGTAGCGCTTGGAAAAATCATCGCGTTCCAGCATGCGCGCAACCGTGTGGGTGGCCACCAGCTTGATCAGGTCCGCCGCGTCGAATTCGTCCATCCAGGTGGAATTGAACACGATCTCGGTTCTTTCCGGATCCAGCACTTTGAATACCTGCTCCCGGTAAGACTGGGCATTTTCGACTACCTGCTCGCGCGACAAAGGAGGTCGCGTGGTATTTTTTCCGCTCGGATCGCCGATCATCCCGGTGAAATCGCCGATCAAGAATAGGGCATGATGGCCGAGATCCTGAAACTGGCGCATCTTGTTGAGCAGCACGGTATGTCCGAGGTGCAAATCCGGCGCGGTCGGATCGAAACCCGCCTTGACACGCAACGGCCTGCCCGACTCGAGCTTCTGTTTCAATTCTTCTTCAAGCAGCAGCTCATGGGCGCCGCGTTCGATTTGCGCAAGCGCGTGTTTCACGTCTGATTGCTTAATTTTTGGACTTGTCATTTATTGTATTCACCATCAATTCAAGCGTGAAATCGGCGCTGAATCCGCCTCCTCACCCCCAAAACCATTCATCGGCCTGGTTTTGCCACCTATCAGCTCAGTTTTGAAGCGTTGCCTCTTTCTGTTAAAGTCATTTCCGCTGGACAACGCGGCTCGTTGCCAGAGCGGCATAAAACATCGCAAGGAAGCGTGAATGTTACCCCAAAACTCGTTCGACCAAGGACGCAATTTGCCTCAAGGCAAAAAAAAACTGCGCTGGTTTGTGGCATTGTCCACACTGCCATTGCTTGGCGTAGTCACCGCATTCGGCTTGGTGCCGCAAAGTGATTTCGACTTCACATCGACCACGGTTGATATCGAAGAAATCGCTTTGTCCAAAGCCGCCATTGAACAGCCCCCCGTTGCCAGCTATTGGCGCGACGAGCGTGTGCAGCGCGGCGATACCGTCGATGAACTGCTGCGCCGCCTGAGCATAGAAGATCAGTCCGCCGGCGAATATCTGCGCAAATCTGCCGACGCTGAATCCTTCCGCAAATTGCCGGCTGGCACTGAAATACAAGCCGAAACTACCGACACCGGCGGCCTGATCTCATTGAGCTACCTGAGCAACGACAGCACACAGATCATGATTCAAAGGCAAGGGGGAGTTTTCCACGCCAAAATGCTTCCGGCACAATTGGAAAATCGTTTGTTCGTGCGTTCCGGCGAGATCAAGACCAACCTTTACGCCGCCACCGATGAAGCCGGCTTGCCGGACGCTGCCGCCAATCAATTGAACGAACTTTTCAGCGGCGACATCGATTTTCATCATGATTTGCGCAAAGGTGACAGGTTCACCGTGATTTATGAAATGACCTACAGCAACGGCGTGTTGCTGCATATGGGCCGCATCCAGGCCGCCGAATTCATCAATCAGGGTCATGTTTACCGTGCACTGTATTTTCAGAAAGACGCCCAGCACGGTGATTACTACACCCCGGAAGGCAAGAGCGTACACAAGGCCTTTCTGCGCTCTCCCATCGCCTATTCGCGCGTAAGCTCGAGTTTTTCTCTGTCGCGTTTTCACCCGATACTCAACAAATGGCGTTCGCACAAGGGCACCGATTTTGCAGCCGCCATGGGCACCCCGGTCAAAGTGACCGCGGACGGAGTGGTTTCCGTGGTCGGCAAGCAGGGCGGCTACGGTAATGTCATCATGGTGACCCATCAGGGACGCTACACCACGGTATATGGCCACTTGTCGCGTTTTGTACCTGGTCTGCACAAGGGCCAGCATGTTTCCCAAGGCGAAGTGATCGGCTACGTCGGCATGACTGGATTGGCGACCGGCCCGCATTTGCACTATGAATTCAGGGTAAACGGGCGGCAGCAAGATCCGTTGCGTGTTGCCTTGCCCGATGCCAAACCCATCGACAGCTCATATCTTGCAGCGTTTCAACCCGTGGCAAGCGGTTTGGTTGCCAGACTGAATTTGTTGCGCAACACCAACCTCGCTCAACTCGACTGATCGTACAGTGTCACCTGAGTTATATATCGGGTTGATGTCAGGAACCAGCCTGGACGGTATCGATGCTGTCCTTGTCGATTTAAGCCGACCCAAACCCCAGCAAATCGCCAAACATTATCTGCCGTTCGACGACGCACTGAAAGGTAATTTGCTGGCTTTGCATCTCCCCATCCATAACGAATTGCATCAGGCGCAGGTCATCGGCAACCAACTCGCGCATCTGTATGCTGCAGCAGTTGCGCCATTGCTGGCCCGTGCCAAAATATCAAACAACGACGTCAGAGCGGTCGGTTGCCACGGCCAAACCATACGCCACCGTCCGGAGCACGGCTATTCCCTGCAAATTGGCAATGCCGCGCTGCTCGCTGAATTGACCGGCATCACCGTGGTCAGCGACTTCCGCAGCCGCGACATCGCCGCAGGCGGGCATGGCGCCCCGCTGGTTCCCGCTTTTCACGATCATGTGCTGCGGCATCCCGACATCCACCGCGTTATCGTCAATATCGGCGGCATCAGCAATCTGACCTGCCTGCCGTCCGGCGCCCCCGCTTCTGGCTTCGACTGCGGCCCGGGCAACCTGCTGATGGATGCCTGGTGTATGCAACATCGGGGAGAGCCCCATGACGACAATGGCGCATGGGCGGCATCCGGCAAAGTTCTGCCGGATTTGCTGGAGAAAATGCTGGCAGAACCGTATTTCGCATTGCCTCCGCCCAAAAGCAGCGGGCGCGATCTGTTCAATATTTCCTGGCTGCAGAACAAACTGCTTGGCGATGAAGCTGCAGCGAACGTGCAGGCTACCCTGTTGGAGCTGACCTGCCGCAGCATCATGCTGGCTATCCAGAAACATTGTCACGGGGCAGAAGAGATTTATTTATGCGGCGGCGGCGCCCACAACCAGACCCTGCGCGAACGTCTGGCGGCATCTTTGCCTGCCTGCAGTGTGAAAACAACCGATGCGCTTGGGGTCGATGGCGATTATCTTGAAGCGATAGCCTTTGCTTGGCTGGCGCAGCAAGCTCTGCACGGTAAGACTGCCAACCTGCCGCAGGTCACCGGCGCAAAACATCCGTGCATACTTGGCGCCGTTTACCGCAATCATTAGGCCAATTTAATGATGCAGTGAAGATAAAAATCGCAACTAAGCCCGGAACAGCGATTCTATAGCGCCTTGCTGACTTTAATGATGCTCTTGTCTTCATCGCTGGTCTTGGTTGCAAATCCAAGGCGTGTCATAAGCTTGAGCATGTTGTGGTTGTTGCTTAATACTTCCCCCTCAATGGTATTCAATCCTTTGTCGCGGGCTGCCTCCATCAGAGCAGCCATGAGCTTTTGCCCCAGACCTTTGCCTTGCATGTTGTCCGCGATCACCAGTGCGAACTCGCATGAATCCCCATCCGGGTTGATGGCATAGCGCGCGACGCCCAGCTCGATTTCGCGTCCCTGCTCCTCGACAACCGCGATCAGCGCCATCTCGCGGCTGTAATCGAGCTGGGTGAACCGCACCAACATGGTTTCGGTAAGCTCCTGCATGCTGTTCATGAAGCGAAAGTATTTGGATTCGTCCGACAGGTCGTGCACGAATTTTCTCTCGATATCGGCGTCCTCAGGGCGGATAGGCCGGATCGTGATATCGGTGCCGTCGGCGAGTTGCCACCGGCTGACCAGTTGCGAAGGGTAGGGATAGATGGCCATGTGCGCATAGCGATCGGCGCTCGGCTGGCGATACGCCACCACCACACGCGCGTCGGCCGCCAATGCGCCATTCTCGTCGAGGATCATCGGATTGATGTCCATTTCGTCGATCGGAGGGAGTTCACAGACCATTTCTGAAACGCGCAGCAGCACGTCGGCCAGTGCCTCCATGTTCGCCGGTGCCATGTTGCGAAATGGACCCAACATTCTCGCAATACGTGTTTCCTGAATCAATTCCCTGACCAGGAAGTTATTCAGCGGCGGCAACGCAACCGCACGATCTCCCATGATTTCGACGGCAGTGCCACCGGCACCGAATGTGATCACCGGCCCGAATACCGGATCGGTGGTCACCCCTATCATCAACTCACGGCCATTTGGCTTGATGATCATCGGCTCGATGGAGACGCCGTCCATGCGGGCGCCGGGGCGATTTAGCTGGACATTGTCGACAATGTGCTGGTAAGCGGCGCGAACTTCATGCGCGTTGTTCAAATTCAGCATAACGCCGCCCGCGTCGCTTTTATGGGTGATATCCTGTGAATTGACTTTCATCGCCACCGGAAAGCCCAATTGCTGTGCAATCAGCAATGCTTCGTTGGGCGAATGCGCGACCATGGTTTTCGCTACGGGAATATGGAATGCCGATAAAACAGCTTTCGATTCCATCTCCGACAGTACCTTGCGATGTTCCTGGATCGCTCCTTCGATGATCAGCCGCGCGCTCTCCACATCCGGTTCGATGTGGTGCGACAACGGACCGGGTACCTGCATCAGCAATTTCTGGTTGCGGTAGTATGCGGATAGATGGGAGAACACCTCCACCGCCGGTTCCGGCGTGCGGAAGTGCGGCTTGTGCGCCTTTGCGAAAGCGTCGCGCGCGTCGGCGACCTGCGTCTCCCCCATCCAGCAGGTCAATAGCGGTTTGCTGTGCGCGTCGGAAAGTTCGATCATGGCTTGCGCAGACTCGAGCGGTTTGGTCATGGCCTGCGGCGTAAGTATTGCCAGCACTCCATCGACGTTTTCATCTTCCAAACAGGCTTTGACCGCATGGTGGTAGCGATCCGCCTGGGCATCGCCGATGATATCCACCGGATTGTCGTGCGGCCAGTTCGGTGGCAGATGCAGATTGAGATATCCGATCGTGGTATCCGACAATGTGGCCATTGTCAGCCCCAGATCGGATGCCCGGTCTGTGGCCATCACCCCCGGCCCTCCGCCGTTGGTAACGATGGCGAGGCGGTTGCCGACCGGGCGGAATCCGCACGACAGGGCCTTGGCGGCAGTAAACAGTTGCGTGATGGTCTGAACCCGCACCACGCCTGCACGACTGACCGCCGCGTCGAATACATCGTCCGCTCCGACAAGCGAAGCAGTGTGCGACATCGCAGCCCGGGAACCTGACGAATGGCGGCCGACTTTGACCAGGATCACCGGCTTGATGCGCGCGGCTGCGCGCAGCGCGCTCATGAATCTGCGCGCGTTGCGGATGCCCTCAATGTACATCAGGATGCTGTGGGTATTCGGATCGGACACCAGATAATCCAGTATCTCGCCGAAATCCACATCAGTCGACGATCCCAGAGACACTACACTGGAAAAACCCACTTCATTGCTTTCCGCCCAATCCAGGATCGCGGTGCATAACGCGCCGGATTGCGAGACGAATGCGATATTTCCGATGTTCGCACCGCCCTTGTTGAAGGTCGCATTAAGGCCGATGGACGGGCGCATGATACCCAGGCAGTTCGGTCCGATCAGGCGGATGCCATAGCGACGCGCGGTGTCCAGCAATTCCTTCTCCAGTGCCTCACCTTCATCGCCTGCCTCCCCGAACCCGGCGGTGATGATGACCGCCGCCTTTACACCGTGGATGCCGCAACTCTCGATGATGCCGGGCACCGTTTGCGGCGGTGTCGCGATAACCACAAGCTCGACCGTTTCTCCGATGTCTGCAAGAGAGGCGAAAGCCGGCCTGCCTTGCACCTCCGAATGGTGCGAATTGATCGGATAAAGCATGCCCTTGAAGCCGCTTTCCAGCATATTCCGGAATACAATCTGACCGACCGAATCGACTCTGTCACTGGCCCCGAATACCGCTACGGACTTGGGAGCAAACAGGGTGCTGAGATAGTGCTTGCCCATGTTTTCGCCTTCATTCAAATGATCATTAGGTATGATAGCATCGTGCCTACGCACTTCCCTTGACATGCAAACTGCCTATATCAGCCATCCGCTCTGTCTCAAACACGACATGGGCGCTTACCATCCAGAATCTCCGGCACGCATCCATGCCATCGAGGATATGCTGATCGCATCCGGATTGTTAAGTTATCTGCAGCGCCATGATGCACCGGCGGCAACCCGCGCGCAATTGATGCGCGTGCATGACCCGGACTACGTCGATTCAATCGAGTCCAGTTCGCCTCAAAAAGGCCTCATACATCTCGATCCCGACACCGCAATGAATCCCTACAGCTACCAGGCTGCGTTGCGCGCGGCGGGAGCTGTGGTGCAGGGAGTCGACCTTGTCATGGCTAAAGAAGTCGAGAACGCCTTTTGCAACATCCGTCCACCCGGCCACCACGCCGAACGCTCTCGGGCGATGGGGTTCTGCTTTTTCAATAATATTGCCGTAGGCGCAGCGCATGCGATGGCGCAGCATGGTTTGCAGCGCGTGGCCATCGCAGACTTCGATGTGCATCACGGCAATGGTACCGAGGAAATCTTCCATGATGATCCTCGTGTGATGCTGTGTTCCACTTTCCAGCATCCGTTTTATCCGTATGCCGGAGCAGATAGCGGCAACGAACATATCATCAATGTGCCGCTTTCTGCGGGGACCGGAGGAGAGCAGTTCCGTGATGCTGTCACGCAATATTGGCTGCCAGCTCTGGAGCGCTTCGAACCTGAGTTGCTGTTGATCTCGGCCGGATTCGATGCCCACCGAGACGATGAATTGGCCATGTTGAACCTGATCGAACCGGATTATGCGTGGATAACGGGCGTTTTAAAAAGTATTGCGGAGAAATATGCGCATGGACGCATCGTTTCTGCGCTGGAAGGCGGCTATGAACTACATGCGCTGGCACGCAGCGCTCTGGCGCATATCAAAGTGCTCAGCGGACTTTGAAGTTCGTCAATCCATTTTAGGCGCCGCAAAAAACTGCGGGGCGCTAAGCGCCCCGAAGCCTAATCCAACCGAATTGCTGTCTGTTGTTCAGGCAGAGAAAGAGGAACCGCATCCACAGGTGGTCGTGGCGTTCGGGTTCTTGATCACGAACTGCGCGCCTTCCAGGTTTTCCTGATAGTCGATTTCCGCGCCAACCAGATACTGGAAACTCATCGGATCGATCAGCAATTGCACGCCGTTTTTGCTCATCACAGTGTCGTCTTCGTTGGCTACTTCGTCAAATGTAAAACCGTACTGGAATCCCGAGCAACCGCCGCCGCTGACAAAAACCCGCAGCTTCAGATCGGCATTCCCTTCTTCCTCGATCAATTGTTTTACCTTGTTGGCCGCATTGTCGGTGAACAACAGAGGATCTTCCATCTCGGTCATCGCATTCATATCCCGCTCCTTCAAAAATTATTCTCCGGTACTCGACTTGAATTCACCGGTACTTGATTTAAAAGCAACCACCTTGTCCTGTGCCGCCGCACTGGTATGTATCAGGCGTCCGTCGACGATTGCGCCCAGCTGGATTTCCAGTGTTGTGTAATGTACATCCCCATTGACCTTGGCTTTGCTCTGGAGTTCCATATATTCGCTGACGTATACCGGGCCGCTGATCGAGCCATTGATCACCAAATGGGTGACGTTCACTTCCCCGTTCACCTGGGCATGCTCGCTAAGCACCAGGGTGCTCGGTTTGTCGGGCACAGCGACGACATTACCGTTCACCTGACCGTCAATGCGCATCCCGCCGCTGAAATTCAAATTGCCATCTACAGTGGTTCCAGCACCGATCAGCGTATCGATCTGGGTTTGTGGCTTGCTGTGTTTTTTATTGAACATCGTTTCTCCTTGACTTATGAGAGACTCACGCTTTGCCGAACCTTCGGTTCGGCCGCACCTTGTTCGAATATGCGAACCTGCACGCTCTCCAATTGTGCATCGGGCGGCAACTGGATGCTTTGTTCGATACGCCGATAATACCTGAAACTGAGCTTGAATAGTGGGTTCTCTGCTTCATTTCGCGGAAATACATGGGTGGAAGTCTGCCCATTTTCCACTACTGTGGCAACCAACTGATAGTATCCGTTGAATATTTTGGCGCGCTGTCCGCTCTGCACCAGCAGCATGCGCAGGCGGAATTCGCCGGGAATGATGTCACGTTCCAAAGTCAACCGGTGCACACCCAGTTCGCCCTCTTTCCCTGCTGCCGCGGTAAGGTTCTGGAAGAAGACCAGATCTTCCTGAAGATGGACATTTTCATCAGCCATGCTTTTTAGCTGCTCGGCCGTTGCCTGGTTGCTGGCTTGCTCGATCTGGATCTCCCGCTCGAATTGGGTGACTTTGTCGCTGAGTTGCGCATTCGCCTCGATCAATTTGGCAACTTGTTCATGCAATTTGGACAATTCCTGTTCGGCTTGATTGCGATGAAAACCCGCAAGTTCCAAACCGCTGTCATATGCCCACCATGCCAGCGCGATTGCCGCCAATACGAATGGTACCAGCATGCCCCAGCGCAAATACCAGGCGATATGCGGCCGCACCGACATCTGCGGTGCTGAAATGCTGAATCTGCGTTTAACTCTCCGTTCGACTCCGCGCCACATAATCAGGGTAAACCACGTTTCATGTCAGGGTAACAAAGCAGCGTTATTCAAAGCGGTGGCTTCGGGCAATCCGAACATGATGTTCAGATTCTGCACTGCCTGGCCGGCCGCACCTTTGACCAGGTTATCGATCACTGACAGCACTACAACCGTATCATCGCCCTGCGGCTTGTGCACGGCAACGCGGCAATGATTCGCGCCTCGCACTGAACGTGTCTCGGGCAGACTGTTCGCGGGCATCACATCCACAAAGGGTTCCTTAGCATAACGCCGTTCGAACAGCGCCTGCAAATCGACTTCCGCATTTAGCTTGCCATACAACGTGGCATGGATACCGCGTATCATCGGCGCGAGGTGCGGAACGAAGGTCAAACCAACCGCCTTGCCGGCTGCCCGCGCAAGGCCCTGTTTTATTTCCGGCAAGTGGCGATGTCCCGCGACTCCATAGGCCTTGAAATTGTCCGCCGCTTCCGAGAACAAGTACGGGATCTCCGCCTTGCGCCCCGCGCCGGAAACCCCCGACTTGGCATCGGCAATCAAGCTGTCCAGCTCGACCACCCCCGCTTCCAACAGAGGGATAAAACCCAATTGCACCGCCGTGGGATAACAGCCGGGGTTGGCAACCAGCCGGGCCGATTTGATCTGCGCGCGGTTTGCTTCAGGCAAGCCGTATACCGCCTCCATTAACAGATCCGGGCAAGCGTGCGGCATGCCATACCATTTTTCCCATTCGGCGACATTCTGCAAACGAAAATCCGCAGCCAGGTCGATCACCCTGACGCCGGCATCCAGCAAAACACGCACTTGCTGCATCGCGATGCCATTCGGGGTGGCGAAGAACACTGCATCACATTTTTCGAGATGCGCCTGATCGGGATGGACAAACGGCAGATCCACATGACCGCGCAGACTGGGAAACATCTGGCTGACCGGCATACCGGCATCAGCGCGCGAAGTGATCACTCGCAACTCCACCTGCGGGTGCATCACCAACAGACGCAGCAATTCGACGCCGGTGTAGCCTGTTCCGCCTACTATGCCAACTTTGATCATCTCGACTTCCATAAAAAGCGCTTTGTATTCTACAACAAAATGAAAAGCCGCCCGAAGGCGGCTTTTGCAGTACATCCAAACGGCTTAGCGTTTGGAGAATTGTTTCCTGCGGCGCGCCTTGCGCAGACCGACCTTCTTGCGTTCCACTTCACGCGCATCCCGGGTTACCAGGCCGGCCTGCTTCAGCACCGTCTTGAATGTCGCGTCGTAGTCGATCAATGCACGTGTGATTCCGTGACGCACCGCACCTGCCTGGCCGGATTCTCCGCCTCCGGTGACGTTCACCATAATGTCGAACTTGCCCAGCGTATCGGTCAAAGTCAGCGGCTGGCGCACAACCATGCGGCCCGTCTCGCGCGAGAAGAATACATCCACAGGCTTGTCGTTGACCACGATGTTGCCTTTGCCAGCCTTGATAAACACTCGCGCCACCGCACTCTTGCGGCGACCGGTACCATAGTTATATGTAATGCTCATAATCAGGCCTTCAACAGATTGACCGGTTTGGGTTGCTGCGCCGAATGTGGGTGCGCCGCGCCGGCATATACCTTCATCTTGCGCAGCATCGCGTAGCCCAGCGGGCCTTTTGGCAACATGCCCTTGACGGCCTTTTCCAACGCGCGGCCGGGATGGCGCTCTTGCATCTTGGCAAAATTGGTAGTGTACAAACCGCCCGGATAGGTCGTGTGGCGATGATACAGCTTGGCTTCAGCCTTGTTGCCGGTCACACGCAGCTTGTCGGCATTGACCACGACGACGAAATCGCCGGTATCTACGTGCGGTGTGTATATTGCCTTGTGCTTGCCGCGCAGACGCGCCGCGATCTGCGCGGCCAGACGGCCCAGCACCTGATCGGCTGCGTCAACCAGAAGCCAGTCATGCTGGACTTCCTCGGCTTTAGCGGAAAATGTTTTCATAACCACAATCCCTGATAATTCAATAATGTAAAACTTCGAAGGGCGCGCATTCTATTGCAGCCAACCTACCCTGTCAAACGCTATTTGACCCAGCAATGTGCTCGCGAAACCAGCATTGGCGCGCGTATTTCAGGAACCAAGGTTAAAACAAGTAAGATAGGCACATTTGGATATTCCGTGTCTCGTCATGGCCTGGTTCATCACCAACCTCATTGCATCCTTCCTTTTGCCACCGTTCAGCCTGCTACTGCTGCTCGCGCTGGGTATCTATTTTCTCTATCGTCGCCACAAGTTCGCCAGAATGCTGATCATCGCCTCATTCGGCCTGCTGTGGATCGCGTCTACTCCTTATGTTGCCGAAGGCGCGCTGCATAGGCTGGAGGCTCAAACCGCTCCCGTTGATATCAGTCTTCAGGATGCCGATGCGATCGTGATCCTTGGAGGTGGGACCTATTTCCACGCACCAGAATACGGTGGTCAAGACACGATCGGTGATGACACGCTGGTACGTTTGCGTTACGGGGCGAAACTCCAGCGGGAAACCAGAAAGCCAATACTTGTGACCGGCGGCAAGCCCCTGGGCAACAGTAATTCCGAAGCGCAACAGATGCGTGTTGCACTGGAACAGGATTTCCATGTGCCGGTACGCTGGACGGAAGACGAATCGGACAACACTCTCGAGAATGCACGCGATTCTTTCCGCATTCTGCAACAGGCGGGCATCCATAAAATCTATCTGGTCACACACGCGTGGCACATGTCGCGCGCTGCGGAGATATTCCGTCGTGCCGGACTTGAAGTCATCGAGGCGCCAACCGCGTTTACCACGCGTTATCGGACCGACCTGCTCACCTTTCTACCGCGCTCCGAATCCCTTGAGGACAGCAAGATTTTCATGCACGAGATTATCGGATTGCTCTGGTATCGGTTAAAGTTAGCAATCTCGGACAGTTAGAAAATAAAGGAAAGCCATGAAAGCTCGCGTTAAATGGGTGGAACAGGTCTCATTTCTGGGCGAGACCGAAAGCAATCACGCGGTATTGATGGACGGCGCGCCAACCGCGGGTGGACGCAATCTTGGGCCGCGTCCGATGGAGTTGTTGCTGATCGGCACCGGCGGCTGCACCAGCTTCGATGTGATCAGCATATTGAAGAAAAGCCGCCAGGCGGTTTCAGACTGCCATGTTGAACTGAACGCGGAACGCGCCGAAACTGATCCCAAGGTGTTCACCAAGATACACATGCACTTTGTCGTCAAGGGCAAGGGCATCAAGCCCGAGGTCGTCGAAAAGGCCATCAGGCTATCGGCCGAGAAATATTGTTCCGCCTCCATCATGCTCGGCCAGACTGCAGAGATCACGCACGATTTTGAGGTGATACAGGAATAAAAAATGGGGGTATAAAGCGCTTGCTAAACCGCTTGCGGTTCATCAATTCGAGCGAGTTCACCGTGTGCGATTGGAAAACCATGGGTGCCAACTCAAGGGATGTTCGGGAACATGCACGCTTTTTGGTATTGACAATGCTGACCTGCGAATCCGTTAAATACCCATCAAGCCAGATAATTCGAGGTCACATATGCCAGATGTAATCATGAACGCTCAGAGCAAAAATGTTCTTGTGCTGTCCTATAACAATGTAGGCAATTTTGGAGATAGGCTTGGTTATCACTTGATACATTCGGTTCTGCCCCCCAACTGCGTTGTTACCCATGGAAACTTTCATCCCTGGAATGTTCCCGACATGGAATATGACTTGGTAATCATTGGAATAGGGAATAGCCTGTTTCAGCCATTACTAACGGACAATTTGTTGCGTTTACTCGACAAGACAAAAAGAGCAATTGGCATATTCGGAACGCAATATAGGTACCAAATCGACACGGCGCGCATGAACGATATTATCAGCCGTTTGGATATATGGTATGCCCGTTACAAGGATGATATAGAAAATTACGGAAATGATAGGGACAACGTGGTGCATCTGGGGGACTGGTTAGTGGACGCCTTCCCCATGTCCGAATCAACCGATCCGAGGACCCTCAGAATCGGAAACGAAATATGGGGAAATTTGCCGTTAGATAGGACGATTCAGGAGATACAATCCTTCAAGAGGGTTTTTTCTACGCGGCTACATCCACTATTGTGCGCTCTGACCAGTGCAGAAGAAGTTTCATATAGTGAGCAACCTGATTCCTCAGGAAAGCCCTCCGGCAAGTTTCAATCCATGTTGCTTGATGTCTTCCAAATAACGTACCCGGAATCGCATTTCTTCAAGGTTGATTCTGCGGCAGTAGTATCGTATAAGACGATGGTGCGAAATAATATCAGGCATATGGAATCACGGTTGAGCCAACTGTTATACGAAAGATGAAGACTTGGCAAATCGCCCAACCGGACTGCATATCACGCATCCATGCAGGCCGGTGAATTCCGGGGTCGATTGTCAGCATACGGGTATTTCTGAAATTTGGTCTGTGCCGAAAACGGATGGTCACGAAGTGCCGGTTTCGGGTAGCAACGCCAGAATATAGTTCGTACACGTGACCGTCGTTTGTCGATATCAATCCAGATCCTCGCCTGACCTGCTATCGAGTTACATCAGTTTCACCTGCGGTGTATTCCCATGTCTCATCTACAACCAGTAGGAGGTACTGGTCATCACCTTGCCATTCAGCTTCATCGCCAGTTGCACCGGTTGAGGCAGCTCTGCGCCGCCTAGCGACCTCGCCATATCGGCATGGCCGGTCTCATCGGCATGCATCTGCGCGACAATGGCGCGGCTCTTCTCGTCATGGGGAGGCAACTTATCCAGATGGCTTTGCAGGTGATCCCCGACCTGCCGCTCGGTCTCGGCGAGAAAGCCGAGATTCCATTTGTCGCCCAGCAAGCCCGCGGCCGCGCCGATCGCCAGCGAACCGGTGTACCAGAACGGGTTCAGAAAACTCAGATGACCGCCAAGCTCATGCACACGTTTGGCCGTCCAAGCGAGATGCTCGGTCTCTTCCTGCGCGGCTTGTTGCAACTGCTTCTGCACGGCGGGATC
>Ga0335085_10001192_pt1 | contig 59004 bp, 46 predicted proteins | sample Lox_Sample_45_FD_206712 | JGI IMG/M metagenome (GOLD analysis project Ga0335085, IMG submission 206712) | Soil microbial communities from Loxahatchee National Wildlife Refuge, Florida, United States - Lox_Sample_4.5 | ecosystem: Environmental > Terrestrial > Soil > Wetlands | place: USA...
GACGACGTAGGTGCTGAAATTGGTGGTGGGGCGAGCGTCCTCGCGAGCCGGCTCGTCAGTAGCCTCGCCCCACTGCGGGTACATTTCCACGTCGCTGGGCGTAAACACAACATCTACGCCTGCCGTGTGACAGAGTTTCAGATCACGGTTCAAAGCGCGTGGATATTTTGAAAAATCCTCCTTCGGTCCAAATTGCGTCGGGTTCACGTAAATGCTCACGACCACAACGCCGTTTTTGCCGACGGCCTGACGCGCACGTTGGACAAGGCTCAAATGGCCGGCGTGCAAATATCCCATCGTCGGCACAAAACCAACGGGCTTGCCGGCGCGTTTCCAGTGCGCAGCCAGCTTTTGCATGGCGGCGACTCTCGAGACAATTCGCATGATTTTATTTTACCGAAATTACCGGCGGATTCACGAAAGAAAAAACCGCGTTGGAATCATCCAACGCGGTTTCGTAACGCGGTCTGTGACCGTCTCAGCGACGCTCATAGAACGTCCCCACAAATCGGTTTGTCAGCGCACAAAATTCAGCGGCGTACTGGTTGGCATCTCATGAGCACAGGGCTGGTTCGTCGGCGCGTCCGCCTCGCGGTCGTTGGGCAGCACGATTTTATTGGCGACCATCCACGCTTCGACTTCCTCGCCGCTGATATCGGCCAGCATGTGGCCATTGATTTCAACGCATGGACTTAACATCTGCCCGGTTTTCTCAATCATTTCCTGGCGTTGCAACGGGTCGTTAATGATGTCGCGGTCCTCGAACGACAGGTCGTATTTGCGCAGCACGGCGCGGACGCCCTGGCTCCAGCCGCAGGTCGGTTTCAAGTAAGCGATGATTTTTGGCTTTTCCATAACTATTCTAAAATTGGTTTTCCGATGCCAATATACTGCCACACCTTCCCGGGTTCGCAAGGTGTTTTTACCGTTCAACCTCTGCTTGCCGGGCGGAGAGCACCTTCCGCGACGGCATGTAATTTGCAATGAATTCGCGGTAAAACTCTGCAAACGTGCCGGCCGCAATGGCCGCGCGCGCGTCGGCCATGATTTTTAAAAACAAATGCGAGTTGTGGACGCTTACCATGCGCAGACCCAGAATTTCGTTCACATTCAGCAGATGCCGGAGATAGGCGCGCGAGAAATGTTTGCAGGCGAAACAGTCGCAGCCTTCGTCAATCGGATGGAAATCCGCCTTGTACGCACCGCCTTTGAGGCCGAACGCGCCGCGCCGCGTGAATGCCGTGCCGTTGCGCGCCACGCGCGTCGGCAGCACGCAATCGAACATGTCCACGCCGCGGGCAATCAGTTCAAGCATCTGCGCCGGCGTGCCGAGGCCCATCGCGTAACGCGCCTTATTGGCGGGCAGAAACGGTTCGGTGAATTCAACCGCCTTGAGCATCTCCGCTTCCGGCTCGCCGACACTCACGCCGCCGATGGCATAACCGTTGAAGTCCATCGCGACCAGCGCCCTCGCGCATTCTTCGCGTAACGCCTGATTGCTGCCGCCTTGCACAATGCCGAAGACCAGTTGACCGGGCGCGCGCGGCTGTTCCCGGCATTCGCGCGCCCAGCGGATGGTGCGTTCGACGGCAAGACGAAGCGTGGTGGCGACACCCCGTCGCCCTTGCGACGAGGGCGTCGCAGCCACCTCGTGCGGCGGGCATTCATCAAATACCATGGCGATGTCCGAGCCGAGCACGCCCTGGATTTCCATCGCTTCCTTCGGACCGAGAAACAATGGCGAGCCGTCGAGGTGCGAGCGGAATTCGACGCCGTGCGGTTTGATTTTCCGGATTTTGGCGAGGCTGAAAACCTGGAACCCGCCGCTGTCGGTCAGGATCGGCTTTTGCCAATTCATGAACTGATGCAATCCGCCGGCGGCGCGGATGATGTCGAGTCCAGGCCGGATGTTGAGGTGATAGGTGTTGCCGAGGATGATTTGGGTGCCCATCTCCAGCAATTCGCGTGGGTCGAGCGCTTTGATACTGGCCTGCGTGCCGACCGGCATGAACACCGGCGTGTCCACGACGCCATGGGCCGTGGCCAGCTTTCCCAAACGCGCCTTGGTCGAGGAATCGGTTTTAAGCAGTTCGAACATCGCGCAAAAAATAAATTAACATACTTCGAATCTCAATCTGGCGGATTTGAAAATCTCGCGGGAAGAGAATTAATTCAGGAAGTTGAAGTTTATTTGAGAACTGAGTTGTTCGTGTGGTCAATTTCTGTGACCTGTTTGGTATCCAAATTAATTTCCAACGTTATGCTGAAATAAGCATTGTAGTTGTAACCCGAAACCGCCGTGCTATTGGAATCCAAAGAAAGGACGATCTTTTTATCGTTGTATGATTGGACGAGTATGTGAAAGTCCTCCCCTCTGCACTTAAATGCCACTGGAACTTCTTTGTCTGATTCGGATTTGAGATCAATGACATGAACCACCCCAGTCAGCATTCCCGCCTGCGGCTTATGCTGGCTTTCAGCAATAAAAACGATCGCGCTGCCGTCCGGTGTTCTAACAAAACCTTCGCAATCGTGGCAATAGAACGTGCGCGCATCAATCCAGTCTGCCAGCCTGTAGCGATGCCCTAAAACGGTTAGCTCAAACGAAATCCAGCCACTATCAGCCATTATGACGAAAGATTCGTGCCTGATTACTTCTACGTCTGAATCTTTGTAGAGTATTTCGTTGGTTGGCAGCCCAATGCATCCGCTCGTAATTATAGCCATTAAGCTTGCTAGAAATAAGATAGTTCGTTTAGGCATTTTCGACTCCTTTTCATGGCACGGGCAGTTCATCAAAGATTTTCTGGATCACCAAACAAAACATCCACCAGCAAATCGGAAGCGATCTTTTCCAGGTCGCGTTTCAGCGCGGCAAGCTCGCATCCTTCGGGCAATTGCAGGCGCGCGGAGGCTTTGAACAAATTTTCACCGCTCATGGGCGCGCTGACGACTTCGCTGGAAAATTCCTCGACGTTCACGCCCGCCTTTGCCAGCGCGCTGGAAATTTCCCGGACAATGCCCGGCCGGTCATGGCCGACGATTTCCAGTTTGGTTTGTCTGCCGGTTGCCGCCGGCGCCTTGGCATCATCAGGACGGATGACAATGGTCAGACCGGTGCCTTGAAGTTTTTGCAAGGCATCGAGCAACGGCTGCCTTTTGTCCAAAGGCAGTTCGATGCGAAGAATGCCGGCAAACTCGCCGCCCAGCCGGGACATGCGGCTCTCGAGCCAGTTGCCGCCGTGTTCGGCCACGACGCGTGCCACGGATTCAACCAGACCAGTGCGGTCCGGGCCAATGACGGTCATTACCATGGGAGTCTGCATGACGTTTAGTTAAACGCTTGCCGCATCGGTGGCAAGCGATTCTCCGGTTCTACATCTGTTCCACCGTCTCGATGCCCAACGTCTCCAACCCTTGTTTAAGCACCCGGGCGGTCAAATCGCATAACACCAAACGGCTGGCGCGCGTGGCGTCGTCGGCTTTGAGCACGGGACAATTCTCGTAGAACACGGTGAACTTGCCGGCCAGTTCGTAAAGATAATTGCAGAGAAAGTTTGGCCGGTATTCCTCCGCGACGGCTTCCAGCGTCAGTCCAAAATTCAACAAATGCTTCGCCAGCGCAATTTCTTCCGGTGCAGCCAGCAAAATTGCGGATTGCGGATTGCGGATTGCGGATTCAACTTCCGCCTTGCGACGAATACTGGCGATTCGCGTGTAAGCGTACTGCAAATACGGCGCGGTATTGCCTTGCAGCGCGAGCATCTTATCCCAACTGAAAACGTAATCGCTCTGGCGATTCGGCAACAAATCGGCGTATTTCACCGCGCCGATGCCGACGACGCGCGCAATCTCGCGTCGCTGCGCCTCCGGCAAATCCGGGTTTTTTTCGGAAACAATTTTGAGCGCGCGTTCTTCCGCTTCATCGATCAAATCAGTGAGCTTCACCGTCTCGCCGCTGCGGGTTTTGAACGGCTTGCCGTCCTCGCCCAGAATCGAGCCGAACCAGACGTGAGCCAATTTGAGTCCGGAGTTCTGGGTTCGGAGTTCGGAATTGGCCTGTTGCCATTTGTGGAACACGGCGAAGACTTGTTGGAAATGCAATTGCTGCCGCCCGTCGGTTATGTAAATGATTTCATTGGGCTGCCACGAATTGAGCCGGAATTCAAGCGTTGCCAGATCGGTGGTGGCATAATTGAAGCCGCCATCCCGCTTCCGAATGATCAGCGGGTGCTCTTTTAACCGGGGGTCCTCGTCAAAGAAAACCACAATCGCGCCCTCGCTTTCCCGTGCGATGCCTTCGGCCATCAAATCCTGGACCAGAAATTCCAACCGCGCATTGTAGAAACTTTCTCCCTGGGTATAGTCGAACTTCACGCCGAGCCGCGCGTAAATGTCGTCAAACTGTTTTTGCGACAGCGCAATCATCTCGCGCCAGATTTTCAGGTTTTCGTCGTCCCCGCTTTGAAGTTTTACCAGTTCCTGTCGCGCCGCGTCACGAAGCGTTTCCATGGCCTCGCCGGTGGCGTTGACCATCTTGTAAAGCCGCTCCATCTCGCCGATGGGATCGGTCTTGAGCTCGTCGGGTTTCAAATGATGTTTCCAACCGAGCAGCAACATGCCGAATTGCGTGCCCCAGTCGCCAATATGGTTGTCGGTGATGACGCGGTGGCCCAGCAGCCGCAACGTGCGCGCGAGACAATCGCCGAGAGTCGTCGAGCGGATGTGGCCGACGTGCATCGGCTTGGCCACGTTCGGCGAGCTGAAATCAATGACGATAGTGCGTGGCTGCGACGCCCTCGTCGCGTCCACTTTCCGCGACGAGGCGTCGCAGCCACACTTTTTAAAAAACAAGTGTTCGCCGCGCGCGGCGGCTTGGAGTGTTTGCGCCAGCATGACGGGTTTCAGCCGGAAATTTAGAAAACCCGCGCCGGCGATTTCGACCTTCTCGCAAATTTCAGAAACATCCAATTTGGCCAGAACGTCTGCGGCGAGCTGGCGCGGATTCATCTTCCGCGCCTTGGCCAGCGACATGAGCGCGTTGCTCTGGTAATCGCCGAATTTTGGGTCCGGACACGGGCGGACAAGGATTACAGCCATATCCGCATCCGGCAAAACCGCCCGGACGGCCTGCTGCAAACGGAGTTCAATGTGTTTGTGCGGCAGCACGAGAAGAATTTAACCACGGATGGACACGGATGGACACGGATTTTTCAAGGTAGGAACGCCGCGCCGCAGCGTCCGGCAATCGTAGCGCGACGACCCTGCCACTATTTTTTCCCGTATTCCCTGATAATATTGAGCATCCCTTCTGCATCCGGCGCCTGTTCAAGGGCCTGGCGGAAATCGGCTTTGTGGAGGAGCTTGGCGATGTTGGCGAGCGTGTGAAGATGTTTTTGAAACTGGCCTTGCGGCACGAGGAAGAGCATGACGAGCTTGACCGGCTGGTTGTCGAGCGCGTCGAAGTTGACGCCCTTTTTGGAGCGGCCCAGCGCGCCGACGACCTCGTGAATCAGATCGGTCGAGGCGTGCGGGATGCCAATGCCGAAGCCGATGCCGGTGCTCATGGACGTTTCGCGTTTCTTGACGGCGGCGGTCACGGCATCACGGTCGCCGGCTTGAATCTTGCCGGTGGCGACCAGATTGCCAATCAATTCGTCAATGGCTTCCCAACGGTTTGTCGCGTGCAAATCAGGAATGATTTGCGCATTGCTCAAAATGTCACCTAAATCCATACAAATGTTGTCGGCAATTTGAACCAGACCGCGCGTTATTTCACAAGCGCGAAATGTTGTCGAATCCTGCAATAATTTTCAAAACCATTGCGCCAGCCGGTTAAAAATTTGGCCCGTGCTCTCCAGCCACCAGCCCAGCGCGTTCAACAAACCGACCTTCGCCGTGAGCAACGGGACGCCAAACAATAGCACACTGACGTTGCCTAGAAAGATAATTACCGCGGAAAACAAGTATCCCTGCGACGTGATGTCCGTCTGCCGCGTCTTCAAAACGTGCCACGTCAGCGTGACATGAAACGCGTATGCCGCGCCCACCAACAAATGAAACCAGACCAGATAACTCCGCCAATCCCAAATCAGATGGCCGACGGCAAACACAGCAACCACCATTGCCGCATACAGCGGAAAAAAATACGGCGCCAGCGCGATGATGAAATTGGTCCTGGAAATGACCACATGGCCGCCATCGGAGGCCGCCTTGAATTTCTTCACCCGTCCGCCGAACAGCCACGTCCACAGCACGTGGGTCAGTTCGTGGCCAAACACGTAAATCCACATCGGCTTGGGCAGCAGCTCAAAAATCACCAGCCAGCAGGCTGCACCCGCCAGAAATGGAATCCAGACCGTGTCCGCCCCATAGCTGGAACGCAAGACCAGCCACAATGCCTTTGCCGCGCCGGCGCAAACCGGCAACAAAAAAATGGCGATAACAAATTTAATCCACTTCGGCACGGCGGAAGATTAACCGCAGAGACGCGGAGACGCAGAGAAAAAACTTTTTACCTCCGCGCCTCGGCGTCTCGGCGGTAGAATAAACTTTGAACTTTGGACTTTGGACTTAAAATCCGCACGATGACACAAGCCGAAGTTTTCCAAATTTTCCGCGACACCGGCGCGCTGCTGGAAGGCCATTTTATCCTCCGCAGCGGCCTGCACAGCCGCCAATACTTTCAATGCGCGCTCGCGCTCCAGCGAATGCCCGTGGTCGAAAGGATCGGCGCGGCACTCGCAGAAAAGGTCCGCCAGTTCGGTGCCGTTACTGTCATTGCGCCGGCGCTCGGCGGATTGGTCATCGGCCAGGAAGTCGCCCGGCAACTGGGCGTGCGGTTTATCTTTCCAGAAAAGGAAGATGGCAAACTGGTCCTACGGCGCGGATTCAAAATCGCGCCCGGCGAAAAAATGCTGGTCGTCGAAGATGTCGTGACCAAGGGCGGACGGGTGCAGGAAACGATTGATATTGTACGCGCACATGGCGGAACCGTGGTCGGCGCAACGGCCATTGTGGATCGTTCCAACGGCACGGTGAGCTTTGGCGTGCCGTTCCAAAGTTTGATTGCACTCAAGGTCGAGGCCTTCGAGCCGGATAAATTACCGCCGGATCTCGCCAAAATTCCCGCCGTCAAACCGGGGAGCAAATAAGTTCCTTTTCGGAGGGACGAGTTCCACGAGTCCCCAATTTTCTACGTTCGGAAAAGTTGGGTGGGGCGAGCGTCCCCGCGAGCCGGGGCACAGGGGTAAAATTCATACTTCCAAATCTGTTGCCCGCTCAATAGTTTTGGATACGTGAACCTTCCTCAGGAAAATCAATTTCCTCAACGCCAGAATCCTTCACCCGGTGTTCATATTCAATTGGGACAGTCCAGCATTGTTTTGCTAACCATTACCACTGAAAAGCGCGAACCTTGGTTGGCAAATGACAGAGCGCGTCAGCTTCTCCACCAGACTTGGTCGGAGGCAACGGCTTGGCTGGTTGGTGACTACTTGTTGATGCCAGATCATCTCCATTTGTTTTGTGCACCAAGAGATCTGCACTGTACCATTGAAACATGGATTTCCTATTGGAAACGTGAATTCGCGTTGAAACAGAAGCGGCTCGCGGGGACGCTCGCCCCACCAAAGAGTGGCGTTTTTCCGGTGGGGCGAGCGTACCCGCGAGCCGAATCACACATTGCCAACCGTTTCCCGGTTCGTCAGTAGCCTCGCCCCACCGATTCCAACTGCGCCAATTGCTCTGTGCATGGCACTTTTACTGTGCCATTCCGTCCCTTTTGGCACAGTTTTGTAGTTGCTCGTTTTTTGCCTGATTCGTCTTTTTTCCTTTATTAACAATGCTTTTATGACGTTTTGAGCCACACGGCATCATCGTTGCTTGGAAGGAGAAGACAACGTGTATTCAACGACAACGATTTTATGGCAAAAGTATTAGGCATTGATTTGGGAACCACGAACTCCTGCATGGCAATCATGGAAGGCGGCGAGCCGTTGGTTTTGGAAAATTCCGAGGGCAAACGCACCACGCCGTCCGTGGTCGCGTTCACCAAGAACGGCGAGCGCCTTGTCGGCGAGGCCGCCAAGCGCCAGGCCGTCACCAACTCGCGCAACACGATTTATTCCATCAAACGTTTCATGGGCCGCAAGTTCGACGAAGTGCAGGAGGAAATCAAACGCATGCCTTACAAAGTCGTAAAGGCTTCCAATGGCGATTGCACCGTCGAAGTCGAAGTGGACGGCAAACCGAAACAATTCTCGCCGCCGGAAATCTCCGCGATGATTCTTTCCAAGCTCAAAGCCGACGCTGAAACGCGTCTCGGCGAAAAAATTTCCCAGGCGGTCATCACCGTTCCTGCTTATTTCAACGATTCACAACGTCAGGCCACGAAAGATGCCGGCAAGATCGCAGGGCTTGAAGTTCTTCGCATCATCAACGAGCCGACCGCTGCGTCGCTCGCTTATGGCTTGGATAAGAAGAAGGACGAAAAGATCGCAGTCTATGACCTGGGCGGTGGCACATTCGACATTTCCGTGCTGGAAATTGGCGATGGCGTGTTTGAAGTAAAGGCCACCAACGGCGACACGCATCTGGGCGGTGACGACTGGGACAACAAGCTGATGGATTGGATTCTCGACGAATTCAAAAAGGACAGCGGCATGGATTTGCGCAAGCAGCCCGACGCCCTCCAGCGCATCAAGGAAGAGGCCGAGAAGGCCAAGATCGCGCTTTCCAGCGCGCAGCAATACGAAATCAATCTGCCGTTCATCACGGCGGACGCCAGCGGGCCGAAACACATTCAGAAAAGCCTCACCCGCGCGAAAATGGAACAGCTCACCGACGATTTGTTCGAGCGCACCATCGCGCCGGTAAAGGCTTGTTTGAAGGACGCCGATCTCGAGGCGGCCAAAATTGACGAACTCGTGCTCGTCGGCGGCATGACTCGCATGCCCAAAGTCGTTGAGACGGCGCATTCACTCGTCAACAAACCGCCGCATCAGGGCGTGAACCCGGACGAAGTCGTCGCCATCGGCGCCGGCATTCAAGGCGGCGTGCTCAAGGGCGAGGTCAAGGACGTGCTCCTGCTCGACGTGACGCCGTTGTCGCTCGGCATCGAGACGCTGGGCGGCGTGTTCACCAGACTCATCGAGCGCAACACGACCATCCCGACCCGCAAATCGGAAATTTTCTCCACCGCCTCGGACAACCAGCCGGGCGTGGAAATTCACGTGCTCCAGGGTGAACGCCAGTTCTCCCGCGACAACAAGACCATCGGCAAGTTTCAACTCGCGGACATTCCGCCGGCCCCGCGCGGCGTGCCGCAAATCGAGGTGACGTTCGACATTGACGCCAACGGCATTTTGCACGTGGGCGCCAAGGACCTCGGCACGGGCAAGGAACAGAAGATTACCATCACCGCCAGCAGCGGCCTCTCGAAAGACGAAGTCGAGAAGATGCGCCGCGACGCCGAGGCGCACGCCGACGAGGACAAGGCCAAACGCGAGGAAGTCGAGACACGCAACGAGGCCGACAGCGCGGTGTATCGCTCCGAAAAGATGTTGAAAGACACCGGCGACAAGCTTTCCGGCGACGACAAGGCCAGGATTGAAAAGGCTGTCGCGGAAGTGAAGGAAGCGTTGAAAGGCAGCGACAGCGGTGCCATCAAATCCGCCGCCGAGAAGCTGAACGAAGCGTGGCAGGCCGTGAGCGCCGAGCTTTACAAGGCCGCCGCCGCGAAGGCGCAGGCGGAAAAAGCGCAGGGTGCCGGCCCATCTGGCGGTTCAGCCAGCGGCGAAGCCAAAGGCGAATCGAAGTCCGAAGAAAAGAAGGACGAAGGCGTGATTGACGCGGAAGTTGTGGACGAGAAGAAGTGATTAAAAGGAAATTACATGAGCGCAAAATTCGAGCCGATTCGCGTGGTAAATCTGGCCACTGAAAAAACAGAGCAATCCCCGACGGCTTCCGGTTTACGTCTCATGCATTTTCAACTGTCTGCATCTCCGACAAGAGAATGGATTCAGTTATTCGACAATCAGCGACAAATGCCAATGAGTAGAAATATGCTCGAAGGATGCAGATCAGAGGTCAGAGGAAATTACGTGATTCTCGATTGTGTTCCTGAAGAATTAGAGCGACAGCACGAATGTCTAAAGCACGATGTAGCTGTTGCAAACGGAAATTATCAGCAATATCTAAGCAGGGTTGAGGCAAATGCTTTGCGAGAAGCTCAAGCTCGGAAAGCAGAATTTGAAAAGATTGAAGGGCTTAAGTCGCGTCTAAAATTTGATTAGGTAGAAAATTTTCCCATCGTGGGTGCGGTGGGAGTTGATTACGATTAACAAACCAACAACAACCAAGAAAAACATATATGGCACTAAACGTTAAACCGATCGGCGACCGTATCCTGGTCGAGCCGGTCGAAGAGAAGGAAGTCAAGAAGGGCGGCATCATCATTCCCGATACCGCCAAGGAAAAGCCGCAGGAGGGCATCATCGTCGCCCTCGGCACCGGCAAAACCAACGACGACGGAAAGAAAATTCCGTTTGAAGTCAAGAAAGGCGACCGCGTTTTGGTCAGCAAATACGGCGGGACGGAAATCAAAATTGACGGCAAGGAATACAAGATTTTGTCGTCAGACGACATCCTGGCCATTCTCGACTAAACGGTAGGGTCGCGCTGCTGCGCGACCGGACGACCAGCAGGTCGTCCCTACCAACAACGATTAACCAATAACAGAAAACTGATAAAATTATGGCAGCAAAACAATTGATATTTGACGAAGCCGCGCGGCAGGCGATTTTGCGCGGCGTCACCAAGCTTTCCAAAGCGGTGGTCGCCACGCTCGGACCCAAGGGCCGCAACGTGGTGATTGACAAAAAATTCGGCTCCCCGACCGTTACCAAGGACGGCGTGACGGTGGCCAAGGAAATTGAACTGGAAGACGCCTATGAAAACATGGGCGCCCAGATGGTCCGCGAAGTCGCCAGCCGCACGAGCGACAACGCGGGCGACGGCACGACGACGGCGACGGTGCTCGCGGAATCCATTTACCGCGAAGGCCTGAAGTTCGTCACGTCCGGCGGCAATCCCATCGGCATCCAGCGCGGCATCAACAAGGCGGTCGAGGCCGCCGTGGGCCAGCTCGACAAAATCACCAAGAAGGTGAAGGACAAGGACGAAATCCGCCAGGTCGCCGCAGTGTCGGCGAACTGGGATTACGAGATTGCCGATAAAATCGCGGAGGCGATGGACAAGGTGGGCAAGGACGGCACCATCACGGTGGAAGAGGCGAAGTCCATCGAGACGACGCTGGACGTGGTGGAAGGCATGCAGTTCGACAAGGGTTATTTGTCGCCTTACTTCGTCACCAACGCCGAGGCGATGGAAGCGAAGCTGGAAGATCCGTACATTCTCATTTACGAGAAAAAAATCAGCAGCTTGAAGGACCTGTTGCCGCTGCTCGAAAAGGCCGCGCGCACGGGCAAACCGCTTTTGGTCATCGCCGAGGAGGTGGAGGGGGAAGCGCTCGCGACCTTGGTCGTGAACAAGCTGCGCGGCACGCTGAATGTTTGCGCCGTGAAGGCGCCGGGCTTCGGTGACCGCCGCAAGGCCATGCTGGAAGACATTGCGGTGTTGACCGGCGGCAAGTTCATCAGCGAAGACCTGGGCATCAAGCTGGAGAGCATTGAGCTGAATGACCTGGGCCGCGCGAAATCGGTCGTGATTGACAAGGAAAACACGACCATCGTGGAAGGCAACGGCAAGTCGTCCGACATCCAGGGCCGCGTGAATCAAATCCGCCGCCAGATCGAGGAAACGACGAGCGATTACGACCGCGAGAAATTGCAGGAACGCCTGGCGAAACTCGCCGGCGGCGTGGCGGTCATCAACGTCGGCGCCGCGACCGAGACCGAGATGAAGGAAAAGAAGGCTCGCGTCGAGGACGCGTTGCACGCAACCCGCGCGGCGGTCGAGGAAGGCATTGTGGCCGGCGGCGGCGTGGCGTTGCTGCGTTGCCTGCCCGCCATCGAAGCCGTCAAGACGTCGAATGAAGACGAAAAAATCGGCGTGGACATCGTGAAGCGCGCGGTGGAATCGCCGTTGCGCTCGCTGGCGAACAACGCGGGCGTCGAAGGCTCGGTCATCGTGGACGCGGTCAAGAAAGCCAAGGGCAATGAGGGCTACAACGTCGCCACGGGCGAATACGAAGACCTCGTGAAGGCCGGCATTGTGGACCCGAAGAAGGTGACGCGTTCCGCGCTGCAAAACGCGGCTTCGATTGCCGGTTTGCTGCTCACGACCGAGTGCCTCATCACCGACATTCCGGAGAAGGAAAAACCGGCACCGATGCCTCCGGGCGGCGGCGGCATGGGCGGAATGGATTATTAATGCGGTAGGGACGACCTGCCGGTCGTCCGGTCGCGCGGCAGCGCGACCCTACCAAAGAATCACGAGCGAGGCTGGAAGCAATTCCAGCCTCGTTTTTGTTGAAAAAAGATGTAAAGAATACTTGACATGATGTAAAGGATGCTTTACACTGCTGATATGAATACAAAAATCAAATGGTATTGTTGGTCCGCAGCTGCCGGACTGGCAACGTATGTGTTGTTGGCATTGGAGTTGAACCGCGAGCTGCATTGCTTGGCGAACAAAGATTACCTGACCATGTTTTTCTTTCCGCTTGGCGTGGCAGTGCTTGTTTCCGCTGCTATTAATCTGAAAATCATGCCGCCACAGGTTAAAAAATATACCAAGCGGATGATTTTCGGCATGGTTGCGTATATTCTCGGTATTGATTTGTTGCATCACATTCCGATGCCGCCTGCGCCCTACAAATACATGCTGGTGTTATTGCCCATTCTGCCGGTGATTTATATTTGCTCCACAATCATCCGCTGGATGGCGGACGTGGATGAGATGTGGAGAAAAATTTACATGGAGGCAATGGCATTTTCTGGTATCGCCACGGGATTTACCTGCGTCAGTTATCCGTTCCTGCACGACATCGGCGCGCCGAAATTGCCTTTGGAATGTGGCTTTTATCTGATGTGGGTTTATTATGGCATTGGTTTCTTTTTTTCCGTGCGGAGGTACCGATGAAGAACCGTTTGCGCGAACTGCGCGCGGCGAAGCAATGGTCGCAATCCGATCTGGCGGACAAGCTCGGCGTCTCGCGCCAGACCGTCAACGCCATTGAGACGGAGAAATACGATCCGAGCCTGCCGCTGGCGTTCAAAGCGGCGCGGCTGTTTAAGACCTCCATAGAGGAGATTTTCGATGCAGATGGGAAATGACTGTTCCTATCACGTCGGCGCGGAGCACGTTCTTTTGTGACGATTGTGTGACATTTGCGACTGGCAATGGATTTCCTTTGGCGGTCGCCGGAACCGTTGATTACGCTCCCGGCAGATGCATTATGGTCGTTATCCCTCGTACGCAGCACTTATCCTGCTGGCTTGGGGGTCAATATTGCTGGCTTTGCCGAATTCATCTCAAGCCGCGCCCGTGTTTGCGAACGCCGTGACCAACGGCATTGTGGACATTTCCGGTCTTAAAGAAGCTTCCGGCATTGCCGCCAGCCGCAACAATCCGGGCGTGCTCTGGACCGAAAACGACAGCGGCAATCCGGCGGTGGTTTATGCAATTGATTCACAAGGCCGGTCGCTCGGCACCTATGCCCTGCCGGGTAATACTGATAACGAAGACATCGGCATCGGACCGGGACCGGTGACAAATGTTTCCTATCTTTACGTGGCCGACATCGGGGACAACAACACCAACCGTTCCAGCATTGCGATTTATCAAATCCCCGAACCGGCGGTCTATCTTGAGCAAACAAATCATCCGGTCATCTCCAAGGCGATGAAGGGAGCTCGCACGATTATATTGAAGTATCCCGATGGCGCGCACGATGCCGAAGCCGAATTTACCGATCCGGTGACCGGCGATTGGTTTGTCCTGACCAAGGCCTCCACCAGCCGCATTTACACCGCGCCCAAGGCGCTGCTCGACATGACCAACAACATAACGCTCTCATTCGTCCGCTCGTTAGCCTTTAATGTTCCCTCCGGCGCCGATATTTCGCCGCTGGGCGATGAAATCATCGTCCGCCAGGAGGATTTTGCCAGACTCTGGCCGCGCACCGACGATCAGTCCATCAGCAGCGCCTTCAACAATGTCCCCACGCCGATTCCCGTTGTCGGCACGGCCAACGGCGAACCGAATGGCGAGGCCATTGGTTTCGATTATTACGGCAGCGGCTACTTCACGTTAAGCGACAGCTCCACCATCCAGCCGCTTTATTATTTTGCGCGCACCAGTTTCGACGGGCCAACCCCGCCGGACACGCTCGTGCCGATGGCTTCCACCTGGAAATATCTCGACGACGGTTCGGATGCGGGCACGGCCTGGCAAAGTCCGGGCTTCGATGACAGCGCCTGGAGCAGCGGCTCGGCGCAACTCGGCTACGGCGATGGCGACGAGCAAACCGTCGTCAGCTTTGGCCCGGACCCGAACAACAAATACATCACCACTTATTTTCGCAAAACGTTCACCGCCACCAACGCCAACCGCATTGCCGCGTTGACTCTGAAGTTAGTGGTGGATGACGGCGCGGTGGTTTATCTCAACGGCTCCTCGATTGCCACTGTCAATCTCAGCGCTGGCGCGGGTTACCACGCGCCGGCCACCGCGATGCCGACAGCGTTGCGCGACGCGTGGCAAAGTTACACGGTTGACCCGAAACTGTTAGTCGAAGGCACAAACACTTTGGCCGTCGAAGTGCATCTTGCTTCCACGAATAGCGCAGATATGAGCTTCGATTTGCAGTTAATTGCCACCGATGCGCCGTTCCTTACGGCGATCACGCCGCTGGCGAATCAAATGCAAATTTTCCTGGCTGGCTCCAGCAATTCGCCAACCACCATTGAGGTTTCGCAGGATTTAACCAACTGGACGACGCTCGGCAGCTTGATTTTGACGAATGGAACCGGAGTTTTTCCAGATGGAGGTGTGGCAAACTTCAGCTCCCGGTTTTATCGCGCCCTTCGGACCATCCCGTAAATTTCCGGCAGTACCGATTGTTGGCCGCGCTTGACCAGGACGGCAAATTGGCCGATTATATTTAGCCTAGTGGGGGCGCACCGGTTTCGACCTGGGGAATGCGCCAGAGGCGGCATGCCGAGGACGATGCGTTGGCCTCGTTAATCATCGCATCAAACAAAACAGCTAACCAAGAATTAGCTCTCGCGGCCTAAGCGCTGCGACGTTCGCCGGTGGACACCTGCTACGCCGGACGAACGCCATAGCAGGCATGGTTGACAGCGGAGACCGCGCGGTGTTGGCCGAGAAAATTCCATGCGGACTAGGCAGTGCGATTCGAGTCCGGACGCCATCGCATAGCAGAAAATCTTTTCCGGACTAAGCATGTAGTCGCGGCTGGTTTGTTTGCCAGGGACGCGGGTTCAACTCCCGCCGCCTCCACCAAATTTCTTTTAAAGGATGGGAGCCGCACATCCTTTACCTCATTGAGTCTGCCGGGAAACTTCGCTAACAGTTTGCGAATTCGCCGCGGGTGTCGGATGACCGTCAAGACGGGCAGGCAGCGCGCAAAATCTGCGCAAAGCAAATTCATCCGGGAAACATTTGCGCGGTATGTTGCACCCAATTGCTGCAATTTGTTGGGATTTGTTGATTGGCATGTTCTCTGCCTACGGGAGGAAATGTTGCCGGGCGCACTGATGTCGTGTCTCCCTGCAACCGGCTGAAAACATGTTAAATCACACTTCAACAGGAGCAGACTATGATAAAATTAAATCGATCGTTCTTAATCGGGAGCATCGCTACGGCCTTGTGCTTAAGCGCCGGCGGTCTTTTGGCGCAAGATGATAATGGCGGAAACGGCGGCGGGCAGGGCCGGCCCGGGCGAGGCAACTTTGACCCGGCGCAATTCCAGCAGCGCATGATGGACAATATCCGGGACCAACTGGGTTTTACCAATGACACCGACTGGAGCGCCGTCCAGCCATTGGTCCAAAAGGTAATGGACGCCCGCCGGGACGTTGGCGGTGGCATGAACATGAGAATGATGTTCCGCAACCGCGGCGGCAACGGCGATAATGCCAACGGTGGCGGCCGTCGGGGCGGCTTCTTCGGCCAACCCAGCCCGCAGGAAGAAGCCTTGCAGCAGGCCGTTGACAGCCATGTTCCGGACGCCCAATTGAAACAGGCGTTGGAGAAATACCAGGCTTCGCTGAAGGAAAAGCAAGCCCAACTCAAACAAGCCCAGGAAAATCTTCGCAAGGTTCTCACCATCCGACAAGAAGCGCAGGCCACTTTGTTGGGCTTGTTGCAGTAACTCCAACCAGGACCGCATCGTCCGGAGAATCAAAAGCTGATTGAGTTATGAGTGAAACCAGTTCGCCGGAGACTTCGCTGAAACCATTGCTCGAACGCATGGTGGCGGCCAAGCAATTGTCTGCGATTGACGCGAAAGCTTTGGCGCAGGCACAGCCGCCGGCGCAGAACGAGGAGGACGTTCTGCGCTGGCTGGCCCGGGAATACGGCCTGGCGTACACGGCATTGGACGACGTGGAGCCCGACCGCCAGCTTCTTTCGCTGTTCCCCGCGCGCCTTTTGTTGAAGGAAGAATTGCTTCCATTGAAGCGCCTGAACGGAACGGTGGAAGTGGCCACCAGCCGCCTGTTTGCGACTCAGGGACTGGACGCGTTGAAAAATCTCACCGGCCTGAATCTCAAGCCCGTGCTCGCTTCAAGCGAAGCCATTCAGCGCGAAATTAAAAAGCGCCTCGGTGTCGGCGCCGACACCATCGGCACGCTGGATGAGGACAAATCCTTCCAGGTGGTTGATGAAAACGCCGAGGATACGAACCTGGATGAGGCCGGGGACGAAGCCTCCATCATCCGCTTCGTGAACCAGGTGCTCAAGGACGCCATCGAATTGCGGGCATCGGACATTCACCTCGAACCGTTTGAGGACGAATTTCGCATCCGCTACCGCATTGATGGCATTTTGCAGGACATTTCCGTGCCGGCCCAACTCAAGCGGTTCCAGCCCGCGATTGTTTCGCGCATAAAAATTTTAAGCCATCTTAACATCGCGGAAAAGCGGCTGCCCCAGGATGGCCGCATCAAGGTGCGCATAGACAAGGCGGAGGTGGACATCCGCGTTTCCATCATTCCCATGCTGCACGGCGAGGCGGTGGTGATGCGCTTGCTTCGGCAGAACGCCACCCTGCGCGGCATGGGGGAATTGGACATGAACCAGCGCGAACTGGAATGCTTCCAGCGCGTGCTCGAATTGCCGCACGGCATCATTCTGGTCACCGGCCCCACCGGCAGCGGCAAAACCTCGACGCTCTACACCGCGCTCACCGAAATCAACGATTCCGTCCGGAAAATCATCACCATTGAAGACCCGGTTGAGTACCAACTCAAAGGCGTCAACCAGATCCAGGTTTCGGAAAAGGCCGGGCTGACCTTTGCGCGCGGATTGCGTTCGATTCTGCGGCATGACCCCGATGTGATTCTCATCGGCGAAATTCGCGATCAGGAAACCGCCCAGATCGCCGTGCAGGCGTCGCTCACCGGCCATCTGGTTTTCTCAACCTTGCACACGAATGACGCGCCCGGCGCGGTGACCCGCCTGGTGGACATGGGCGTGGAACCGTATCTCGTTGCCTCGTCTCTCGAAGCCGTCCTGGCCCAACGCCTGGTGCGCGTCCTGTGCCGGCACTGTAAGCGACCGGATGATTCGCCAACGGCGCAGGCGTTCAAAGCCGAGGTGGGTATTCCGGCCAATGTGACCATTTATGATTCAATCGGCTGCCGCGAATGCCGCAACACCGGGTTTTTTGGCCGGCACGCGATTTTTGAGTGGATGGATACGGACGAGGAAATCCGCCGGTTGATTTTGAAAAACGCCTCGACAGATCAAATCCGTGACCTGGCCCGGCGCGCGGGCATGAAGACTCTGGCGGAAGACGGCTGGCGGCTCGTCCGGTTGGGCCTGACCACGGTGAAAGAAGTGTTGAGTGTGACCACCGCCAAAGAAGTGGCGCGCGCCACCAAGAATGAATCGCTCGACGCAACAACACAGGCGAAAGCCCCGGTGGGCGTCTCAGCGAAACAAACTTCATCCTAAATGCCCACGTTCCAATATAAAGCGTTGAAAGCCGACGGCGTTATTGCCGAAGGGCAGCTTGATGCGCCGGGCCGGCCCGACGCGCTTCGGCAGATCGAAGTGCTCGGCCTGCGGCCGGTCAATCTCTCTGAGAAGAATGGCGCGACGGAATCAAAAAACACTCCGGCGACGACAATATTGGAAAAATTCTCGTTGAAACTGCCGGCGCAAAAAATCTCTCCCAAGGCGCTCGAAAATTTTACGCGGCTGCTGTCCAGTTTGCTGGCATCGGGCGTGCCATTGAGCCGCGCGCTGGTGATTCTTTACAGGGAAGCCACCGCGCCCGTGGTTTCGGCAAAATGGAAGGAAATCCACGATTATGTGGTGGATGGCATGTCACTGGCCGACGCCATGGCGAAATCGCCGGACGTATTCCCGCGGGTCTATGTGGCGATGGTGCAGGCCGGCGAAACGGGCGGATTTCTGGACGTGGTGCTTTCGCAGATTGCCGATTTTCAATCGCGCGAAAAGGAGCTGCGCGCCAAGGTCGTGAGCGCCATGTTGTATCCGTGCATTTTGTTTGTGCTCGCATCGGGTGTATTGACGTTTCTGCTCGTATTTTTCATTCCGCGCTTTCAGAAGCTTTTCAGCGGTTTTGGCGGCACGCTGCCGTTGATCACCCAAATCATCATCGGGGCGAGTCACATCGTGCGCAGCTACGGATTTTTTGTGGCGGCCGGTTTGATTGCCGTCGGGTTCCTGTTGCGGGCCTGGTTTGTTTCCGCGAAAGGACGGCGTGTCTGGGAAAACCTGGTCCTGCGCGTGCCGTTGATTGGCCCGCTGGTTGCGCAATTTGCCATGGCCCGTTTTTGCCGGATGCTCGGCACGTTGCTTGGCGCCGGCGTGCCGCTGGTCCAGGGCTTGAACGTGGCGCGTAAATCCATCGGCAATCAGATTCTGGTGGACGGTGTCACGCAGTCCATCGAACGCGTGCAACAGGGCGGGCGGCTGGGTCAGAGCCTGGCGGACTGCCACGGCCTGTTTCCCGGTTCGGCACTGGAAATGATTTCCGTGGCTGAGGAAAGCGGCCGGCTTGACGCCGAACTGGTGCGCATTGCGGGCGTTACCGAAGGTGACCTGGACCGCGAATTAAAAACAGCAGTCGCGTTTGCCGAGCCGTTGATGCTGTTCGTCATCGCCGGTTTTATCGGCACGATTTTCATCGGCATGTTGCTGCCAATTTTCACGTTGCAACAATACATCAAATGAACCCTGGAATGAGTCTTTAATATGAAAATTCAAACTGACATTAAAAATCAATGGTCGAGGATCAGAGATCGAGGGTTGAAAGCCAATGCTTTCGGACGCGCGTCCCGTCACTCCGCGTTCACCCTCGTGGAATTGCTTTTAGTGCTGGTCATCCTCGCTACGCTGGCGGCCATCGTGCTGCCCAAGTTCACCGGCACCTCCCAGCGCGCACGCAACACGGCGGCGATGACCCAGATTTCCACGTTCAAAACAGCCTTGAACGCCTTCGAAGTAGATTTGGGCTATTATCCCAAGAGCCTGAACGACTTGCTCGTGCGTCCGCAGAATGCCGGCCAAAACTGGCATGGACCTTACCTGGACAGCGACGTAATTCCCAAGGACCCGTGGGGCAACGATTACATTTACACCTGTCCGGGCAAACATAATCCGACTTCCTTCGACGTGATGTCACTGGGAGCGGACGGCCAGGCAGGGACGGCAGATGACATCTGCAATTGGACAACCAGCAATAATGCGAATTAAACCGACATCCGATGGAAAACCATGTGCGCGCGCCTTCACGTTGATCGAATTGATTCTCGTGATGACGCTGCTGGTAATCACGACGGCGCTGGTGGCGCCGTCGCTGATGAATTTTTTCCGCGGGCGCACCCTCGATTCCGAGGCGCAGCAGTTGTTGTCGCTCACGCACGCCGGCCAGAGCCGCGCGGTTTCCGAAGGCGAACCGGTTCTGCTGTGGGTGGATGCCAAGCGGAACGCCTACGGCCTCGAAGAGGAAACACCGCCGGCGGGCGGCGACTCGAAGGCGGTCACGCTCCAACTCGACGACAGTGTGCGCGTTCAGGTCGAGAACGCCACCAGCACATCTATCACGATGGGCAATTTGCCGGCCATCCGGTTTTTGCCCGGCGGGACGATTGATGAGAACAGCCTCCAATCGTTGCGTCTGACGGACGCCAATGGCAACGCGCTTTGGCTGGTCGAATCGGCCAATCATACGGGCTATGAAATTCGCGAAACCAATCAATAACCAGCGCCACTCCGCCTACACGCTCATCGAGGTGCTGGCGGCGCTGTTGTTGCTGGCCATCGTCATCCCGGTGGCCATCGAGGCTTTGCACACCGCGAGCATGGCCGGCGAAGTTGCCGCCCGCAAAGGCGAGGCGGCGCGGGTGGCGGACGAAGTTCTCAACCAAAGCATCATCACGACGAATTGGAACTTCGGGGTGCAAAACGGAATTATCAATGACGGCGGGCGGCAGTTCGCCTGGAACCTGAGTTCCCAATCCTGGCCGGTGGATTCGGCGATGCAATTACTGACGGCGCAGGTGCGGTTTTCCATCCAGGGCCGGGATTATTCCGTGCAGTCAAGCACGCTGGCGCCTTCAACCACGTTGAACTCAACCCTGAATTTGCAACAATGAAAACGGGCCGTTCAATTCAAAATGGAGTTTGCGCCTTCACGCTGTTGGAAATGATTTTGGCAGTGGCGGTGGCGGCCATCGTGCTGGCGGCGGTCAGCGCGGCATTTTTCACCGCGCTGCACCTGCAAGCCTCGACGCAGGCGGCAGTGGACGAGGCAACGCCGGTGGACCAGGCACTGGCTATCATGCGTCGCGACCTGGAATGTGTGGTGACGCCCACTAACGGCACCAGCAAGGTTTTGTCCGGTGATTTTAAAGTGGGTCAGGTATCCAGCCTGGGTCTCACCGTGCCGGTTGCCATTGAAATGTACACTGCCACCGGCGCGCTCAGTTCCGCGCCCGACGCGCCTTGGGGTGACATTCAAAGAGTGACGTACGAACTTGAAAAGCCGGCGGACGGCTCGGCGCCGGGCATGGAACTGGTGCGCAGCGTGACCCGGAATCTATTAAGCACGCTGACTCCTGACTTGGAGAACCAACCGCTGTTGAGCGGAGTCGCGAGCATCCAATTTTCCTGCTTCGACGGCGCACGCTGGTATGACATGTGGGACACCACCGACCCATCGGCGGGAACCACCAATCTGCCGGTGGCCATTCGGGTGCAGATACAAATGGCGGAAAGCGGAAGTGTTGCCGGAAACCAGTCGCCCATTGAAACCGTGGTGCCAATTGACTCGCAATCGCGAACGAATGCGGTCGTGGCTTATCCCTGACCATGGAAATTGAAATGAAATTTTGCGAATCCAAATTTTCATCAGCCGGTTGCCGCAGGAACCCCCGCGGCAGCCAGCGCGCTTCCGTGTTGGTGATTGTCATGTTGATCGCCTTCGGGTTGATCAGCATTGCGCTGTACTTTGCGCATTCGATGACGTTTGAGCTTCGCGCCTCGGACAACCGGGCCTCCGGCATGGTGACGGAGCAGGCGATTGAAGGGGCGGCGCGTTACGTCAGTTACATGCTCGCCACCTACGCGACCAACGGCGTGATGCCGACCAATAATGAATTTGCCTGCGCCGCAGTACCGATTGGCGACGCGCATTTCTGGCTCATTGGCCGCGACCCATCGGGAACATCTTCTTCCGATCCATATTTTGGGCTGATGGACGAGGCCTCCAAATTGAATTTGAACAAGGCGAATACCAATGTCCTGTCATACCTGCCCAACATGACCCTGGACTTTGCGGATGCAATTGTGGACTGGCGCGGCACCAACAGCACGATGTCGTTGAACTATTCGTCATTGGGTTATGCCACCAAGGAAGCGCCATTTGAGACAGTGGATGAACTGCGGCTGGTGTATGGCGCCGCCATGGATTTACTGGTGGGTAATGACATTGATCAGAACGGCGTGCTTGACGCCAATGAACAGAATGTGAACAGCAGTGGCCAGTGGGACCCCGGTTTGTTCGAATACGTGACGGTCTATACCCGCGAACCCAATTTTCACTCGGACGGCACCTTGCTGACCAATGTCAATTCGGCTTCCGAAGCGGACTTGGAGGCACTTTTCCAAAATGCCGGTGTCAGCGATGCCAGCGGCCTTGCCACGCGCCTTTATGACAACATGCACGCCATCTCTGCCATGCCGCGTAACTCGACTTCGGGTATGATGGATTTTTGCGTGCGTTGCAAGAATGCCGGCATGAGTTCGTCTGACTTTGCCAAGATTGCTGACGATATCACCACCAGCACCAACGCCTATATTTATGGCCGAGTGAACGTCAACACGGCCAGCGTTCCCGTGTTGGAGGCCCTGTTCATGGGCTTGAACGTGGACCAGCAAACCGCGTCCGGCGCGGCACAATCACTGTTGACCTACCGAGAGCAAAATCCAAACAACCTCGTCTCAATCGCCTGGGTCATTGATGCCTTGGGCACCACCAGTTCCGTCGTCAACGCGTTGGCTACGGGCGACTATGTCACGACGCGCAGTTTTCAATTTACCGCCGACATCGCGGCCATTGGACCTTACGGACGCGGCTACCGGCGGGTAAAATTTATTTTCGACACTAGCAATGGCGCGCCCAAAATCATTTATCGCCAGGACCTCACCAGATTGGGCTGGGCGCTGGGAGAAAAAGTGCGCGAAACCTGGGTCACACAAAGATCAAATGGCTAACATATTGAAAATCAATTTTCGCAGGCAACGGCGGCTGACCAGCGTGTTGGGCCTCTTGCTCGACGGCGGGCGGCTGGAAGGCGTGGTTCTCCGCCGGACCAACGGTACGCTGCAACGGCTTCAGTCATTTTCGGTGGCGCTTTCACTGGATCCGCTCACAGAAGCGCCCGAACTGGTCGGGCGCGAAATCCGTAATCACCTGGATGCCGCCGGTGTGCGCGAGCGGCGGTGCGTTGTCGGTTTGCCGCTGAAATGGCTGCTCACTGTCAGCACCGAGGTTCCGCCATTGGCCGAAACGGATGTAGCCAGCTTTCTGCAACTGGAAGCGGAACGGGGATTTCCCTCCGACATGGCAACGTTGCGGGTGGCCGGCTCGCGCTGTCCTTTGTCGGCAGGAAAACAGCACGCCATGCAGGTGGCGGTTCCCAACAGCCATCTCGCCGGTCTCGAAAAAGTCCTGCAATCGGCAAAGTTGAAACCGGTCAGTTTTGCCGTCGGCCCGGCGGCATTGCAACCTCCCGCGGCGGAAACATCCAATGGCGTGCTGGCGTTGCTCATTGGTGAAAGCCAGGTGGGATTGCAAATCACCCGCGGCGGCGGGGTGGTGGGATTGCGCACGCTGGAGGGCGCGATGGAAACGGAAGGCGCCCGGCGCGTGCTTCAGACCGGATTCGTGGCACGCGAAACGCGCATTTCTCTCGGACAGCTCCCCCCCGAACTCCGCGACGCGGTGCGCCGTATCCGAATTTTTGGCCCGAGCGACCTGGCACAACAACTGGCGGACGAGATGGAATTACGCTTTGAACCGATGGGATTGCAGGTGGAAGTGGTCAAGGCTTACGCGGTGAACGAGTTTGGCGTCCAGCTTCCGCCGGAAGCTCCGGTTTCGCCGGCTTTTAGTTTGGCGGCGCGATTGTTGACCGGGCAACCGCCGGCCTTCGAGTTTTTGCCGCCGAAACCCACTGCCTGGCAGCAAATCGTCACGAAGTATTCCTCGGGCCGTTTGCAGAGCGTTGGCGCCGTGGCCGCCGGAATCGTGCTGATCATCGTCGGCTTGTTTGCATTTCAGCAATGGCAATTGATGCGGCTGCAATCCCAATGGTCGGCGATGTCCGCCAAAGTGAAGGATTTGGACGGCTTGCAACAACAAATTCTGCAATACCGTCCGTGGTTTGATGATTCGTTCACCGGCTTGAGCATATTGCGGCAGTTGACCCTGTCCTTTCCTGAAGAGGGCGTGGTTTCAGCCAGGACGGTGGAAATTCACGATGGAAACGTGGTGACCTGCACCGGCGTGGCGCGCGACAACACGGCGCTGTTGCGGACCTTGAACCAATTACGCACCGCCCAGGGTGTGAGCGATCTCAAAGTGGACCAGATTCGCGGCAAGACGCCGATGCAGTTCTCGTTCGCTTTTCACTGGGGAAATGGAGGCGGCAATGAAAATTGAAAGTCGCCAGCAAATTTTGGTGGTGGTGACCATTGCCGTGGTCGTGCTCTTCATCAGCGACCGGCTGGTGTTCGAACCGTTGATCCAATGGTGGAAAACGCGCGAAGCCCAGGTGGTCAAACTGCGCCATGAAGTGAATGATGGCCGGATGCTGATTCAACGCGAAGCGGCCATCCACAGCCGCTGGAGCCAGATGCGCACCAACACGCTGCCCGCCGACACTTCGGCGGCTGAACAGCAGGTGCTCAAGGCCTTTGACAACTGGTCGCAGGACAGCGGCGCAAATATCAATTCCATTGCGCCGCAGTGGAAGAACGATTCGCCGGATTACACAACGCTGGATTGCCGGGTGGAGGCGAAAGGGGACCTCGGAAGTTTGAGCCGGCTCATTTACGACGTGGAAAAAGGCCCGATGGCGCTGCGGCTCGAATCCCTGGCCCTGAACACGAGCGACGACAACGGACAGCAATTCACCCTGGATTTGCAGGTCAGCGGCCTAGTGCTTGCATCCCAAACAAAATGAACGTGAAAATGTTATCAACTGTTTTAAGGGTTCTTGCAGGCTGTGTTGCCGTGGGTGGCACGGTCGTCGCGCCCGTGAAATTCGGCGTCGCGCCGAATTTACTCGCTGGACTTCGGCTTCTGGTGGGCGGACGAATGTGGAGCCGTTGTGCGGCCCGCGGCGTTTCGGGCGCGACGCCCGAAACCACAGGCCGGAGACCTGTGCCACCCGGACTCCCGCTGGCGCGAGCGACCATTGTTGCTGCATTGATAGCCGCTGCTGTAACGGCTGCCGCGCAGCCAACCAATCCCCCGACCGGCTTGGATTTCAATTCGTTCAAAATCGTCGTGGAGCGGAATATTTTCAATCAAGACCGCATGCCGCATGAGCGCGCCGTGCAGTCCACGCGCGTTCCCGATTCATTTTCACTCGTGGGCACGTTGTTTTACGCGGGCGGCGACATCGCTTTTTTTGACGGGACCAGCAGTGAATTCCGCAAGGCGCTGAAGGTGGATGGTGACATTGCCGGATTCAAAGTCACCGCCATCACGTTGAATTCGGTAACGCTTTCGGATGGCACCAACCAGACGGTTTTGAAAATTGCCACGCCAATGCGCCGGGATGATGACGGGCATTGGTCGGTTTCCGCCGGATCAGGCTCCAGCGCGGGATACGCGAGCGATTTTGGTTCGGGCGGATCATTCTCAACTCGTTCGCGCCGCTACAATGCCAACGCGCGCAATTTTACGGCGGCGACCGAAACGCCGGCAATAAATGGGGGAGACAACAATTCATTCTCGAATGGAACGGAGGAATCGCCTCCTTCGGAGATAGAAGACAACCCGCCGGAAACCGCGGCTCCTCCGGGTGGAGCGAACGACGCGCTTTCGCGGTTGATGCAGCGGCGCGCGCAGGAAGAACAACAATTAAGGCAAGGACAATGAAAACGATCACAACATTGGTAATCATGGTGGTTTTCGCCACCGAAACCTACAGGATGAACGCCCAGTCGGGCAGTGTGGCACCACCCGCCCCGGCCGCGCCAACGGCGATGGCGGTCACCAATGCCCCGCCATCCGCCCTTCCGGAGCAGCCCGCGGCGGTTTCGCCAAATGCCTTCGCCAATTTGACCGCGACCCGCGGCGACACCAACGAATTGCGCCTGAACTTTCGCGGTGTGCCGCTCGACATGGTGCTGAACTATCTGAGCGAGGCGGCCGGTTTCATCATTGTCATGGATACCCAAGTGAGCGGGAGCATGGATGTCTGGAGCGACCGGCCGGTGACAAAGGACGAGGCGGTGAACCTGTTGAATTCCGCGTTGAACAAAAACGGCTATGCCGCGATCCGCAACGGGCGGACCTTGACCATCATGACCAAGGAAGACGCGAAAACGCGTGATATCCCCGTCAAGATCGGCAACGACCCGAACCTGATTCCGAACAATGACGAGATGGTCACGCAAATCATCCCGGTGCGTTACGTGCAAGCCAAACAACTGGCGACGGACTTGTCGCCGTTCGTTTCGTCGCAAGCCACCATCGTTGCGAATGAAGCCGGCAATTCGATTGTGGTCACCGACACCCAGTCGAACATCCGGCATCTGGTTCAAATCATCGAGGCGATTGACAACAGCGCCCAGGGAGAAACCGAAATTCGGGTGTTCCCTCTGAAACACGCCAACCCGTCTGATGTCGCCACCGAGTTGGGGCAGATTTTCCCGAGCAACAGCAGCGGCACTGGCCAGACTCAAGCACCGATCCGGTTTGGCGGCGGCGGCCCGGGCGGTTTTTTTGCGCGAATGGCGGCCCAGGCGGCTGACGCCAATAATCAAAGCTCGGCAATCCAGAAACAATCACAGGTCATTGCGGTGGCCGATGCCCGCACGCAGTCGGTAATTGTCAGCGCCTCCAAGGACCTGATGGACCAGATTGCCGGAATGATGGAGCAGTTGGATGTGTCCTCGCCGCGGGACCAAAAGGTATTTGTCTTTCACATGAACAACGGCGATCCGCAGCAGGCGCTACAGGTTCTGCAAAACATGTTCCAGAGCACCAGCGGCACCTCGGCCAGCAGCACGTCCTCGTCAAGCCAGAACAGCGCGCTGCAAAATCGCGCGATTCAAAACGCCACCTCGATGGGCAGTTCCTCGTCCTCGTCCACCACCAGCGGGTTCGGCGGCTCAAACAATCGGGGGATTGGCGGCAGTGGAACGCAAAATTTTTAATCTGATTAAAGATCAACCATTTATCAAAAAGGCAAAATATGAAAACACGGCAATTAAAATGGGAAAAACGCCTGGGCGGCGTTCTGGTTTTATTTTGTTGCGGCGCGCTCGCGGCCTATGCACAGCAACGCGGCGGCGGCGGCGGCGGTGGCAATGGCGGCGGCTTCGGCGGTTTCCGGCCATTTGGCTTTTTTAACAATGCCGCCAGCAGCAGTAGCAGTAGTAGCGGCAACTACAACAACAACGGCACGGTGGGCACCGCGACGTTTTCGGTGGACCCCAATACTCACAATATTGTGGTCGTCACCGATTCGCAGACGGCCGAGCAGATCAGCAATGTAATTTACAATCTCGAACAGCCGGTGCCCCAGGTGTTGCTGAACTGCGTTTTTCTCCAAGTTCAGCACAATAATTCGTCGGACATCGGAGTGGAAGGCGGCTGGAGCGGCAACGCGGGCAACAATCAAGTGAGCGCCGCAAACATTTTTGGCCTTACGGGACTGAATTCGGTGGCGACCAATTTCACTGCGCTCGGCCAGCCGCTTGGTTCCGGGTTCCCAGTGCCGCTGTCCAGTTCCGGCGCCGGCGGCCTATATCAGGTTCTGGGCAGTGACTATCAAGCCACTTTGCGTGCTGTCGCCCAGTCCGGCAAGGCCCAGGTCCTTTCGCGCCCATCCATTCTGGCGCGGGACGGCCAGCCGGCGCAAATCGTCGTGGGCCAGCAAGTGCCGTTGGTGACGTCAGTGAGCTTCACAGGTAACAACGCCAATGTCCCGGTCAATAACATCACCTATACTGACGTGGGCATCATCCTGAATGTGACGCCGTTCATCTCCGTCGCGAACCGCATGGTGGAAATGATCCTTCAACCGCAATCGTCGGCGGTGGATCCGACTTTGACCCAGACGATTTCTCCGGGTGTGACCGCGCCGTATCTCGACGTGACCTCCGCCAACACCGTGGCGGTGACTCCGGATGGGCAAACCGTCGTCATCGGCGGCCTGATGGAAAACAACCAGTCGTCCAATTCCAGCAAGATTCCTCTTTTGGGCGACATCCCGATATTGGGGAATCTGTTCAAATCCAAAAGCAAGAGCGACGCCAAGTCGGAGTTGCTCATTTTTGTGACGCCACATATTGTCGGGGCGCCCACACAACTGGCCGGGCTTCCCGGCAATCCCAACCGCTTGCCGGGCATGATTACCAATTCAATCTCCGAACAGGAATTGAACCAATTTCTGGAGCGGATACCGGCCCGGAATGGCCGGTAGAACCGTCATTGCCGATTGCGAAAATGAACGATAAAATCCGAGGCAACTCATGAAGCCCGCCCGTCGCCTGTTGATTTACGGATTCCTGTTGGGGGTCTGGCTGCTGGTCATCGGCTGGCAGGTTGAGGAACACGTGCGCATCAAAGATGCCGCCAAGGCTGATTTGCGAAATCGCTCCAAGGAAATTGCCAATACCCTGAGCGCCGTGATCCGGGCGATGCGTTTCCGCGATGCCGTTCTCCAGGACCGGTTGGAACCGGTGCTCAGCGAACTGGTCAATGAACACACCAACGAACTGGTGAGGTCCAGCGAATTGCTCTCCATTGCCCTTTTGAATACCGCCGGCGATCCGGTGGTTTCCGTCGGCAACCCCGTGAATCTCCAGCAGAAAGACCTGTTGCAGGAAGGAGAACATTGGGGCGCCAGCAGCGTCACCTTTGTCACCGCCATCGCCGGGGCCAGTGTCAATCCGGAAGGCGTGACCAACACAACGGTGGTGCTGCCTTCCTTCCGCAGTTTGACCAATACCTTTACCAATGCCCCGCGCGGGGACTGGCGCGAATTTCAGCGTCGCGACCGAAGGCCGGATGATACCGGCGCTCCCAACGCGGTGGAGGCAACGTCCAGTAATGGCGTGGCTGCCGGTCCGGCCAGTCCAAGTGAACCAGAAGGCCATTTTGAACCTCCTGGCCCGCCGCCGGGACAGAATGGCCAGCCTCGAACCGACGACCTCAGGCCAAGACGTCCGCCCTGGATGCGTTGGATGGATGAGGCGCAATTTGAATCGCTGGTCAAAAAACGGGAGTTGCACGGTTTGGTGATGACCATGTCCACGGAAAATTTGCGGGCGACCAGCGTTTACGATTTCTGGCTGCGGTGCGTGATCGGCCTCTTTGCGGGCATCGCCGTGGTGGGCATCGGCTCGGCTTGGCGCAACGTTTCCAAAACCTCGGATTTGCAGATTCGCCTTGTCCGGGCCAGCGAATTGAATTCGCATCTTCGGGAAATGAATCTGGCCGCCGCCGGTCTGGCGCATGAGACGCGCAATCCCCTCAACATCATTCGCGGCATGGCCCAAATGATTTCCAAACAGGCCGATGCGCCCGCGGAAATTCGGGAAAAATCCCGTTCCATCGTGGGCGAAACCGACAAGGTGACCGCGCAACTGAATGAATTCATCAACTACTCCCGTCCGCGTGAAGTGCGCCGCTCGGCCCTGGCGCTGGCCGCCGCCATCAACGAAGTCGTCCGCACGCTCGGCCACGACCTCGAAGAAAAGAAAATCCAGTTGGACGTGACCGGCGAACCGATGACGATTGAGGCGGACGAACAATTGTTCCGGCAGGCGCTGTTCAATCTGGTGCTGAACGCCATTCAAGCCGTGGCGGAAAATGGCCGGATTCAAATTGTGACCCGGAAACTGGATGCGGCCGAGGCGTGCCTGGAAGTTCGCGACGACGGCCCGGGCGTGCCGCCGGAACGCCGCCAGGAAATTTTCAAACCCTATTTCACCACGAACCAGAAGGGCACCGGCCTGGGGCTGGCGGTGGTGCAGCAAATCGTCCTGGTGCATGGCTGGGAAATCGAATGCCTGGCCAGCGAGCCCAAGGGCGCGCTCTTCCGCATCACTCACCTGAAAGTCGCCGCCTGATTCGAATGGCGTGCCGGGATGGTATTTGGGAATGGGAAGTGGAGCTTCCCCGGATCGCTTGGCAATGGCAACGGGCGCTTTTGATTCATATTGATGCCCGGACCCGAAGATTGACGCTGATAAATTTCCGGCGCACACTCGCGCTGTGCCAACCGAAACCGGGATAAAAGAACAATTCTTTGGCAAACTTGAAATCCTGATCGCGGAAGCGCGGCGGCTCAAAACCCGCGGGTTTGACGAACAGGAGCCGGAAGCCGCCACCTGCCACGAACTGATTCTCCCCTTGCTGGACGCGCTGGGCTTCCGGCAGCAGAACATCAAGCCGGAATTCAAAATCCTCGGCGATTCCGTGGACTATCTGCTCCAGTCGGACGCCGACCATCCGCTGGTCTTCCTTGAAGCCAAAAGCCTGCTCGATAAGGCGGAAAATCTTTTCGCCGCGCACCGCGAACAGGTGCAGCGCTACATCCGCAATTACCGCGTCAGCCCGGAGCAGGTCCAAATGGAACGGCCCGTTACGTGGATTGTCCTCACGAACTTTGCCCAGTTCCATTTCATCCGTGTCAACGAGGAAACGCCCACCTTTTCCTTCACGCTCGACAACCTCTGGCAGCGCCGCGAGGAATTGTGGGACTTGCTCGCGCTGGAAAATCTCCAAGCCGGCCGCATCGAGGAACTTTGGGAAGAAAGCCAGAAAGCCGTGCTCGACCAGCGGTTTCTTGCCGACCTCAAACGCTGGCGGCTTCTGCTGGCCAACGGCTTCGCGCTGCGGAATCAAAAACGCCCGCTCGACGAAATCATTCACGCCAGCCAGCAATTGTTGAACCGCTTCCTGATGTGCCGCATGTTGGAAACCAACTGGCTTATCGAACATAACAAACTCGCCCGCGCTTACAGCCATTACGAGGTCTTTCACGGCGATTTTACGGAAAAAACCTTCGCCGAATCCCTCCGCGAATCGCTTTTCCAGGAAATCAAATTCAAGTTCAACACCGAACTTTTTGAGCAACCGCTCCTTTGCGACACGCTGGCGCTGGACAACAACGGCCTCGCCATGCTCATCGGCCACGAGCCGCTGTCGTCCGAGGTCGCCGCCGCCTGCGGCTTTGAGGCCGGCCAGGGCGAACTCCTCGCCTTCCGCCACCTCTACAGCTACGACTTCAGCCGCATGTCCTCCGACGTGATGGGCGCGGTCTATGAACGGTTTCTCGCGCACAGACTGTTTCAAAAAAACGGCCGCATCGTCATTGAAGACAGCGATGAACTTCGCAAAAAGGAGGGCATTTACTACACGCCGCGCTACATCGTGGACTACATCGTCGCCCACACGCTCGGCGAAAAAATCAAACCCGTCCTCGCCGAGGCCAGGACGCTGCTGGGCTATAAAAATTTCAAAGGCGCGTTCGATAAAATCCGCGAACTCGGCGGCATCAAAGTCCTCGATCCCGCGATGGGTTCCGGCTCCTTCCTGCTCGGCGCCTTTGACACGCTCATCGCCGCCTACGCCGATTACAACGCCGAGTGTGAACGGTTCAAGCGGGAAAAGAACGGCAGCGGCACGCTTTTTGACGCGCCCAATGAAATCGCGCAATCCGTCCAGGACGCCGCGTTCCACGTGCTCACGGAAAACCTGCATGGCGTGGATTTGGACGCGCAGGCGCTGGACGTGGCCAAGCTCAATTTCTGGATCCGCTACATGAAGGTCGAGCGCGACGCCATGCGCGAGCGCATCCGGTTTGAAAAGGGACGCAAACAGGCGCTGGAACTGCTGCCCAACCTCACGAAGAATTTCAAGCGCGGCAACTCGCTCATTGCCGACAAATCTGTGGCTGGTGACGCCGCATTCAATTGGAAAAATGAATTCCCCGAAATCATGGGGAGCACACGCGAGGCGCGTATGCTCCCCCCGTCAACCGCAAAGACCGGCGACGGGGCGTCGCCGGCAACACGCGGGGGCGCGTGTGCTCCCCAAACCAGCCGCGGCTTTGATGTCGTCATCGGCAATCCGCCTTACGAGCGCATTCAAGTGATGCAGGCCAACGCGCCGCAGGCGGCGGAATTTTTGAAGGCGAACTATCGCGCGGCGGCTTCCGGCAATTTCGACATTTATGTTTGCTTCATTGAGCGCGGGCTGGAATTGCTCAATGCCAATGGCTTCTTCGGCTACATCTGTCCGCACAAATTTTTCCAAGCTGAATATGGCGAGCCGGTGCGAAAACTTTTGAGCGATGGCAAGCACGTCCGGCACATTGTTTCGTTCGGCGACCAGCAAATTTTCCCACAAGTCAGCACCTATACCTGTTTGCTGCATCTTGCCAAGGATGGTTGTGAAGCTGTGGATTACGCCGAGGCAGAATTGGAACAGTTCGCGGCAAAGCACGAAACCCTACGGTCTTTCAAAGTGCCGGCGTCACGTTTGACTGCCGCACCGTGGAATTTCCTGTCTGCCACCACGACAAAGTGGATGGAGAAGGCGGCGGCAACCGGAAAACTACTCGGTGAACTGACCAAGGAAGTCTTCGTCGGTCTGCAAACCAGCGCGGATGATGTCTTTTTGTTTGAATCCGTCGCGCCACGCAAGAACGTATGCAAGGTGTTCTCTGAGTCATTGCAAAAGGAAGTTGAACTGGAATCAGCATTGCTCAAATCAGTCGTCCGCAGCGGACAAATCGGCCGCGGCTGGGCGCAGCCGACGCATCTGGTGTTGTTTCCCTATAAGCTCGCCAAAGGCAAGGCGGAACTCTTGGCCGAAAAGGAATTGGTAAAGCAGTTTCCGCTGGCTTGGGATTATCTCAAAAAAAACGAGCAGCAACTGCGAGCACGTGAGCATGGTAAGTTCGCCGAAAAGGGCTGGTGGCAGCTTTACCCTAAAAATTTGGAGTTCTGGGAAACGCCCAAGATTCTTGCGCCTTACATGATTCAGGAGCTTTCTGCTTATTACGATGACGGTTCGAATTATTTCGTGAACGTAACTACAGGCGGCTTTGGCTTGCGTTTTGGTTCACCAAAGATGGACAAGTTTGTCACCGGTCTATTGAACAGCCGTTTGCTGGATGCTTACCTCAAACAGGTAAGCACCAATTTTCGCGGTGGTTACTTCGCGGCAAACAAGCAGTTCCTCGACAAACTGCCTATCAAACTCATTGATCCAAAGAACAAACGCGAAGCGAAGCTGGAAAAGGAAATTGTCGAGGGCGTCGAGGCCATTCAAGCCGCGCACGAGCAACGCCTGAAATTGCCCGCTGCGCTTCACTGGAAGATTGCCCATTCGCAAAATCGCACGCCCTGCAACCTCGCGCATTACCTGCAAAAAGATTTCACGGTGGCGGTGGAGCCGGAAATCCTGATTGACGACGTGCAACGCACGGGTTTTGTCCATGAAATCCAAATGGAGTCGGATGGCAAGGCAATCACATTTTTTGTCACCGTCGCGAACTTATCGGGGAGCGCACGCGCCTCGCGTGCGGCGGTTGACGCCTCGTCAACCGCGAAAGCCGACGACAGGGCGTCGTCGGCAACACACGGGAGCGCATGCGCCACCCCATTGCCGGTTTTGAAACTCACTTTCAAGGATGACGCCCTGCGCCAGTTCATTTATGCCTGCTGGAAACAATTCCTCGCCGAACATTCGCGCCAGAAGAAATGGACGAAGGGCAAAAAGCCGGAACCGATTTATTCGTTGCTGGTCAACGCGCTGGAGCCGCTGGTATATTTCAGCGCCAGCGCCGGCGACAATTTGCGCGTCATCCGCGATTTGATGAAAGCCGTGGGCGAGGAAGCCGGCAGCGCCGACCTCGCCGCCATCGAAACAGAAATCAAGACGCTCGACGCCGGGATTGACCAGCGCGTTTATGAGCTTTACGGCCTGACGCCGGAGGAAATAAAAATCGTGGAAGGCACAGCCAGGTGACCCATGCAGCCCAGCGAAAAACCAGTCCGCAACCATTCCGCCGAAACCCCGCGCATCCTGATCGTGGACGATGATCCCGGCCAGCGCAGCCTGCTGAATTCATTCCTGCGCAGCCAGAGTTTTGAAACCGCGCTGGCGGATTCCGGTGAGTCCGCCCTGGAAATGCTCCGCTCCGGGAAATTTGCCATGATGATTTCCGACGTGCGGATGCCGGGCCTGAGCGGTTTGGAAACCCTGCGGCGCGCGCGCCAGGAACACGCCACCCTGCCGGTCCTGCTCATTACCGCCTTCACCGACATCCGTGATGCGGTGGCCGCGATGCGCGATGGCGCGGTGAATTATCTGCCCAAACCCATTGACCTCGATGAACTGCTGGCTTCGGTGCGCCAGGCCGTCGGCATTTCCAAATCGGTTCCGCTCCAGTTCAACGAGGAAAAACAATTGCCGGACTTTGTGATTGCCCGCAGCCCGCTCATGCAGGCGGTGTTTCGGGATGCTTCGTTGATCGCCCCCTCCGAAACCCGCGTGTTGATTACCGGCGAAAGCGGGGTGGGGAAGGAAGTGGTGGCGGATGTCATTCATGCCTGGAGTCCGCGCGCGGCGGGGCCGTTGATCAAGGTCAATTGCGCCGCCCTTCCTGAAACGCTGCTGGAGGCCGAATTGTTTGGGCATGAGAAGGGCGCGTTCACCGGCGCGCATACCCAGCGCATCGGCCGCTTTGAGGAAGCAACCGAGGGCACGATTTTTCTGGATGAGGTGGCGGAAATGTCGCCGTCGCTTCAAGCCAAGCTGTTGCGCGTGACGCAAAACGGACGGTTTCAACGCGTCGGCTCGAACCGGGAAATTCAAACCAACGCGCGCCTGCTCGCCGCCAGCAACCGCAATCTGGAGGATGAAGTCAAAAACGGCCGTTTTCGCGAGGACCTGTTTTACCGTTTGAACGTGGTGGAACTGAACATTCCGCCCTTGCGCGAGCGGCGCGAGGACATTTTGCCGCTGGCGAGCCGGTTCATTGAGGAAATGACCAAAGGCCGCGCGCGGTTTTCCGACCTGGTGGCGGCCTGCCTGGAGCGTTATCCCTGGCCGGGCAACGTGCGCGAGTTGCGCAACGCGATGGAACGCGCGGTGTTGCTCTCCCGCAGCGAGTTGATTTTGCCCGAACATCTTCCGGCGCGCGTGCGCGCCGCGGCGGAGCAGCCGGCGGCGGCTGGAGCCGCCGACTCGGAGCGGCTGGACGAGATCGAGCGGCAGGCCATCCTCCAAGCCTTGCAACAGCACGATTTCAATCGCACCGAAACCGCCAAGGCGCTGGGCATTAGCCGCCGGGCGCTGCTCTACAAACTCCAGCGGTTTCGGGAACTGGGATGCAAAGTCGAATAGCGGTTGTGACACGCCCAAGGCGGTTTTAAAAAATTCTGTGGCCGCCAGCGGGCTTGACCTGACCGAATCGCGCGCCAGCGTCTTGGGCTGCCGCAGTCCAAAACCTCGCAGGATTTTCCATCCGCGCCACCAAACCAGGTTGTAGTTTCCTTGAAAACGCCAAACCAACGGCAACAAGTTTTTTGAGTGAAACGGTTAAGGGTTGAGCGTGTAAAAATCAATTTGAACCGGTCGGCTTCGCCTGGCTCACCCGCGTTCAATCACTTTGTGTCTTGGTGTCTTTGCCGGGGGAAGTTAAACTGTCTCCATGTCGCACGCGGACTTTGTTCATCTCCATCTCCACACTGAGTATTCGTTGCTCGATGGCGCCTGCCGGCTGGACCGGCTGGTGGACAAGGCCCATGAGTTGAAGTTTCCCGCGCTGGCCATCACCGACCACGGCGCGATGCACGGCGTTATTGATTTCTATCAGGCCGCCCGCGAAAAGGGCATCAAACCCATCATCGGCTGCGAGGTTTATGTCGCGCCGGGCAGCCGGCTGGAGAAGAAAACCAGCAGTGGCGGGCGCGACGTGTATCATCATCTGCTGTTGCTGGCCAAGGACGCCGCCGGCTACAAAAATCTCGTCAGGCTCACCACCGAGGCGCACCTGACCGGCTATTATTACAAACCGCGCATAGACAAGGAGCTGCTGGCCGCGCACAAGGACGGGCTGATTGCGTTTTCCGGCTGTCTCGCCAGCGAAGTGCCGGATTGGATCATGCGCGACCAGTTGCCCAAGGCGCGCGAGGCGATGGACTGGTTCAAACAGACGTTTGGCGCGGAGAATTATTATCTCGAACTCCAGAACCACGGCATCGCCGAACAGACGAAGGTGAACCGGCATTTGATTCAATGGGCCAAGGAATTTGGCTTAAAGCTCGTCGCGACCAACGACGTTCATTACGTCGAAAAAGCGCATTCGCACGCGCACGACTGCCTGATTTGCATCGGCACGCAAACCCAGCTCGCCGACACCAAACGGATGCGCTATGAGCCGGAGCAATTTTATCTGCGGACGGCGGAGGAAATGAAGGCGCGTTTCGCCGAAACGCCCGACGCGGTGAAAAACACGCTCGAAGTTGCCGGGAAATGCAACGTCGAGATCGAGTTCGGCAAGCTGCATTATCCGGTCTTTACGCCGCCGGAACATTTCACGCGCGAAGGTTACCTGCGCCAGCTGCTGGCCGAAGGATTGTTCCGGCGCTACACCATTCATGCCAGGGCCGAGGGGAAGGAATTCGTAATTGAAGGAGTTGACGATCCCAAACGGCTGCCGACTTTTGCTCCGGCGCATCCAAATGAACATGACGCCATAAAGACCGTCCTTGACCGGCTCAAGCTTGAGCTTGCCGTCATCGAGAAAACCGGCTTCATCAGTTATTTTCTCATCGTCGCCGACTTCATCCGTTACGGGCGCGAGCACGGCATCGCCTGCGTGGCGCGCGGTTCCGCCGCCGGTTCGCTCGTCACTTACCTGCTCGAAATCGCCAACGTGGACCCGATCCGCTACGGCCTGCTGTTCGAGCGCTTCCTGAATCCGGAGCGCGTCAATCCGCCCGATATTGACATTGATTTTGCCGACGACCGGCGCGCCGACGTCATCGAATATGTCCGCGAAAAGTATGGCCGGGACGCGGTCGCGCAAATCATCACCTTCGGCACGATGGGCGCCAAGTCCGTGGTGCGCGACGTGGGCCGCGTGATGGGTTTGAGTTACAGCGAATGCGACCGGCTGGCCAAGATGATTCCGTTCGATTTGAAGATGACGCTCGAAAAGGCGCTCAAACAATCGCCGGAATTCAAGGAGGCCTATCAAACCGAGGAAGTCACGCGCGAGTTGATTGACACGGCGCTGATTCTCGAAGACCTCACGCGCAATGCGAGCGTTCACGCCGCGGGCGTCGTCATCGGCGACCAGCCGCTGGTGAACCTGCTCCCGCTCAAGCAGGACGACAGCGGCACGCTCGTCACGCAATACGCGATGAATCCGGTCGGCGACCTCGGCCTGCTGAAGATGGATTTTCTCGGGCTGAAAACGCTCACCGTCATCCGCAACACTTGTGAAATGGTCAAGCACACCCACGGCGTCGAGGTGCCGATTGACCATTTGCCGCTTGACGACGCCAAGACGTACGACTTGCTCAACAAGGCCGAAACGCTCGGCGTGTTCCAGTTGGAATCCGGCGGGATGCGCGATTTGTGCCGCAAATTCCAAATCAGTTCCGTCGAGCACATTACCGCGCTCGTCGCGCTATACCGTCCCGGCCCGATGGAGCTGATTCCGGAATTCATCAAGCGCCGCCACGGTGAAATGGAAATCAAATACGAGCACCCGCTGCTGGAACCGATTGCGCGAGAGACTTATGGCATCCTGATTTACCAGGAGCAGGTCATGCAGGCCGCGCAGGTGCTGGCGGGCTACACGCTCGGCGGCGCGGATTTGCTCCGGCGCGCGATGGGCAAAAAGAAGCCGGAGGAAATGGCCAAGCAACGCGCCGTTTTCGTCAAGGGCTGCAAGGAGAAAAACAACATTCCGGAAAGGCAGGCGAACGAGATTTTTGATTTGCTCGAAAAATTCGCCGGTTACGGTTTCAACAAATCGCACGCCGCCGCCTACGCCATCGTCGCCTATCAAACCGCGTATCTGAAGGCGAATTATCCGGTCGAATTCTTCTGCGCGATGATGACCAACGACATGGCGGACACCGCCAAGTTGAGCCAGTACATCAATGAAGCGCGCACGTTCAGCATCGAAGTGCTCGGCCCGGACGTGAATGAAAGCCAGGTCTTTTTTGCGCCCGCACGCGAGGGCAAGGCCATCCGCTTTGGCTTGGCCGCCATCAAAGGCGTCGGCGAAGTCGCGGTGGAGACGATTTTAAAAGCGCGAAATGAAGGCGGGAAATTTACCTCGCTTTCGGATTTGTGCGAACGCGTGGATGGCCGGACGGTGAACCGTAAAATTCTCGAAGCGCTCATCAAATCGGGCGCGTGTGACTGTTTTGGACAGACGCGGGCGACGTTGTTCGCGCAAATCGAACGCACCCTCGCGCGCGCGGCCAGCATTCTTTCCGACAAACAGAAGGGCCAAAGTTCGCTGTTCGGCGCGCTGGAGGAAACGGCGCCGCCGATGCCGGAGGCCATCAGCAACCTGGCCGAATGGCCGCAGCACGAACTGCTCGCGCACGAAAAGGAGCTGCTCGGTTTTTATGTCACCGGCCATCCGCTCACACCGTTCGCGCCAATTCTGGAAAAATACACGCTGACCAACACCGCCAAGCTGGCTGAATTATCCAATCGCTCGTTGACCCGCATCGGCGGCTTGATTGCGGCGGTGCAAAACGGCGTGTCGAAGAAGAGCGGCAAGCCGTATTCGATGGTCACGCTCGAAGACCTCGAAGGTTCCGTTCAGGTGCTCTGCATGAACGAGAACTACGAAAAATACCGCGAGTTGCTCAAGCCCAACCGCGCGATTCTCGTCGTGGGTGAAGTCAACACGGGCGACGAGCGTCCGAAGATTTTCCCGCAGGAAATCATGCCGCTGGAGGACGCGCCGAAACGGTTTACCAAGCAGGTGCATTTGCGGTTGCACACCGCGCACCTGAAGCCGGAGCAATTGGAATCCGTGCGCGAACTGGTCGCGGCGCACTCTGGAAAATGTCCTTTGCTGCTGTGTTTCATGCAGCCCGGCGGCGGAACGGTCTTCATGGACACCAATGAGCGGTTCGGCGTCACGCCGTCCGTGAAATTGCAGGAAGAGGCCGACGCGCGGTTCGGCGAGGAAACTTACTATGCCAAAGTGGACACCTCGCCGCCCGAACGCGCGCCGCGCCGCTGGGAACGCCGGAACGGCAATAACGGCGGAGAGTAACCGGCTACATCCAACACTGGAACGCGAACCAACCGCGCCCGCAGGTTACGTCACTTAAGGATTCGCCGCTGCCTCGGTGGCCAGGCCGACCTTGGTGATGTCCAATTCCCGGAGCACGTCCAGCACGTTGATCATGTTTTGATAATCCACGGCGTCGGCGCCTTTGACCACCACTTTGAGATCGGGGTCGTCAGCTTGGAGTTGCTCCAGCTTGTCCTTGAGTTGGGGAATGGTGACCGCTTCATCATTCAAAAAAGTCTGCCCCTTCGCGTCCACGGCGATTTTATTGATTTTCGGTTTGGGCTGGTTGGTTTTGGGCGGTGGCTTGCCGGACGGCAGATTCATCTCCAGGTTGTTCATCATTTGCGGGGTGGTGATGATGAAGATGACCAGCAGCACGAACACCAGGTCGAGCAGCGGCGTGATGTTCAACTCATTAAGCGTGCTGTGATGGCTGCGGGAGGTTTTTTTCACAAAATCACTGGAGTACGGGTTCGGTTTCCTGTTGCACGTCGAAGCGGATCACCACATCCGGCGGAAAATTTGTGGGCGGCGCGCTGTCCATGTTTGTCATCTTCTCAATGGCTTGACGAACCGAATTGTCCCAGCGCGTGTTGCCTGAACCTTTCAGCCATACCGGATCGCTAATACGTCCGTGACGACTAACTTTGACTCTAATTTCCGCCACATAATCGTCGTCGTGCATGTTCTGCGGGCGGTCCCACTTTGAGCGAAACGCGTATTCGAGCAACCCTTTGTAAAGCTGCACCGGATCAGAACTGCTCTCCACGGTCCGGCCGCCGCTGAAGGTGAAGGACGGCAATTCGGCGGCCGGCGGCGCGACTGTTGGCGCCGCCACCGGCGGCGGCGCTTCTTTGGACGGTACTTCCTTGGGCGCGGCGGTAACTTTGGGTTGCTCGATCTTGGGCGGTTCGGTCTTCGGCTTTTCCGGCAGCTTGGGCTTGGGCGGCGGTTTTTCCTTGACCATTTCAACCGATATTTTCTGGATTTGTTTGCCCAAAAAACCTTCGCGCGCCGCCACGTAAATCAGCACCAGCACAATCACCGCGTGAAAGGTGAATGAGATGAGCAGATTGACCTTTGACGAATTGCGCTTTTTGCGCGCGGGCGCTTGCGGTGTCATGCTATTTCTGGTCGGCCGCCTCCGTGGCCAAATCCACCTTCTGCACATTGGCGCCCTGACAGGCATCCAGCACGGCGCGGATTTGCTCGTATTTGGTCTTGCCGTCCCCGCGCACGATGATGTTCAAGTCCGGATCCTCCAAGCGCAACCCGACCAGCACTTGCTGGAGGTCGGCCGCTGCCACCAACTTTTTATTCATGAAGATTTTGCCGTCGGACTGGACGGTGATGTAATTGGCCTTGCGGGGCGGCTCCTTGAGATGCTTCGACGCGGTGGGCAGCTTCAACGCCAAGTCATTCACCGGCGGCATGGTGGTGATGATGAAAATGACCAGCAGCACAAACGCCAAATCAAGCAGCGGCGTGATGTTCAACTGCGTGAGCGATTCATGCACCGGTTGGGAGCACTTCTTCATGCGACAAACCAGTTTGTTTATGCGGGAGTGGCAGCGTATTCACCCGCTTCGGCGCGTCTCAGGGCGTCGGCAATCTTGTCCTCCATATCGCGCCGATCCACGTAGGTGTGCTCAATCTGGGTCGCGTAGCGGGTGGCGAAACCATCCAGTTCCTGCGTGATGTGCCGGATGGTGGTGACCATGAAATTGTAGGCGAACATGGCGGGGATGGCGACCAGCAGTCCGACGACCGTGGCGATGAGCGCGCCCGCCACGCCGGGCGCCATGGCGGTCAAGGTGGCCGCACCCGCCGTGGCGATGCCGGAAAAAGTGGACATGACGCCCCAAACGGTGCCCAGCAGACCGATGAACGGCCCGCCCGCCACGGCCGTGGAGAGCACAATCATGCCCTTTTCCAAGGACATGGCTTCCGCCGCCGCCGCTTCTTCGAGCGCGACCCTCACCGCTTCAAACGACGCGGGGCTGATTTTGGTTTCAATCGAGCGCGCAAAATGGTCGGTGTTTCCTTCCGAGATTACTGAATCGCGAATAGGCTGGGCTTTGACTTGGACGGGATTGTTCTTCAACTGATAAGCCAGTTCGTCCGCGCCCCGAATGTAGAGCTGATAGGCGGGCGCTCCCTCGTATTCTTCGCCCTTGCGCTGGATGTCGAGCGGATCGCGGGTGCTGGAATAAGCGGTGAAAAATTTCCTGGCCGCCTGGCGCGCAATGTACAACTGGCGGAACTTGGTGATGATGATGCTCCAACTGAACAACGACAGGAGGAACAGGGCGCCGACGGTGATTTTGCCCTCGGTGGTGGCCTTCTGGAAGGCAAACTGCAAGGCGCCATCGGCAAACATGGGATGAATGAACATGGTGATTAAAAAGGTTGGACTGATTTTCGGTTCAAGGACAATTCCAGGTTGGTAAAATCCCGGCCCGGTTTGCGGACAGGCTGGATCCCGGGATGACAAGACTGCGTCGCCGAATTCCGGCGATTATTCATAAAATAAAATTTTAAATTGGCTGCACCCATAACGCTGCTCTCGCAGTTTATAACAACGGCTTTATCGCGGAGGTTACAAATAGGTGACATTCAGATTCATGCGATAAGGTGGACAGCCGGATGGGCGCAAACCAGCGAAATGAAAAAAGGACCGGGGATGGCGAGCAAGGTGGCGGCGCGTTCAGCCAAGTGGGGGCCATGATTTTCCCGGGACGGCGAAGGGTTTTTACGGAGGCATTGCCGGCGCCATTCGGCGGGCGTCAGGCCAAAGCGTTTTTTAAACATGGCGTTAAACAGGCCGAGATGCCGGTAGCCGCTGATGCTGGCGACGTCGGTAATTTCGGCGCCGGAATCCGCCAGCAACTGCCGGGCGCGTTGCAGGCGCAATTCGATCTGACGCGCATGAAAGGGCACGCCAAATTCCTCGCGGAACAGGCGGCTGAAATGCCGCTCGCTGCAATGCAACTGCCGGGCCAGTTCCGTCAAGGAATGTTCGGCCAGTTCGGCTTCGGTCATTTGTCCGATAAGTTTCCGGATGTGATCGCGAAGTTTATGGCCGCCGGAGGACGACGGCGACGGCAACAGGCCGGCAATCGCGCTGGCCCACAGTTGCAACAACGCACAACGCATGGGAAGCCGGTTGCTGTGGGTCTGGTCGGCCAACCGCATGAATTTTTGTCCCAGCGGTTCAGTGGCGGCAAAAACGGAGACCGGCGCCGGCGGGTGCGGGGCGATTTCCAATTGCTGCCATTCCGCCACGGTAAGCAGGCCGTTGAGGTATTGCAATTGGACGGTGAAAAATTGCAGTTTCAGCGGACCCAACCCGCTGGCCCGCACGAGCCCGTCGGCGTTGCGAACGACAATCAAGCCATCGCCGACATTCAATTGCCGGTGCGCGGCCTGGTGCGGGAGCCAATACCCCGTGCCCTCGGCAACGCGCACCATCAACCACCCGCTGCAAACGGGTGACCATTCAGCGGAAGGCGGCAGCATCAGCTCCTGCAAGATGAGATGTCGCTCGACAATCATCATTATAAAAACTAAAGGCGCGGTGTGACCGCCTGGTGTCGAAAAGGCGACAATTTTGAAACAATTTATTGAATAAAGTTCGAAAGAAAACCTTCTGGGCCAGCCAACTGTGGCAAATAAATTTTTCCCGCGAGTTCTTTAAATTGCAAATTGATGCGTTCTTTTGCTTTGAATGGTTTTGCCGTTGCTTTGATATTTCTGGCGCCATCGGCCAGGACTGGTTCCGAAGTGGCGTGTGAACATCAGATTGAACAGACTCAAAGATTTGTAGCCGCTCTCCAAAGCCACTTCGACCACCTTGGATTTGCTGGTGGCGAGCAGGTCGCGGGCGCGCGTCAGCCGAAGTTCGGCGCGTTTGTCGCGAAACGACATGCCGACCAGTTCGCGAAAAATCCGGCTGAGATGCCGCGGCGTGCAATGGGTGCTCCGCGCCAGTTCATCAAAACTCATTTCCAACAATTCCGCCGGCGGCGTCCGTTCCAACAACACCCGCAACCGTTCCCGGGCATCGGCGGTTTCCCAATCGGAAGCGGCCTGCTGTAATTCACTGCCGAATGCCTCGACAAAAAGTTGAAGCAGATTCAACCGGAACGATAACCCGTCGGCGTTCCCGCCGCCAAATAACTCTCTCATTTTCACCGCAACCGGATGACCTGGTGGCAGAATGCGAAGGGAAAATTCCGTCCGGGACGCCGCCCTGGCGAGAAAGTCCTGCTCGCCCAACGTAATCAGTCCGGTCAGACGCGCCGGTATCACGGTGAACGAAGACAGCAACAAGCCGCTCAACTGGCTCGCGCGAATGCTCCCCGGCGCGCGGCCCGCCGCCAGCAGGACCGTCCCGGTTTCCAGTTCACGACTCAATTGCGGTTGCAGGCAATAACCGTTTCCCTGCGCGATTTGCATCAGCAACCAGGCCGGCGAGCGCGGCACCCATTCCCCTCCCGGCGGCACGGAAACTTCCCTCATAACCAAATGAGGTTCATAAATCCACTCAGGTTTCTTCATGCTTTCCGCAATTCTCTCTCCGGGCGGCTCATGAAGTTATGAAACACGTGTTACGAAACCATGTCGGTTGTGAAAAATGGATGAAAACTGATTTACCGGTGCTCAACTCGATTTTGTCACAGCGAAAGTCGTTTTGCCGTGATGAATCTGGTGACACAGTGGAACAAACATGTTCCATGCCGGTTCCATCGGTTTCGGCGCGACCATTGTTTCCGGATTGTCACAATTCTGACAAAGACCTGTAATATAAATGGCCCAGTTTCCCCCGATGTGAATTTTCAGCGCCCGCTTCCGGACCGTCACGGCAGTCTGGCGCCATGGTTTTTTTATCCGGGCGGTAGATTGCGTCGCGCCGGTGTTGCCTAACGACGCAAATCGCACGAGAGCCATGTGACAGTGTGTTATCGCAAGCAATGAATTTGATCATTTTGTCCACCATCCGGCGCGCCTCAGCTCGGGCTGCTCAACACTTATCAACCACAATGAAACCCGCCTTTATCCCGCCATTGTTGGTTGACCCGAACGAGCGCGTATGACCGGCAGGCATTTCTTCATTTTCAAGATGACCGCGCTCAACCAGATTGTGCTCCTGCTGTGTCTTTTTTGCTTCGGGATGCCGCACGGGCGGGCGGCTGAATCCGCGTGCGCTCAAAATTCTCCGGTTTCCTCCCCGATAACCAATGCCCTGCCCCGCTTTAATGTCCGAACCTACATTGTGGCGGGCAGCCCGCTGTTGCCTGCGGATACTTTGGCCTCTCTCTTCTCCCAATATACCGGCACGAACATCACTTTGGGCGAGATAGTCAAAGCAGCGTCGGCCTTGCAATCGGAATACCACAGCCAAGGCTGTCCGGCCGTGAGTGTGGCCTTTGTGCCGGAGCAAATCGCCGGCGGGGTTGTCACATTCAACGTTGCCCAGACGGCCATCTCCCAGATTGTGGTGGCTGGCGAACGCTGCCTAAGCCTCAGCAATGGTGTTGAAATAATTTCTCAACCGCCGGTTGCTTCCGTCACTGACACCAATGCCGCCCCTTCGGGAACCACCAACGTTGTTCCGCCGGCAATCAACTTTGCGGCCACGCGAGCCAATCAGGTGGAGATGGCGAACGCCATCGCCGCCATGCATCTGAAGATGGCCGAACTGGAAATTCAGACCAAGGACACGCGGGTTCATGTGGTTTCCACGAACGCCGGACCCCGGTTTTCTGTGAACAAATATCTGATTGACGGCAATACGGTTCTCCCGCCGGCGGCCATTGGCCTGGCGATTACCAACATTGACGGCGCGTTCGGCACCAATGTCAGTTTTGCCGGGATTGAAACCGTGGTGACCGAGTTGGGAAAGGCGTACAAGGATCGCGGTTATGGGACGGTGAAAGTGGACGTGCCCCAGCAGAAACTCACCAATGCGGCCGTGAAATTACAGGTGCTGGAAGGCCGGCTGGCGGACATCAAAGTGTCCGGCAACCGCTATTTCAGTTCCAACAACGTGATGCGCGCATTGCCCAGCCTGCACACCAACATGGTGCTCAATGTCCCCATCTTTAACGCCGAATTGAACCGGGCCAACGCCAATCAGGACCGGCAAATCTATCCCGTCATCGGCCCCGGTCCCGGGCTGGGCGCCAGCGAACTCACTCTCACCGTCAAAGACCGCCCGCCGCTTCATGCCAAGCTGGAGTTGAACAACCAAGCCTCGCCCGACACGCCGGACTTGCGCTTAAACTCCTCGGCTGTCTATGACAATCTTTGGCAGGCAGGGCATTCGCTGGGTGTGCAATACAGCTTTTCCCCCGTGTTTTACAAGCAGGGTGACGGATGGAACTTTTATGACGCACCGATGATAGTCAATTATAGCGCCTTCTATCGGATGCCGCTCGGCAGGCAGAAATCAATCGAAAATGTGATCGCCAACAGTCCCGGCAGCTTTGGCTACGATGAAGCCACTCGCAAATTCAACTTGCCGCCCCCCACTGGCCGCCCGGACCTGACTCTCTTCGCCAGCCGTTCAGCCATTGACACCGGGCTGGCGACCACTCACTCCGGGCAAGTTTCGACGAATGGTTCAAATCCTGTCATTAGCGAACAGGACGTTGAAAACTCCCCCACCAAGAACGAAGACCTTGGCGCTCATTTAAATCTTCCGTTGCCGCCTTCAGGGAATTTTCAATCGTCCTTCTCCGGCGGTTTGGATTTCAAGACTTATGCAATCACAAGTTACAAGACGAATAATTTCCTCTTCACCCAGACGAATTATGACCTAAATAACGTCCCTCTGCCACCGATCACTTACACAGTTCCCTCTCAAGTGCCGACTACAGCCAGCCGCATCGAATATCTGCCGCTGTCACTCCGTTATGATGGCAACTGGCATGATTCGATGGGGACGATGTCCTTTGGATTGGGTGTCACCTTCAATGTCTGGTATGACAGTTCTTATGAGACAAGTTTAACTTTGGCCTCACCCACTTATTCAACCAACGCCGGTGTTATCACTACCAACACCGTCACCACTACCACCACTACTTCCAGTCAGGGTCGTGCGGCGGTTACAAACATCACAAGTTCCACGCGATCCTCGGGGCATTGGGTCGTCATCAATCCCAGCTTCTCACGGGACTTTATCATTGATAATTGGACCACGTTGTTTAGCGCCGACGGCCAATGGGCCAGCGAACCCTTGATCAGCCCGGAACAATTCGGCGCGGGCGGGGTGAACAGCGTACGCGGCTACCATGAAGGCGAGGTGTTTGGCGACACCGGCTGGCATCTGTCGCTGGAAGAGCAGACTCCACCTCATGTCGTCGGGACGGTTTATGATGGCGCGCCGCTGACGATTCGCGGCTCGGTCTATATGGATTTCGCCAAGGTTTATTTGATTGATCCTCCGCCGGGCAGCCGGGCCAGCACTCCGCTTTGGGGCACGGGTTTTGGATTAAACGCCTCGGTTGGCTCCCATTGGCAGGCGCAACTGCTTTTTTCGTGGCCGCTCCTGAGCGCCGGCACCACGACCGCCTACGAGCCGTTCTTTAATTTTGCGCTGACGGCGCAGTTTTGACTTGTCACCTGAATGTTACAATAAACGGATTTATTCCCGCCACAGCGGCAATATATTTCGGGTGAGGCTGTGCATACACCAATGAAAAAGTTCATGCTCACAACATTGGTCACGCTGGCAACTTTGTGTTTCACACACCGGAGTTGCGCTCAAGGCACGTTGACGCCGTTGTATTTGTTCACCAGCGGCTCAGGAAGCATCACCCCGTTCCAGGACGGACAGTTGCTTGAAGTCGGCCAGAGTTACGACATGACTGCTGTTCCCGACCCTGGCTATATTTTCAGCAGTTGGCAGTCGGTTAACGTCTTTGTCATTACGCAAACCAACTATGATGCCAATGGCAACCCTCTTCCGCCGGTAACATCCGTTGTTCCATCAGCGGGTGGACCACAATATACCTCCTCACCTCAATTGGAGTTCACCATGCAATCTCCATCGGCGGTTACTTCTGCTGGCGCAAATCCAGGTATCACTCGGAGTTTTGGGTGGGAGGCTAATTTTGTGCCGGTTCCAGAGCCGTCAGATGCCGCACTCATTGCGTGCGGAATTATCACAATTACATTGCTTCGGCGCACGGAAATCATAGAGAGCGTAACCAAGCTGCCAACACGGCACTGGAGCCATGAATTCAGCCTTGGAATGTTGAAGGATTCGTCGCCATGAATAGCTCCGACAATTTTCAAGCCGCGAGCGGGTTTCACGAACGAGAAGGAACTTGTGTAAACGCGGCAGCGTCTTGGACTGCGGCGGTCCTCCGCCGCTTTCGGTTCCGTTGCAATGCAAACCGCGCCAGAGGACTGGCGCACTCCAAAACCTCGCGGGTTTTTGGCCAGTTCCGGCACGAATTGATCAGCATGGGCATCCTGCTGCTGGCATTGGCCGGAAATGTTCTCCACGCAAATCCGGCGGGAGGCTCGGTGGTGGGTGGCAATGTCAACGCCACCATCAGCGGTGAAGGCACAAGCTCAGTCACTATCCACCAGACTGCCGCCAACGCATTTATCAACTGGCAAAGCTTTAACATAGGCACGGCTGAGACGGTCAATTTCAACCAGCCTTCAGCATCCTCAGTCACTTGGAATCAAATCAACGATTCCAATCCGTCGCAAATTCTCGGCTCGCTGAACGCCAATGGCTATGTCGTCCTGCAAAATTCAGCGGGCTTTTATATCGGCGGCCAGGCCTCCATCACTGCTCATGGCCTGATCATGACCACAGCCTCCGCGCCCGCTCCCAATTTTTCCAGCGGCGGTCCCTGGTCCTTCAATACGCCGCCGCCCACGGCTCAGATTATTAACTATGGCCAGATCAAAATTACCGGCGGCGGTTCGGCGTATTTAATCGCCAGCGACATTGAGAACAGGAACGATCCTAACATTGGCGTCGGCACGATTTCAGCGCCCGGCGGGAAAATTGGCCTTTATGCCGGTCAAACGGTGCTGGTTTCCACGTCGCCGGACGGGCGCGGGTTGAGCGCCCAAGTTACCCTGCCGGAGGGTTCGGTGGACAACGAAGGCAAATTAATCGCCGATGGCGGCAGCATCGCCGCCCAAGCCCGGATGGTCAACCAAAACGGCCTCGTTCAAGCCAATTCTGCCCAGAATGTAAACGGTACCGTTGAATTGGTTGCGAGCGACAACCTCAACATAGGTGCCTCGTCCCAAATTAGCGCCACCGGCGACTCCACCGCGACCACAACGGCCAGCCCCGGCGGATTTGTCGTGCTGAACGCGGGCGGTTCCTACTCCGATGCTTCCGGTTCCACGATTTCCGTTTCTGGAAATACCTACACGGATAAAAACGGCAAGACCGCCCAGGGACAGGGCGGCATCGTTGAAATCTTTGACCCCCAAGCCGCTTCCACCCCCATCCAATCCACTGTCTCCGGCGCTTTTGAATATTTGCTGAATCCTTATGATATGAACTTGTCCGGCAACGCCACCGGCACATCTTATGATTCCGACAACAACTTGGATGTGAATTTCAACGTATCCGACTTGGCCGCCTACTCGCAAATTGATTTGCGGGCGCTGGACAACATTACCCTGAACACGTTTTGGTTTCTGAGTGATCCGGGCGTTGACGCGAGTTTGAGCCTGACTGCCGGCAACAACATCACTTTTGAGGACAGTGGCTATACTGCAAATGGCATTCTGGCCGGCAACAACTGGAGCATCAACCTGACTGCGGGCGCGGGTTTTGTTCCCACCGCCGGACAACCCAAGCCCGCTTCCGGCAGTGCCGGCATTTACCTGAACGGCGGCACTTATCTTGAAACTCAGGATGGCGACATCAACCTTTGGGCGGCCAACGAAGTGCAGGTGGGCTGGCCGGGCGCTGCCAATGGGAGCCAGGTCAACTCAGGCACCGGCTTTATCACCACCCGAGACGGCGGCAATATCGGTGTTAAGGCTCTCTATGGCGATGTCAACACCGGCGCCAACACAGCGGGATTCGATTATCAAAACACGGCGCCTTATACGGCGCCTTATTACAGCGTTGACAACAATTTGGGTGGGATCAGCACCGCGGCTGGCGGAAATGTCGTCATTGCCGCCGGCGGCAACGTCATCAGTTACCTGCCGTCAGGATCAGACACAGGCGATGCCGGCACCGGCGCTTTTGGCTCCCAGCCGGGCAATGTCACCATCACCGCCGGCGGCAGCGTCTATGGGCACTATGTGGTGGCCAATGGCACCGGAACCATCACCGCCGGCCAGAATGTCGGCGCTGCCGCCGGCAATGCCTTCGCCTTGAGTCTCATCAACGGCGGTTGGGGCGTGAATGCGCCCAACGGCAACATTTATTTGCAGGAAGTACGCAATCCCAATGGCGTGTTCAACGGCGCGGGTTTTGCGAGTAATAAAGGCAAACACCTTTTTAACTACGGAGCCGATGCGTCGGTTGATTTGACGGCCAATGGCGTGTATTTAATCGGCAGTAGTGTTGGTGTTCCGCGAGCCCCTGATAGCCCCTCCCTGCCCGTAATTTATCCGCCCATCCTGAACATCATCGCCGGTTCCGGCGGTGTCACCCTGCTGGGCAATGTCATCTTGTATCCTTCGCTGGATCAGAACCTGTCCATCACCACCACGGATGGCGGGAATTTTGACGGCGTCCCCAATTCCGTTGGTGCCGTCCCCGAATTGCTGATGTCCGACAGCGCGCGAAAGCAATGGACCACCGACGGCAACTTCGGGGACACCGACCATGGCGGCCTTCAGAACGAGCCAAACGAATCCAGCCCCGTCCTCATCAACATTTCCCACAGCATGGAAGATTTGAACCTCATCGTCACCAAAGTGGCCGACATCACCGTGGGCGGGGACATGATCAATTGCGGTTTTTCCGGCCAGAACCTACAGGCCGGTGATGTCACTTCCATTACCGTGGCTGGCCAGATTTACTACACCAGCGCCTATTCCTTCTTCACTTTGGCCCAAGCCATCCCTGACATTCCGGTTGCAGACTTGTTTCCCGGCATGAGCATCTCCTGGGACAACATTTTCGCCCTGGCAGTGAATCCGGCACTCATTGCCGGCCTGATTGTGCCTCCCGGAACTACTCCCGACCAACTGGCGAATTACGCCTTGATCGGATCCGGAGCCAGCGTTTTTGGGGCGCAACTAAGTTCGACCTCTCATCTGCCTGTGGGAAACAATCCTGGCTTTGTCTATGACCCGGCCACCGGGCAGCTCGGGTTCGGCGGCCAGATGTCCTCGGTGGTTCTGGCAGCATTGACTCAGCCCATCGCCATCCTGCATCTGGTCAATGGCCGGGCGGTGATTGATAACAATCCCAATGACAATAGTCCCGGCAGAACTTACGGGCAGGTCGAATACGACACCGTCAGTTGGGCTGCTCCCACTGCCATACAAACGCTCTTCACCTCCAGCCAGGGCGCGCCTTCGCCCGTCAATTCCCAATTGGGTTTGCGGATCGGCGGCCCCGGCGCGTTTGACATCCATGCCGACAGCATGTCTCTGGGCAATTCCTGGGGCATTCTTTCCTGTGGCGTGAGTGACTCGCAGGGCGGATTCAGCCGTTATGCGAATTTGGCCTCCATCACCCCGTCTGGCGCAACCTTGAGTATCACACTGGCCGGCGATTTGAACATGCTCACTTCAACCATCGCCGCCCTGGGCGGCGGCGACGTAAACGTGACCAGCACCGGCGGCTCAATGGACCTTGGCGCGCCAGCATTGTTCAACTTACAACGGAATTTGGGCGTTGGCATTTTCACCACCGGCGTCGGCAACGTCAGTGTGGAAGCTTTGGATGACATCAATATAAACGGCTCCCGGATTGCAGCCTTCAATGGGGGAAATATATTCGTCGAATCAGACCAGGGAACAATCAACGTCGGTTCCGGCAGCAGCAAGGTTAACACCGTGACGGTTTCATTTGTAAATCCCGCCACCGGCAAGGCCGCCTATTATCAAGAATCGGTTTATGGCAGCGGCATAGTGGCCAATACCTTGGCGCCGACGACGGGGGGGCAGACAATTCCCCCCAACGCCGCCGCGCGCCCCGGAAACATCACGATGCTTGCGCCACAGGGCGACATTGTTGCCGATACAGGCGGCATTCTACAGGTGGCGCTGGATGGCAGTTTTGCCCCCGGCCCCACGGTGGCTTTGTTTGCCGGCACGCCCGCCAACTTTAATGACGACTGGTTTTCCGACAATAACGACTGGAACGCAAAACCGCCGCTTTATGTCGGGAATATTGACCTAAAAAATTCCGGCGTCATCGGCGGCACGGTCATTCTAAAAGCCACGGGCAACCTCAATGCGGGAAATTTGGTCTCCCGCCAGAACAGCACCGTAACTGCCGGCCAGAACTTCACCGGACTGCTTCTTTCCGGCGGGTCGGCCAATGTAAGCGGCGGCACCGTTTCGGGTACCATCATCGGGGTTGGCGGCGCCAACGTCGCCGGCGGCAGCGTCACCGCGTCGGTCCTCGGCCAGAACGTCTCCGTCAATGGCGGAGCGGCCCAGTCCACCCTTGGCAGCTCGGCCACCGCCACCGCCTCGACCCAATCCGCCGCCCAACAAGCCAGTCAGGCCGCCACACAGCAGGTTGCCAGCGACATCGGTGGAAACGACGACGAGAAGAAGGAAAAAAATAAAGAGGGACTGGTTCGAACGGTTGGCCGCGTCACTGTCATTCTGCCCAAGTCCAGTTAATACGGAAGTGATTCCGGCCATCCAGAACAATTCCAAGGTTATAAATTATCAAATAAAAGCAACATGAACCCGGCTCGTATTCTTCCCGATTTGCAGTCTTCGCTGTTGTGCGAGGAGGTCCGCCAGGAAGCCAATGGCAATTTCTTCATCATTGGCATCATGCATTATCTCCGGGTGCCGCAACTGCCCGTTATGGCAGCCCGGTTATGCGTTTTCAATTGTTGGACGGCGGGCGTTGGCCAGTTTGCGGAAAGCGTCCGCCTGATCGCCCCGGATCAGACCACCGTGTTGCGCAAACAGGAGACCCGGTTTGAACTGCCCGGCCCGGGATCGGTCACGGTGAGCATGACGGCCTTTGCTCAAGTGGAATTCAAAACCGCGGGAACGTATTTTATGGAAGTGCAGGTGGACGACATGCGGAAGCTCCGTTATCCTGTGACCGTGGTTCTCGCTTCGCCGCCCCGGCAAGAGACTCCAGCGCCGGCGGAAACCAAACCCCTGTCCTGACCCGGCCAAAGCCAGTCTTCAACATGGGCAACGAGGTGTCTTGTTCCACGCACAACGATTTTCGAGATCAACCGCCCCGAGTATCCATAACCAACGGTGTGGGGCGACGACTCGTGAGAGTGCCGCATTCAACCAACTGTGAAGATGGTCGTGCTCTCTGAGCCACGGCATCATGGTTGGGTTCATGGACCTGATGCGCATCCATTCTAAAGAGGTGAGTCCGCTCTGATTTGAATGGGATTTCCAATGAAATTTGAGCCGACTCACGTCGGCTGCCACGAAATTGAAAGTATTTTAACGAGCCGTTAACCAATTCGGGAAACAGAAAGGCTGGCTGCCACAGTCGCAGCCAGCTTTTGAGAAATCACCAGCCCTCGTTATGGTGAAACAAGCCGGAAGAAAGCCGCCTGGCTGCCCGCCGTTGAATTGGTATAATTGAATGTGCCGTTGCCCAAAAACGTGTTCGTCTTTACCGGCTGCCAGCTTGCCAGCGGCAGGGCCACGTTGGTCGAGGTCAAAATCCGGTATTGCACCCCGACCGGGCAGTTTGAACCGCTGAACACCAGATTCCCGCTGGAGAGGGCCACTGTGGCAATTGTTGGAGTCGGCGAGGCCACGACGTAGCTGGACTGGACTTTGGCATTCGTGCCGCCGGGACCGTTGACCGTCAACGTGACCGTGTAAGTGCCCGCCGCAGCATAGGAGTGATTCACGCTGATGTTGCTGGTGTTGGTCACCGACTGGCCGTCGCCATAGCTCCAAATCCAATTGGTGATGGTGCCGGTCGAAGCGTCAGTGAATGTGACCTGTAACGGCGCAAACCCGCTGGTGGGCGCGCCTGAAAAATCAGCCACCGGCGCCGGTGGTGTAACGGTGGCGCGCGTGAAGGTTATGCTCCCGCTGGGGTATAGCGTAAAATAGCCCACGTAATAGGCCGGCCCGTTCGTCAGGCCGGTAATGGGATCAGTATAAATCCCGTAACCCGCCTTGCTGGTGGGTACGTTCTGGTAAAAATCGGAAACCACGGGCGCGGTGAAAGAATTGGAGGTGTTGTTTTCCACCGAAAAATTCATGCCGCCATATCCCCCGAAATCGCCATTATCGCCAATGTAAGCATCAAGGATGAAATTTGGCCCAAACGAGATGGGCTCCGCGACCAGCATCGTGTTGTTGTTCACATTGGTGGGTCCCACCAGGTTTTGAGATACATAACTGGCTCCGCCGCCCACACCGAACAATTGCGAGGCTATAAGAGGGGCGGATGCAGGTGTGAAACGGTTCACCGGCGTGGTCTGAACGTTCACATTGGTGCGCGCCACCGTGTACCAAACGGTCCCATCCGGAAAGACGCCCAGAGCATTTGTCCACGGATATTGGGTGTTAAAAGTCGAAAAAACCGACCATTGCAGGTAATTGAACCCGTCCGGGCACATATTCGTTAGCGCCGTGGTGTTAAAGTTGGAAATGGTCATCGTGTTGCCGGCCGGCAGCAACAAAAAGTTGGTGACGTTGCCCAGGTTGGCCACGATTTCAGTGGTTTCCGCGTGAGCACCGGTCTTGCGAAAGCCCGCCAGCATGTCCCCATATCCAGTGTAGTTAAAATAAGTCTGAGCATCCGCCATCGCCGACAAAAAGAGCAGTGCCAGCAGGCCGAATTTCAAGCCCCATCGTTGTGGAAAAAATGTTCTCATAGTGGGCGTCACCATAGAGGAAATGCCGCCATTGAGCTACCTGCGACCGGACATGGGCATCAATTCTCAGGACATCCAGCCGGATCGAAATCAGCTTTGTTTGGCCAATGGCAAGCGCATCCAAGTTCGCACCTGAGGTGGCGAGCGAAGGATTGTCACAGGATTGTAACCCTGCGCACATTCGTGTAATCCAGTGACGCAGAGATGTAACTTGCCGCTGTTCCGACCGGTTCCTATTTTTTAGGGATGAACTCAAAAGAAAAATCAGTTTTCCGCCATTTTGTCTTATGGACGGCTCAAGGATTACTGGCTGTGGGAATGGTGATGGGCAGTCAAGCGCAGGACACAAACTTGGATATTCCGGCCGCCCAAAAATTGGCGGACAAAGGTGACGCCAAGGCTCAGTACGAATTGGCCATCCGCTACCAAAAGGGAGAAGGTATTGCGCAAGACCACGCGAAAGCCGTCGCAATGATGCGCCAGGCGGCGGAGCAGGGTTATGCCCCGGCGGAAGGGCAGCTCGGATATTATTATGGCACCGGCTTGGGCGTCACCCAAGACCCGATGGAAGCCTTGAAATGGTATCGCAAATCCGCCGAACAGGGAAATGCCGTGGCGCAATTTGGCATGGGGTATATCTACTCGACCGGGCGTGGAGTGCCCAAGGACATGGATCAAGCCGTCCACTGGTGGCGCAAGGCCGCCGAACAGAATCTGGCCGAAGCGCAATATGCCCTCGGCCAGTATTATTCCCATCAACCCGCAACCAACGCTGCCAGCCGCACCAATGCCATCGTCTGGCTTCACAAGGCGGCCGGACAGGGCTACGCCCTCGCCGAGAACGATCTGGGCGTGGCCTACGAATATGGGTTGGGCGTGCCGAGAGATTGGACGGAGGCCGACAAGTGGTATCGCCAGGCCGCCGAAAAGGGCCTCGCTTTGGCACAAGGCAATCTCGGAAGGGCATATTTCGACGGCCGCGGAGTCACTCATGATTTCGTGCAGGCCTATGCCTGGTTTGTGCTCGCCGACGAAAAGGGAGACGCCAACGGCAAGAGATTTGTTCTTGAATATAAAGCAAACCATTTGCTCGACACCAAACAAATGGCCGAAGCTGAACAGCTGGTTGCGGATTTCCGAAAACGCCATGCCGGAGCGCCAAAACCGTAGTCGGCTCAGTCGTTCAAGCCGAACGGACGCGGACGGCACAGTAGGACTGTCTCAAAAATCAGTATTTTCTTCCTCGCCCCGTGAGGCTTTGAGACGGTCTCAGCGCGCAGTCCCCCCTGCCAAAAGAACGAATCAATTCTGCGACTGCAACTTTCGCACTGAGTAGTCATACGCGTCTTGTGCGGCCGCCATCCACATGTATGTTCCATAGGCGTCTCCCAGCACGGCAGGCAACTGGTTGTCCGCCGTGTCCTCGGCCTGTTGCACCTGCGCCACATACGCCGGGTCTGCCGAGTCCGTCGCGCCCGACGCATTCGCCGAGTCCGACGGGTTCTTTGAATCCTGGTTCCCGCCGCCAACTTGGCTTAAAAAATCCTGGCGCACTTTGTTGAATGCCTGAATCTGCCCGCTATTCAGTCCCAGCGCTTTTAAATCAACTTGCCGAAGGATGAGCGGCGTTGAAACCACGCTGTTCTCTGATGGAGGGCGATTGGCGGGAGGTGAAACTGTGTTGTCGGCCACTTCAACTGTTGAAGAATGGCCGGCGGAAAGCGGAGCTGTGTTGTCGGCGACCTCAACTGTTGGAGATGACGCCTGCCCCAGAAGGTAGGCAACCATTTGCATCTGCGACTGTGCCGACCAGGGACCCGGTTGGGCGCCGTCCACGTGCAATTCGCCGCGCTTGAGGAAAAAAGCCCGCTCCGCGTCGCCGCGCACGATGTCTTCCACCGTGGCTTCCGGACAGCCGGCGGCCCGCAGATTCGCCACAAACACCCGGTAATCATTGGCGGAAAGAAGCTGGTTCCAGCGAAATGGCTTGGTTTTCACCACGGCTTGCGGCGCTGCCGGTGGCGCGGGTTCGGACACAGTCGGCGCTGATGTTTGTTCCGCCGGTGTCATGGTTGGTGGCGCGGAGGCCGTCCCCGGCGTCCGCGCGCTCATCCAAACGCAGATCAAGGCGCCCGCCAACGCCAGGTTCAGGATTACGGAAAGCTTTGCCGTCATATTCATTGTTCACTTTCTTCAAAAGGCTGCAACCCCATTATATCATGACAACCGATCTCCAAATTCGGCAAGGACATCATGCCGCGATGGTCGAACGGTGTAGCGTGCCATCCCTGCCCCAAAAATTCCCGCATTCGCATTTTCCCTTCCAAGGAAAACCGGCGCGGACATCGCGCCCGCGCCGGTTTGCATCTTAACTTGACTGTCCGTCGGGGCCACTATTGTGTAGGATAGCCGACCGAGGTTTGGCTCTTGCCGGCATTCATTTGGCTCGGGTCAATGACGGCGCTATGGCCGGAGTCGCTGTAACTGGCGGGCCAATAATTTGGCAACTGGGCAAGCACGGTATTGGCAACCGCCACACCTTGAGAGGTCGGCGTTACCCGGCCATTCATGTGTTCATAGCCATAAACGGAATAGGCGCCGTCAATAATGTTTCCGTCATTTTCAGCGTAGCCGTCCACATTAATCGCGGTTGCGTTGGGCGCGCCGCTTGCATCGCTGATACCAACGACCCCCACGACGATGGCGCCAGCGCCATTCTCCAGTGTGCTCGAATCCCAATTAAGGGTGCCCGCGACTTTGGAACCGCTTTCCCAACCTTCGTAGCCCAAGCCCAGGCTATGAATGGTGCTGCCCCACGATGAACCGTTGAGCGTCAGCACGGGGTTGCCGGAAGCATCATTGACATACGTGCTGGAACTCGGCACGTATTGGGTGAAGGCACGTGGCGGAAGGAACCCGGCCTGGAGCGTGTAGTTCGCGCGGGTGCCGGAACCCTCATTTCGGCCGATATAATAAACAGGCTGGGTTTCAGCCTGCTTGCCAGTGAAGTAATTTGCCAACTCTTTTCCCGCCGCAAAGAAATAAGGCATTTGAACCGTCGCAATGTTGTTCATATCCAGCCATGCCTGGCTGGGGTTGTTGTAATAGCCCTTCATAACATAAAACGGAATGATGGCTACATTGCCATACTCCGTGAGTCCAATGTTCTTGGAGAAGGAAACCGCCTTGGACGTGTCCGAAAAGGCGATGTCCGCCCAAGCCGTTACGTTGGCATTGCCAGTGGCGGGGTCAACGAACCCGGAGGGGTCAGGCGTATTGGGAAGTCTCACCGTCGAGGGGGAGGATGGCGCACCGGACAAGGTGTAATCAGGCTGATAGGTAATGTTGGCTTCATGGAGCGCGGCAAGCCCGGCCTCGGAGCCGGTGAAGTCCACATCAATGATGTAGTGAGTGCCGGAACCGTCGTTGAGCACGCCCCAAAAAGCGGCGCTGGTGGCGTTCGGAACTCCGGAACCTTGGGTCTTCGTCGGCCCGCCGACGAACAAGCCGCCGGAATTGGTCGCACACAGCGTTTCAAACGTGGCGCGAAACGCGGACGAGCCGGTGACATAGACCACCTGGTAGGTGATGCCCGAACCGGAGTCTAAATAGGTGCTGGAGGCATTGGCCACGCTGGCTGCGGAAATCAAACCCGCGGCGATCAGGCCGGCAGTTATCTTGCTGTTGATTTTCATACTTGTTTTATTTTATGGTTTATTGGTTTGTTAATGGTTGGTTCAATTTTCAGAGATTCGAAGTTTAAACGGTCTTGTGGCTGGTGAACTTGCGGCGCAAACCGAGGAGCAGAAGCCCCGCGCCGCCGAGCAAACCGCAGACGGTCGGTTCCGGCACGGCGGTCGGATTGTAGGTGAGCGATACACTGTTTCCAACGATGTCCAGGTTGAAGTAACCATCATACTGGAATTGGCGGGTTGCCGAGGACCCGGCTGAGTCCTGATACAAGTCCAGGTTGATGGAATAGCCGCCATTGCCATCACTGACGAGGCTGCCCATGGGATTGCCCACTTCGTCCGTCCAGTCAGCGGTGGCATAACCTGCCGTCGCGGCATCCTGCGCGATATTGCCATTCCAGTCTCCAGCCACCATATTCGCGCCGGTTCCCCTGGAGAATGCGCCGCCGACGTTCAAGGATGCCACATCGCTTGCAGCTGCATTGATAAACCCGTTGAATGCAGGCGCTGTGGGGGTAGTGGAATCAGCCAGGTTATAGGGAACAGAAAAAGGCCCGCTGTTCCGCGTCGTGGTTTGGTAAAGAGTGCCGCCTCCGGTTTGTCCCACAATGCCCACGCTCACGCCGGTGAGGTCGTTGCCGAAGATTGATTGAAGCGTGGTGGCATCGAGTAAAGATCCCAGGCTGTCGTTCACGCCCATGCCCGAAAACTGGCCGAGGTCAATGATGTAGTTCTGGGTGCCAACTGTTGTGCTGGTAAAACCGATGACCAGATCGCCGCTCATGGGCGTGGCGGCTTGCGCCGCCGCAATGCCGCCCAATCCGAGTGCCGCGAGCAAGGCTGCTTTGTATAGATTTTTTTTCATAACGTTGTGTCTGTTTTGTCTTTGCTGCTTTGTGTTTTGAATTCCTGCTTTTGCCTCCCACACAAAAGTGGTTTGACAACACTCACCTTATCAAAAGCCAACGCCTGCTTGCTGCAAGTCAGAGGACACCGTTTGTCTATTTTAGGACTTGAAAGCTGTCAGTG